>Ga0116229_10014310_pt1 | contig 11041 bp, 9 predicted proteins | sample S1TSphgellanicum_3_FD_87313 | JGI IMG/M metagenome (GOLD analysis project Ga0116229, IMG submission 87313) | Host-associated microbial communities from peat moss isolated from Minnesota, USA - S1T2_Fc - Sphagnum magellanicum MG | ecosystem: Host-associated > Plants > Peat moss > Unclassified... | reverse complement strand
TTCTCAACAACTTTTGACATTAAAAGGGTTGGATCAACATGGATGCTTTTATTATTTCTTTTGCAACTCTTGCTTATTTGAAGAGTGGCATTGGGGTGTTGGCTTCCATAGTTATTGGTTGAAATGTAAGTAAGAAAGATTTGGTGATGGCTATTTTGTCCCATTCTTTGATGATTATTGATTTCATGGCTTTCACATCTTTCCCTACTTCATGTAACCAACCACAAATTTTAGGTTTCATGTTGCCCATTGGCTCTTGACCATCATCAATCCAGTCTTTAATTGTTTGAAAAGTCCATGAGTTGAAATGAACTTTGAATGCAAGCTTGAATGGCTTCTGCAAAATGACATTTATGGGATGTAGTTCAATTGTGTAGCTAATAGGAACAAAAATCAACAATATGTTTGCATGTTTTTTTTTATCCAATTTTAAAATTCTTTATTAATGTGGACATTCCATCAATCTATTATCCACACCACCTTTTGCTTTTTATCTAACCCTAAAATTTGAATATATGATTTCATGTAAGGAAAGAAAATGTTGGTGACAAACTTTTTGGTTGTTTCCAAAGATGACCAATGGTTTTCACTAAAGGTGAGGTCCCAACCATTTTTGATGTAAATTTTTTTCCCTTGGTTGTTTGGTGGAAATGATTTAAATGTAATACTACCAATAAACACAATTTGTGGTGGAAGTAAATCCATTGCAACATTAGATGATACCACCATTGTGATTTGCCTTTTATCTTTTAGACCTAACACTTGCATATTTTTGGTACCCTTTTGGTTCCCAAGTTCTCTCAGCACCATTAGGGACAAGATGGACTCCATTTTGATTGTTATTCACAACAAGTGTTAGTGGAATGGAATATGCTTTCACCAAATAAACAACCTTGTAAGCCATGGTGTAGCTTTGAACAAGCCAATTTGGTGGAAGTTTGCTTACAATAATGGTTGCCACATGGTAAATCCAACACATGTATTATTTCATGAATTGTTTAGACCATTATTTTGTGATAGTAAGCCCTCAACATCTAGGTCTTATGAGTTTAGGAGTAGTGGATTATATTGTACCTTTGAAAATGGGTTGCACAATACATGTTGATAGTGGCTGACATGCTTGTTTCATTTTTTGCAAGATGTGCACCATTTCATTTCTTGGCTTGGGATGTTTTTCAAGTTCATGCATGTTTTGTTTGGGATTTTTCGCTATTATCCCATGTTCTATAAGCTAAATGTAATTTTCTTTCAGCACCCCATCCTCTGTAAACCACTCCCACATTGTTCCCCTAGTGAATTTTGCATAAGGACTAAAAATGCATGGTGATCTGCAAACAATTTGCAAGAAAGTAAGAGCGGATTTGTTGTTGCTATATCTTTTCATTGCTATTAAAATTTTTGGCCACAAATGTGGCTGGAATCAATTTTGATATTCCTATTTTTTTAAAGTATGTTTTGATGGTCTCTTACTTTCAATGGCTTCTTTCTTGATTTTTTGTTCACTCAAAAGTCTCACATTTTGTTGTTTTCTAGGTCTACCAACTAGGTGTTTCTCTCTCTACACAATGGATGATGTTGCAAGGTTGTTATTTTCTTTAATTTTTATGAGCTTTCTTTTCAAAAATTGCATCCTCTCTTCCCTTGAAATTCTTTGAAATGAAATAGTAATAAATTTTTGTCTTTCATTGTTAGTCATTTTGCACAAAGATTTGAAGCACAAATTTCAAACAAAAATATCTAAGCTAAAAGAAGAAAGGAAAAACTAACAAGTGTAACATAAGACTATGAGACTAAGATGTGCCAAGGATTGGAACATTACAAATGAAGGTTGAAGTTCAAGAACAAGAATTAAATTGTGAGATCAAATATGAATACAACTTGATGACACACGCATGTAAGTTGTTATCAGCATAACTAACATTATCATTGTTGCAACCATACCCAATATACTTAATTTGCCAAATTTATAAAATTTTCACATTTATTATAGCAAAAAATTTCTAAAATTTTATTTTAACCAGCAAGATTTTAAAATAAAAAAATAATTCTACAGGAAATAGATGAAATGGTAAAGGTACTATGGTATCCACCTAACATTTGATTTTTGAGAGGGGCGGGGGTGAGTGGGGGGGCAAGGCATAGAACACAAAGGAAAACATTATTCGACAATTACTCAATTCAAAGGGTTAGAATAATCAATTTCAATTCCAATTATTAAAAACTGAATGAGAACCAGGTGTAATTTTCAGGACCAATTCTACAATCGGAATTGAAATTTTGTAAAAAAATTGTTTTTGGGGGGGAGGAAAAAAGACTAGAATTGGGGGCTAACCAGAGGTTGATTCACAATTAACCACTGGTTCAAGTCTGGGTTACTCAAAACCAGCTCTAATTTTCAAATTCAAGACCAGAATTCGAATCATAATTAAAAGAGAAGAAGCAGACCTATAATTGAAGAACTGCCATGAGAACTGGACGAGCTTCCGTCTAAATTAAGTTAAGTCTTCGATAAATTAGGTACCAATTGTTGGTTGTATTAATTAGTTGTGGGGGGGGGGAGGGGGGAGAGGGGGGTGCATCCCATAGTTCAATTCTTAAAAAAATTCACGAGCCACCCATGATTGGCCCATAACCCAAAAGATTCTGAAATTTTGGACACTCCCCCTTGCAGGAAGGCACTACTGTCAGGGCATTATACCCTGATAGCAGCGTCTTCACTCCCGTGCACGCGTACAAATTTGTCACAAAATTTCGAGTGTATTCCGAAAGGTAGCCTTTGAGAACACAATCTTCTATTTGCAAAGCGGTGGGTGTTCCCGATGTAAAGTACCCCTCGGCCCTGCCTTGAGTGAGCGCTTGCTTCGGGAACGCGCTGCTCTTACCCTACACATTTTTTGGGAACGTACTGGGAACTTCGGTCCCACCTATATATAGGTTATGAGATTTCAAGCTTGGATGCGATAAGGTGCTTATGGTGCCTATTGGGAACATCTCGGTGGAAGTATGGGGAAATTGGCTTATACTAACGTCTAATAGGTACCCTTTGATGAGCTCAGTGGGTATGTATCCATTAGGGGACCTGGAAAGCGTGGAGAACGAGGTGACGGGCAGGCATGGCATGTGATATCCAGGTGACGAAAAAGAAGTAGCGAAGTCAAGTTCCAGGTGCTGAGGCAGGTGATAAAAGAACCAGCGGCACGTCGCTCGGCATGTCGCTTAGCGTCCGCCGCAAAATGGCGAAGAAGAAGGAAAGGTAGACGAGGGGGACGACGATGACGCTCCCGCGCGCACTCTTCCACATCGGATGCCACAACATATCACAGGTAATGAGCATCACTGACGCAGCAGATCCACGCAGCAAACAAATCTCTCTACTGGACCCAAACACCCAACTTTTTTGTTTTCCTTTTTTTTCTTCAGTTCAAGAGGACTCTCAGGTTTGGAAACCCTAATGATGTGGCAACAAATCAAAGTGTTTCCTCCTCCTTCTACTTGGCAACTTGGAATTGATCCCTTTCGTCGCAGAGTAGAAATCACAGAAACGGCAGCAAGGGCAGCAGCAGGAGCGACTTTTAGCCCCCCCGTTTCCTCTTTTGTGAAGACTTCCGTTTATTTGTGTCATATCCGATATTGAGGAGGACTCGTAACCTTTTTTGTGATCGATGATCCCTTTGTGTGTTTTTTTTCTGTGTGGTAGGTTTCTTAGTATAGGCTTAAAATCGCAGGGTTTTCTATTTTGCATTTTTTTTTGTTTTCCTGATCATTGCTACCGTTGACCTGACTTTTTTATTTCCCCATCCCCTACTCTCCACAATCGTTAGCAACCAAGGTCGTCGCTTATGATGATGAAGAAGAAACCCTAGAGTTTCGTGACACAAGATGCAGGAGACAGAACCTTAGGGGGTAGCAGTAGCAGTAGTAGCTGAGACATTTGGTGGTGGGAGCATGGCCTTTTGTGATTGTGAAGTGAATTGGGGTTCTGTTTGGTTTTGAGCTTTGGTTGGTGTTGTGGCAGTAGGGTTGAGTTGGATGGCTTTCAAGTTTAGGGCTGTGAAGGGGATGGAGAAAGGGCAAGCCCTAGTATGTGAGCTTTCCACTTGCTAATATGATCCTGATGATGATCCTGCTGATGATGATGATGATGTGTGGCTGTTGAGTTTTCCTTTTTTTCAGATGTTGGCTTTTTTATCGAAGGTATGAGGAGAGAGGAGGTTGGTTTGGAAATAGTTACACCAAAGTCTTCAAAAAACTTGTAGGAGGGTGATGATCTAGCTAGTTGCAGCTTTCAAGCATGTTTTGTGTTGAATCTGTGTGTGGTGATGGTTCAATGGAGTTTGATGTAATCTGGCAATTTTTGGTGTTTGTGAATAATGCAGGCAATGTGAGGGAGGGACGAGGGAGCAATGTGAAGCTGTTGGTGTAAAGGAAAAAACAGGTGGGTTTTTTGAGGAAGAGAGTTTGAGCAGAGGACGAGGTAGGGGTACAAAAAGCAGTGAGGGGCAATGGGGGCGGCAGGGGAGACGGGGACAACGGCAGCAGCAAATAAGACGAGCAAGGCAGGAGCTCCTACTGCTGCTGCTACTGTAACCTCAGCACCCCCTTCTACGTATTCCGACTGGGCAGCAGCCTTTCAAGCTTATTATAGTGCAGGAGGACAGCCACCACCAGGGGCTGCTTTCGCTGGCCACCCTTACATGTGGGCAGGGCAGCCCATGATTCCACCTTATGGCAGCCCTCACCCACAATACAGTGCCATGTATCCTCCGGCAGGTATGTATGCTCACCCTGGTATGTATGGGCATTATGGTCCACACACAGACGCAATGGTGAGTGCAGAGCAGACAGAAAGTAAGCCAGAGTTGAAGGTTACAGAAGGTGGAAGGAATCAGGCACAGAAGCAGGGCTCACTGAAACGCTCCAAAGGTAGCAAAGGTAGTCTTCTTTCAATGGGTACAAAGGGAAGCGAAGGTGGGAAAGGCAGCAGTAGTATGGCAATGTCACAGAGCAGTAATGGGGATGACAATGAGAGTGGGAGCGAGGGTTCCACTGATGGGAGTGAGGACAATACTAATGAGCAGCATCGGGGGCAGAAGGGTAGTGGATCAATGGCAATGGATGCTACAGGAGCAGGAAGCTATGGGGCTAATCCTGTGCAAGCAGTTTCTGGCACACCTGCTGCTGGGGGAAGCTTGGACATGAGTTTGGACTATTGGAATGCTGGGAATGCAACTCCAGCCAAGACAGGCAAGCAGATGTCTGCAAGCCCCTCTGTCAATGCCACTCCCCCTTCAGAGCTTTGGCTGCAGGATGAACGGGAGGTGAAGCGGCAGCGGAGGAAACAGTCTAACAGGGAGTCAGCAAGGCGATCAAGGTTGCGGAAACAAGCAGAGTGTGAGGAACTGGGAGCACGTGCTGATACGCTTGCTGTTGAGAATCAGGCTCTGCGCAATGAACTTGCCAGAGTTACTGAAGAGTGCAAAAGATTGGAGGCTGAAAATGCTTCATTGGTTGAACAAGTGCAGACCATAACAACGTCTGTGACACCAGCACCTGCAGAAGCATCGGTGCCATTGGTGCAAGATGTCCCAGCAAACAAGGATGTGGGAACAGAATCACCATCCCAGGGCAATGGGAGTGTAAAGAGAACCAACGACACACCTGCAGGTGCAGACTTCTTCCCCCCACCAACCTTGAATATCACTAAAGATTTGATTTCCTGCATTTCTGGTTTTGAGTTGTAGCAGGCTGGTGAATCTTGCTTCCTTGCATTCCAGAAAGTTGATGTTTTGCTTCACTGTTGAGGTTTTTGCATCACTGCTGGAGATGCTCATGCTTAGCATTAACCCTCAGAACTGTTTGAACTTGCTCTTGACACACATGAGAGATCCAATCCTTTTGAGGGGTGACTTGAGGTGTGTGTCTGTGCTGTGGGGGGGGCATGGATGATGCAGGGCTGAAAACAGAACAAGAAGAAAATTTGCCTTCTTAGCTTTGCCTTGATGGGAAGACCTCCCATGAGTGCTGGAGGTTGTAGTTAAAAAAGTGTTTCTTTGCCATTATTATTGCATTCTCAGCCTAGAAAAACAATGACTTTTACCCCATGTGTTGATAAGTGAATGCTGGAACAACTGTGGCAATATGTTAGAGATGACTGACCAAAAAGACATACTGGGCAACTTGTTCTGTCTGGCTGCTGCTTGAATTAAATGAGTAGACATGAGTATTTGCCAATTTTTCACCCTAGTCCCCTGGTTGCTGTATGAGATTTAGGGAGTCACTGATGCTCACTTTCTCTTGTCTGTGGAATTGGGTTTTGACAAGACTTCATGGAAAGTTTTGGAGAAATCCAATCCAAATCCTTCTGTACCGACATATTCTTGGCTCTTGGCCCTGGGTGTGGTCTTATTCCAGCATGCTATTTGTGTTGGTCTATGGTATTTGTCTGACCATTGTACTCTAACTCACTCATCATCTCCTTAGCACCTGGTGGACTATCTGCACTTATGTTCATGTTTCCTGTTGGGTTTGTTCACATTTGGGCATTGAGCACCTTTCTGTCACTGGCTGGATTTCAAACCACAGCAGTCTCTGCAGATGGTAGTTGGTGGGTAGTTTCCCCTGATTCATGACTAGTACGCATGACAGAGTAACTGAGTACCCATTGCTGAGAACTGATAAAGTCAGTGGCAGATTATCTTGTGGTAGGTGGGTCAATGTCATACAGGTTGCTGTTCAAGCCCCCTGAACATTGCATATGATAAACCTCTCATGAATTGTGTTTTGTGGTCTGGTTTTCTCTTTTCTTCAGGGTGGGGTTTCTTCTTGTTCAGGGTTGCTGGTTCTCTGGTCAGATGTGAAATATCCAATTCCTTATTATTGGGTCATCTCCAAATTCTGTTCAGGTTGGCTAAAATCATAAGTCCTTATGAAGATACAATTTTTGAGTAGTAAAACTGCTTCTCTGTATGTGGCCAGAGGGCTGGTGTTCTGAAGGGTACAAATAGACCTTATGACTCCTTGCATTGTTCATTTGCACAGGCCAACCTATTGGAGTCAAAAGTCTATCTTGGATCCTATCAGTCATGTGTTTGCATAAACACAATACATGACAATGCAAAAAAAAGCACTGGTGGATTTTAGCAATATTGGTCTTTGTTATTAGCTTTTGAAAGTTTTGTGAAAACTGAGATTGATTTGATTGAAGAACACCGCATTTGAAACTTTGATCACAAAAGTACCCATAATTTGCACTTAACATTGTTGTGGAAGCTTGACCTTCAAAGAGCTCTGAGGCAGACATGAAACCTGCCATTGTCTAAGGCCTGCAAGTGTGGATCAGAAAAGAGAGCCTGCTTCAATGTGAAGAAGTAAGCTATGGAGGAAGCAAATATTCTGGGTCTCACAGCATCCCATGGCACAATCTCTACCTGACATGTCTGGATCCATATCAGCCATGAAGAAGCTTAGCCATGTCTGAAGAAAAAATGGATCTGCATGCATCATCCTGAAGAAAAATATCCACCAGTGCAAAATGGAGCTGCATTATATTGTCATACAATTTGCTGAAGAAAATGGAGCTTGAATCTTCACCTTAGGAAAGATGACAAAACGTTCCAGGATTCGTTGGATGAGTTTCCAGTCGACAGTAATGCTCAAATGAGATTCTTGTTCAGAAAGAAAAAAAGTGTGCGCGAGAGTTGAGCATGAGTGGATCTGTATTGTGTGTGTGTCTTTGCAGAGATTTCAAAACAAGAATCCTTGCCAGAAGTTCGTCTGTTTGTTTCGTCCTCCTACTTGGATCTCCCTAGTTTTTGCTTTCGAACTCTTCGTGCATGTGTGTCCGCTAGTTTCTGGATGAGCCAGGAAAGGTCACAATTCCTTCGATCTGCTGCACAGGAGCTGCATCTCTTCATCTCCTTTTGTCGGCGCTTTGGCGCGGATAAGGCTCGACGAGGTTGGGCCGTTTGTGTATGTCGCGGCTCTGCAACTGGCTGGGGGAGGCAGCAGATGTGAAGCTTTGTGACAGCGTTGAGATTCTTGACCATCTCTTCTCGTACGCGCACAACTATGGTGGCGGCGGCCACGCAGCAGCCTCTCACTTGGTGCACGTCGGGGGCTTTCTTTCGCACTGTCGCTTCCTCGTCAAGAAGATGCCTACCTTACAACAAGAGCCAGCAGCAGCGTCTTTGCGATGCGGCGTCGTCGTCGTCGTCGTCGTCGCGTCCTGGTTCCTTGGATATGAGACGACGCTGCTGCTATCGGATAGTTTGTGAAGCGGAAGGGGAAGAAGGGAAGACGCAAGGGGAAAGCAGGCTAGGGAGTATGATAAGAAACAAGCAGCGGATTCTGGAGTCGAAGCTGCGGTCGATGCCGGCAGGGGAGTTGGAAGCCAAATTGTCAGCGACGCGAGCTGTGTCTCCCCCGAACAATCTTCTGGACACGATTGCGCAACAGGTTCTCCAGGGCCGCACCGCGATCATCGTGGAGGCGGCTCGACTCTCTCCTGCAGAATCACCAGAAAGCCTTGCGCAACGGTGCGCCAACTACTTGACCTGGGGTAAAAGAGTTTTTCCTCTCTCCTCAAGAATGTTCCCTTCTCTCTGTCTGTCCTCAAGCTCCTGATCTCTAACGCAACAACAACATTCTTCAAGCTTTTTTGTTGTTGTTGATCTTATTGTGAATTTTGTTGTTGGAGACCTTGACTGTGGAATACAGGAGCAAGTGCTGTGTCGATTTGCACAGACGAGGAGAAGTCTCCAAATGGTGTGGCCGACCTGACTGCAGTGTGCACAGGTCTGTTCATGGCTCACAATGCTGAGGAAGAAGCTTCCAAAAGAAGGATTTGCATTTCAGCTTTACACACAAGGAAAAGCCTTGCCCTTAGAAAACCATGCGTTGTTGTTCTGCTCATTAGCTTCAGCTCTCTGTCTCTCTGAGCATATGCTGGAGTTTCAAATCCGTTCTCTGTTTGGAGTGCTTCATTGGTAGGCACTAATGGACCATCTTCAAGAATCTGTGCAGAAGCAGCTTCTTTCAGAATTTACTCTTGGATTACTGCTGTCCTACTAGCTACACTAAATAATAATAATTATTAAAAAAAAACAAACAAACACAAACTTCCGGTCTCAAGGGTTTCAACAACCTTAGAAGAATCTGTGAAGAATCTTGATGCTGTTGATTCAGCCAACAAGTTGAAGTGTGTTGCATGCAGCTGTGAATGTGCCAGTTCTTCGCAAGGACTGGATACTCCATCCGCTCCAGGTATGCTATGCTGTTGCAGAGACCTTTGCGATAACATGATATGAAAATGTCACAAAAGTTTGCTTTACTACATTCTGTTTCTGGATTGTCTCTTGCACCATCTTCTCAAGATGCAAATTATGATCTGGCTTCTTGCAAAGCATTTGAGCTAGAAGAAGGGCTCTTGAATCATGATTATGGTTGCAATGAATCCTCTCACATATGGATGCTTACATTGTTTGTACACGGGATGGCAAAAGGGTTGCTAACTGGTATCAAAAGTTTCATTTGGTTTTTGTGTGGGTTGCAGATAGCTGAGACGTGTGAGGCAGGTGCTAGTGCCATTACAGCAGTATATAGTGTGCTTAGCAAAGGTGACAATTATGTCTATCCAGTACAACCCATGTGATGTCAACGAGGATCATATCAAGTGGTAACAGCCAAAGTCTGAAGCATGAGCTAAGTTTGTGTAAATTTGGTTTGGAACAACACTATGCATCAATGACAGAGCAGAATGGTTTATATTGCTTCAAAAATTCTATCTCTCTGTGCAGGCACACCAGCCATCTTGAACTTTGCAATTTCATTGGGACTGGATGCCATTGTTGAGGTTTGTTGGTTTTGCACCTGTGCTGTTCTGCTGATACAAAACTATGGTTGTCTTGTCCAAGAATGAGGTGTTGATTTCATATGGAAAAGGCTATTTGCTCAGCCAGCAGTTGGTCTCTGAGTGTTTGCAGAAGGGCATAGCAATATTGATTAGCTAAGTAATCAGTATGGGCTTGACTTGAAATTGACTTTGCTTTCAAAAAAAAGACTCTTATTATGGACTTAGTAAAATATTTAACATTTTCTGTGATTGTTTTTCTTTTAGCTGTTTGGGGAATTTTTCTGAAAATAAATAAATTCTTATTTTGTTGTTGTCAATTGAGTTAATGCTACTTGCAGTCAATTTGAAATTTTTGGTATTTTCTGTTTATTTGGATGCACATACAGGATGCACACAACATGGTTCAGCAGCTCTCCTTACTTCGACCTCAAACCCTCTGACCATTATGTTTTCTATGTCCTATGGTTAACAGTGTGCTCTTACATGATCTTGCAATTTTGGGTATGCCATGGATCACAGGTTGTGAACATGAAGGAGCTGCAAGAGGTGGCCCCCCTAGGGCTTCCAATCTATGGCTTCAACCTTTCAGTTGGCCTTGCAGTATGTTAAATGCCAACAAGTAGCACTTTATTCTCAAGTTGTTTGGAAAGTGATGTTTGTATTGCAGCAATTTTCTTGTTTCTAGCTCTGTTTTGTGTGTTGACATTTGTTAAGAATATCTACAAATCATCTGATTCAAGTATTAGAGCTCCTAGAAATCTTGTTTAAAGAGTTGCACGGATATCTCAAGCTTCTGAATCCAGGCATCCTATTGCAACATTGCAAGACAAGGGCAATGACTCACCCCAGTTCTTGTGCTGAAAGATGGAACCTACATGGAATGCAGCTTAACATAAAATGCAATGCATTTGTATTCCTTGCAGCTATCTTTACCAGGAATAAGGCAAGACATATCCAAGTCACTTATTGGCGAAATTCCATTTGGAGCTTCATCTGTGGTGGTATGTGACAGGCGGAACCTCAATTAGTAATTGTGCAGGGCACATGCTGAAAAATTTACTTTATGTTCAATGTCTCTTGAGTGCTAGCCAACATCACGTCTGAGTCTTCCCATTGCTTCCGGAAAGGCAACAGAAACTCAGGACACAGATTGTGTATAATGGTTTGCCCAAGTTTTTGGGAAGATTATTA
>Ga0116229_10014309_pt1 | contig 11041 bp, 11 predicted proteins | sample S1TSphgellanicum_3_FD_87313 | JGI IMG/M metagenome (GOLD analysis project Ga0116229, IMG submission 87313) | Host-associated microbial communities from peat moss isolated from Minnesota, USA - S1T2_Fc - Sphagnum magellanicum MG | ecosystem: Host-associated > Plants > Peat moss > Unclassified... | reverse complement strand
TGTTGCTGAAGAAACTGCTGGCGGGAGGATAGCAATTTTTAGCTACAAAAGAACACAAAGAGCGCAAAGATAGGAACGGAAACCCATCAGTTCTGCTGTTTCAATCTTTGTGCTCTGTGTGTGCTTTTGTTGCTAAAATGAGATCAAACCGGTGATAACTCCTGCCCCTTGGCGGTGTCTTTGACTTTCCAGCCGAGCGCCTCGATGGCTTTGCGCAGTTCGTCGCTCTTCGAGAAATCCCTGGCTTTGCGGGCCTCGGCGCGTTGGTCGACGAGCGTCTGCACTTCGGCAGGAATGGTGACGGTCGCAGCGCCGAGGCCGAGGATGGAGTCGATGCGGCCCCAAGTGGCATCAAAGATTTTCGCGTCCGCGGCGCTTAATCGCCCAATGTCCATCGACTTGTTGGTTTCGCGAATCCATTGGAAAAGTTCTCCGAGCAGATCGGCGATATTTAGATTATCCGCGAGCGCCAGATCCACATCATTCATTAACTTCTGAGCCAGTCCAGTCTCCCGCCCTTGATCGGAAGCCTCCGTCTGTACGGCTTTAATCCGCTTCCTCCACTCGTCAATCCTCGCCAGCGCCGTCTTCGCATCGTCCATGCCCTGCCAGGTGAAGTTGAGATTCTTGGCGTAATTCGCGCCGCTGAGTAATGCGTAGCGCAACTCGCGCCCGGTAAAGCCGCGCGCCATCACATCGCGCACGGTGTAGAAATTCCCGAGCGCCTTCGACATTTTCTGCCCGTCCACCAGCAGGTGCTCGACGTGAAACCAATGGCCGACGAAGGGCAGACCGGTCGCCGCCTCGCTCTGCGCGATCTCGTTTTCGTGGTGCGGAAAGCGCAGGTCCACGCCGCCGCCGTGGATGTCGATCTGGGGACCAAGATGCTCCATGCTCAGCGCGGAACACTCGATGTGCCAACCCGGCCGGCCCCTGCCCCAAGGCGAATCCCAACCAACCTCGCCATCGGCCTCGACCCACTTTTTCCAGAGCACAAAATCGCCCACGCCTTCCTTCTCGTATTCATCCTGGTTCACCCGCGCGCCGGAAATCAGGCTGCTCAAATCGAGATGGCACAGGCAACCATATTTCGGAAAGGAAGCGATGCGGAAATAGACCGAGCCGTCGTCGGAAACATAGGCCGATTTCCTATCGATCAGCTTTTGAATCAGCGCGATCATCGCCGGAATGTGCTCCGTCGCATCGGGCGTCCGTTCGGGGATCTCGATGTTCAGCGTCTTCGCGTCCTCGAGGAAAGCCTTCCGATAAATCGAGGTGAACTCCTTCAGCGGCAGCTTCATCTCGCGCGAGCCGCGGATGGTCTTGTCATCGACATCGGTGAACTGCATCACGTGATCGACCTGATAGCCGAAATGCTTCAGCGCGCGCCGCAAAAGATCGACCGCGACGTAGGTGCGGAAATTGCCGATGTGCCCGTAATTATAAATCGTCGGCCCGCAAACATAGAGGCTCACCCGCCGGCCGGCTGGATCGAGCGGCTTAAGCGGCTCGACCGCGCGGGTCATCGAATGATAGAGCTGAAAAGTCGGGCGGGACATGGTCGGTGCAACTGGTGGAATGAAATATCATGGGTAAGGCTGGATGAAACGCAATCCGAGAAATCATAACCATGCCCGTCGGAACCCGGCCGAATCGGCAAAAGAGCGGGCGCCGCAGCGATTTAGCTTTCGCGGATCGAATTGAAAAATTGCTGAACGATCAACTCGCGATGACGAGAGGTTCGGAGAAGTTGATCGCGGAGATGACAGACGAAGAGGATCACCGCGCGATCGAGCCGGCGAAGAAGCAAAACCCAGGCAAACCCGGTATCCGTAAGGGCCAAGCCAAGATGCGCCTCGGGCTTGACTGGCACGATTTCGCGGATTCGGCGCGCACGCCGGGTGGTCCGCGCAACCCGAAATCCGGGCCGCCTCGCGCGCGCCGCAAGCTAATATTAAAATAGGGGAAGCAGCGCTTCGCCGACAAATGTGTTCCCAGGTATAACTTGGGAACGAGGCAAACGCTGCCCTGCATAGCAGCAACTTGGCATCGCCAACGGAAATGCCTGCGGTAATCTCGGGCGATCCATGACCAAGCCGGAAGCTCTGCCCTTCATCGCGCCGTTTTTCCTTTTCGGGGTTTTCCTCACCGTACAGGGCTTCTTCCCCGATCAGCATTACGCCCTTTATCCCGTGGTCACGATCGCGGTGGCGGCTGTGCTCGTTTGGTACCGGCGCGCGCTTCCCTCACTCCGGCCCGGTGCGCCCGTGGTCAGCGCCTGCGTCGGCGTTGCCGGCGTGGTCCTCTGGATTGGGCTCGATCCCTTCCTGGTCCATTACGATCAGCCGATCGCCGGACGAAATCCCTTCCAGCTTTACCCGCCCGCGGTGGCATGGATTCTCTTCGGCTTTCGCGTGGCGGGGATCGCGGTCTGCGTTCCCATCATGGAGGAACTCTTCTGGCGCGGGTTCCTCATGCGCTGGTTGATCAAGGAGGATTTCACCTCCGTTCCACTGGGGACTTATCAGCCGTTCTCCTTCTGGGCCACCACCGCTTTGTTTGCCAGCGTGCACGGTTCGCAATGGCCGCTGGCGGTCATCGTGGGCGCGCTCTACGGCGGGTGGTTTGTCCGCACGAAGCGCCTGGGCGACATCATGCTCGCCCACGGCGTGACGAATCTGCTTCTGGCCCTCTCCTGTCTGGCCACCAACGACTGGCATTTCCTCTCTCCCGTCGCCGTCGGGGCGGCGCATAAATGATCCTGTAACCATGAGCTAAATCGGACACCCCACCCAGCCACGTCTTGTCTTCCCGCCCCGGATGGGCTAAGAAAAACCGAATGAAACGCGCCCTTGTACAAACCCAAGTCATCCCCAGCCACGCCAAGCGTCATATCCTTCATATCGAGGACGACTCCGAAGTCGCCGCGTCGATCAGCGCGCTGCTGGAAGCCAATGGCTATGAAGTCACCCATGCCGCCGACGGCCTCTCCGGCCTGATCGCCTTCAATCAGAATCCGGAGCAATGGTCCGTGGTGTTGGTCGATCTGAGCCTGCCGCACGTTTCGGGCAACGCCCTGCTGAAGGAAATGCATCGCATTCGGCCCGACCTGCCCTTGATCGTCCTGACCGGGGCGGAGCCCGGCACGAACCTCGAAGTCTACGAACAGGGCGCCGTCATCCTTTGGCACAAGCCCGTTTCGTCGACCGAGATCCTGGAAAACATCAAGGCCCTCATCCACATCCAGCCGCGTTCGTGACCGCGTGGAGCCCTCCCGCGATTTCTCCACTGCCTTAAGGCGGCTGGGCGGCTGCGACCGATTTCTAGTTAAAAACCGGCTTCTGCTTCAACGCCGTCTTGTGCTTTAGCGGCACCTTCACCTTGGGCAACTTGGGCGCCACCTCGCGCTGGACCGGCTCGATTTTCGGCTCGACCTCGGGCTTCCACGCCTCGCCGGTATAGACAATCGTCCCCTTGACCGCGGCGAGGTCGACCTCGTGAATTTCGCGCAGGAGATCCTTGTTGATCCAATAGGCTTCCCCATCGGTTTCCGGCGCGGACGGATTACCCGCCCGCAAAGCCTGGATTTGGAGAAATCCCATCGCATCGACGCCGGTCAGGCGGAACGCGTACGCGGCCTCGGGATTGAACTGGTCCTTGGCGGATTCAGCAAATTTGAGGATCACATTTTTGTGGAGAAGGTGGAGTAAGCTCATAGTGGCCTCCAATCTAAAGTCGACGGCCAGCGTGGGAAAGTAAATTTCAATGGCGGAAGCCCGCATCGGCATTCAAGTCGAAGGGTGGCCGGCGCCCGCCCGCGAGCGACTCAGGTCCGGCGAAGCTGGCGTCCCAATTCCCGAAGATGGCGCCGGGTCAAAGGTCCGATGGTCCCCGGCTGCCAGGGAATCACGGCATTCGGCGCGTCGTCCTTCAGCACATCGCGCAAACGTTGCCGGTGCTCCTCCATCTTCTCGATCACCCGGCGTCGAATGTCCGCCGGCGCCGGCGCCCGGGCCAGCAGCCTCAACAGGCCTTGATCGACGGCCTCGGGATCATCTTCCACCCATTCGACATAGGCTGGTTCGAAGAACGCGTCGCGGCCTCCGATATTTCGCGTCGTCACCACGGGCAGGCCGCAGAGCAGGTACTCGATGCTCGCAAACATCGCGCCCTCCCGGGCCGAGAGACAAAGCCCCGCCCGGCACTGATTATTGTAGCGGGCCACTTCCGCCGGGGAGGCTTTTTGGCTCGCCTCATACGCATCCACCAGCCAGGTGGCATGGCCGAGGCAGGCGCGGACTTCCTTCTCGTACTCAGGCGCGTAGGTGCCGGCATAGCGATAGGTGATGAGGGCGAGGGAATCGATCTTCGCCGCCAACGGATGGCGCTTATAGCCCGACATCGTGGCGTTATAGATGGCGTCGTATTTCTTCACCGCCGACTCGTCGATGGTAAAATAGTTCTCATTGACCAGGCAGTTGTGGTTGCAGAAAATCGCCTCAACCCCCTCCGCGCAAAAGATGTCGACCACGAACTGCTCATTGCAAAGCATGACCACCCGGTGCTTCGGGTATTGCGCGCGGTTCTTTTTGATCTTTCCCGCCATCCTGACGACGTCCTCCGGCACCATCCAGAAAAAGAAGACATAGAGGACGGTCAGCCGGCGATCCTTCATTTCGTCGTGCAGCGCCGTGCGGAATCCCATCCACGTGAGAAAGACCACGGCCGGATTGGACGAACCAATATAAGTCTCGGCGAATTGCCTCTCTCGTTTCTGGTAGAGCGTGTGCCGGATATTTCTCGGCAGCCAGGGCCGGAGCTTGTCTCGGAGTTGATTAAGCATGGGGGTTCGCAGCGCAGGGCCGCCCTCTCAATAAACGAAGCCGGATTTTCGTTGAAAGTAGAGATGGGTCTCGGGTAAGGCCTTGATCGGCTTGGCGGGCACGCCGCCGTAGAGAAAATAGCGGTCGGCATGCGCGCGGTTAAGCAACGACTTGGCGCCGAGGACGCAGTAATCAGGCAGGGCGCTGCCGCCGAGCAACACGCAGTTGGTCCCGACAAAGCAATAGTCGCCGATCGTGATCGGATACGCCTCCTGCCGGTTGGTCTGGAGATTGATACTATGGGTGAGGAACTGGCTGGCGAAGCCCGCGAAGGTCGCGAAGGCCCCGATGCGGACGCTGGCCGTGCAATCGATCAGGTGTCGGTTGGTAATCGCGGAATGGCGGCCCAGGATCAACTCGGGACGGCGACCCGTCTGGTGCTCGAAATGGCCCGGCAGGTCGGAGGGATAGCCGGTGATCCAATTGCCGTTGCCGATGGACGCCTCCTCGTCGATGTGCAGCAAATCGATCCCCTTGCAGATCGTCAGATGCCCGATCCGCGCGCCTGCCTTCAAGACGAGCTTCTTGGGACAAATCCACGACCACCCGATCCGGCTCGAGTCCGCGATCTCGTAGCCATAAAAACGACGCAGGATCGCGCGCCGGATCGGCCACGGCAGCACGATGATCAGGAGCGAAAGCAGGCGTTTCATGCAATCCGGCGATAGATTTCCTTGAACGCGCCCATCATGCGCTCGTTGGAATAGTACGCGGCATTCTTGAGGCCCGCGGCGATGAGCGGCTCGCGCAACCCCGCGACCTGCAAGCGCAGGATGTCCCCGGCAATTCCGGCGTAATCGTCCGGTTCATGGATCATGGCCCCGTCCCCGGCAATCTCCGGCACGGAGGTGCGGTTGCTGCAAATGACCGGGCATCCCGCCGCTTGCGCCTCCAGGATGGGCCAGCCGAGCCCTTCGAAGCGCGACATAAAAATCAGGCAGTGGGCCGCGGCGTAGAGCGACATGAGCGTCTCGTTATCGGGCCTCGAGACCTCCCGGACGCGGCTGCCCACGCCGAGCGATTCGGCCAGCGCGCGCTCCGCCGGCGTCAGGGCTTCCCCCGCGAAAACGATTTGGCCCGGCCACGCATCCTTGATCTCCGCCACCGACCGCAGCAAGGCCTCGCGATTTTTCCGCCGCAAGGCCGAGCCGACATGCAGGACGTAGCCGCGATAGGGCAGGTCATGGCCCGCCCGGGACAATTGCCCCACCGCTTCCTCGCGGGGAAGCGGGCGGTAAGGGTAATTCGGCCCCAGGTACACAACCTCGGAGCGCCCCTCCATCTCCGGGCCGAGCAGGCGGAGCAGGTCGGCCCGCGTCGCGGCGGAAATGCAGGCGATATAGTTCGCCTGGCCCAGGCCGCGCAAAATCGCCATCTGCAGGCGTTTCCCGAAGCCGCTGGCGGGGCAATCCGTGTCCTCGCCCAGCGCGCCCCGCACGGCCAGCAAATCATTGCACATCAGGAAGACGGGATAGTGCCGCCGCGCGAGACCGGCATAAACCGAGTTGGAGTGATCGCAAATGTGGACGACGATTTTGCGCCCCGGATATTTTCGTTTGAGCCCCGCCAACTGCCCGGAAAGTCCGCTCGAAAACAGGATGTATTTGTCAACGTAGCCCAGCCACTTCGCGAGCGGCCCTTTGATCAAGGCGCCAACATAAGCGCGTGGAAAAATCGACTCGACCGCATACCCGTCCGCCTTCAACTGCGTTTGGATCAGATCCCGTAAACGCAGCATGCTTTCCTGCCGGTCGACCGGATAATTTCCCAGCAGGACGATGACGGGCTCTTCCGGCCCCGGCGACGCGCTCATGACGGCGAATGACGAGCCGCCGGGCCGGCCACCGTCGGATGATCCGATTCATCGTCGGCGTGGTCGTCGGGCTCGTCGTCCGGATCGTCGTCTTCCTCGTGAGGAATGACGCACGCCGCCAGCGTCAGGCCCGAACCGAAGATCGAAAACCCGAGCGACGTCGGCACGCCCCACTGGCCATTGAGATCGAGGAGCCCGATCGCGGCGTAGATGAGAATGGGCAGAACGTTATCCTGGCAAAAGGCATCATAAGCGTATTTCGCGATGGCCAGACTCAGCGCCACGCGAAAGATCACCAGCAACAGGCCGAAGAGTGGGCCACACTCGAAAAAGAGCCGCCCCCACTCGTCTTCCGCGCCGATAAACTCGCGGTCACCCCGCAGCAGGCCGGAGGCCGCATTCGTCCCGGAGCCGATGCCGTTGCCGAAAAGCGGCGCGCTGCCGGCGTTGGTCAACGGATTGAGCATGCTGCCCGTATAACGACCGACAAAGCCCTTCGCGTCTTCGCCATTGGCCGCCGCATCCTCGAAGCGCTGCTGTAATTGTTCGGCGCCATCGGTGAACACCTTCGAGGTCGAAAGCACCGGGATGGAGAGGGCGATCAAGGCGGCGGCAATGGTAATGCCCGTCCCTCCCTTGCCCCGCATCACGACGCAGAGGATCGCCACGGCGGCGATAATGGCCACGGAAACGATGCAGGTCCGGCTGCCCGAACAAGCCGTGACCAGCAGGAGGCCCATCGTGGTTACAATCACCAGCCAGAGCTGGTACGTGCGGGCCTCGAGGTAGGAGTAAAATACAAAAGAGGCCACCAACGAATAGTAGCAGACCAGGCCGGCAATATAGCTGAATGTCCCCGACGGCCGGACCGTCCCATACCAGGTATGCATGGCGCCCTTGTTCACCAGGCTGTCCGGATCCGACCGGAATTGGAAAAGGACCAGCGCCGCCATCGGCACCGAGACGTAAAGGATGAAACGTCCCATCGCGATGACGTCGTCGCGGTTCAGAATTTGCGGCATCAGAAAGATCAGCGGAATTTGAAGATAATCGGTATGGATCCCGAAAAAGATGACGACCGGGTTGGCCAGTCCAAAGAGCACGGTAAGGATGGTCGTCAGCACGGCCAGCACGAGGTTCGGCATGAAGAAGGCATCCTTGAAGGAACATTGGTTGCGATAGGCCTCGAAATAGATCCACATGACCAGGGGATCCCGCACAATCAAAAGCGGCGCATCCAGCGATGGCACGATCCATTTGCGCAGCGCGCCCTCGAAGAGCAGGAGCACCAGGTACAACCAGAGTAACTGCCGCAGCCTACGCATGGCGCAAGCCCTCCGTTGCCGTGGCGCCGGCCAGCGACGCCGAAACCGACGCCACGATGCGATCGGTGTAGCGTTGCCATGGATATTCGTCCGCCTGCGTGATCGCGGCGCGGCGCATGTCGGGCAGGCGCTCGCGATGGTCCGCCAGCCACGCGATTTTCTCCGCGATGGCGTCCGGGCTTCGGATCGGCACGAGGAACCCCGTCTCGCCCGGCACGATCAGGTCTTCGCCTCCCGTATTTTTCGTGACGATCAGCGGCAGCCCGTTGGCCAGCGCCTCCTGCTGCACCAGCGCGCGCCCTTCCGCGATCGACGGCAGCACGAGCACGTCGCAGCTCTGCATCAGCTTGAGGACTTCGTGATGCGGCCGGGTGCTCATGTAGGTGAAATCTCGATATTGGCGGCGATAAAATTCCATCGGCACGATCGGGCTGCCCAACACAACGAGTTCCACATCATGCCGTTTTAGCAACTTCATCGCGGTAAAAACATCCGCCAGTCCCTTGCGCTGCGTCATCGAGCCGGCGAAGAGCACCCGCAGCTTGTCCGACTCCGAGGCCCGCCGCGCCGCCTCCCGGTTCCGGGGCGGAGACCCGAAAGCCGCGACCAGGCAATGCTTTTCCGCCCGGACTGATGCGGGCAACGAATCGAGCACGAACAGGCTCGGGCAGATCACCACGTCGGCCAGGTCCAGTTCTTCGGTTTTTCGTAACAGTTTTTCGCGCGAATCACGTGTGCCCACCAAGGTCGGCTCCCATTCCGGCAACCGCTCGCGCTCCTCTTCGAGCAGCGCGCGCACGGTCTCCCAGTAGGCTATCGGCAAATCGTAAAAGCACTTGAGGCCCTTTTTCCTCGCGGCGCGGAAAGTCTCGAGGCAGCCGTCCTCATATCCGTAAAGGCCCATCACCGCCCGCCCCACGCTCCCGGCGTCGAGGTCCCGCGCCACGGCGCGATCGAGGTCCTGGTAGACCTGGTCGACGCTGGCCCAGCCGACTTCATGCCGGCTCCAATGGGACCAGCCTAATTTCTGACCGGCCAGCCGCGCGAGTTCCCGCACCGGCCGCGTCCGCATCTTTTCGCGCGAAAGCGGATAAGTCCGCCGCACGCACTCGGCTCGAATCGGATGAGGGAGAAATCGCGTCCAGGTCGTGGCCGGAAAGCCGAGCGTCGTGTGATAGACGCCGAGCATTCCCGACGTCTCGAGCGCCGTGAGCAGATGCCGGACGAACTGGTTTCCCGTGGGATGAACCAGGTCGATGGTCATGCGTTCGGTTTCCATACGCGCCAATCAGGCCTTCCCCAAATCCTCCAGGAATTGTCCGGCCACCGCGGGCAGCAGGCTTTGCGGCTCGAATCGCTTGATTCCGGCCAGGTCGAAATGGCGGATGACGTTGGGCCTGGCCTCGAGCAGGATTTCCGGCGGACAATGGCGATAGCGCGCGGCCGGGCGGCTCACGATGATCGGCAGGCCATGCTCGGTCATCGCCGCCGCGGTCCCGCTTTTGAAGATACTTTCGGGCGGCGAGGTCGAGACACCGAAATCGGCCGCGAGCAGGCACTGCGAGATGTCCTCCTCGGATTGGGGTCCGAGACTGAGCACGCCCCAGGCATTGCCTTCATGCTGCCGCAGGGCCCGGAGCACCCGCTCGCCCGTCCCACCCGGCCGGCCGATTGAAATCAGGAGACACTTCTTGCCCGCCCGGCGCGCCGCGTCCATCGCTTTCAGACGGAACTCCTCGGCGTTCCATTCCGGATGGATGCTGCCGAACACGACGAAGACCCACCACTTCGTCCGATTTGCGCCCCGGGCCAGCAGCCCGCCGTCGGGCCACTTTTCCTTCAGCCAATCGGGCCGGAAACGGTGCGTCAGCGGGATATTCCCGAAGAGCGGCAGAATCGTCGCCGGATAGCCCAACCGGCCCAAAAGATGCCGGTATAACGGCGTGTGGGTCTGCACCACCTGCGGCCGCAGCTTCTTGAGCAAATCGCGGATAATCCGCTTCTGCACTTTGCCGACGAGCTTGTGCTTCAGGGGGGCGTGTACCGCCTCGCCTATCCATAACTCGTGGAACATGATGTGATTTTTATACCGGGCCGAGATTGCCCGCAGCCGGCGCCCGAGGCCGATGCTTAATCCCCGCCGGTCAAATCCGTAAAGCACGATCTGCCAGCTCACCCATTCCGGGCCGAAATCCTGGCAAAAACCCATCGCCTGCCGCAGCCGTACCGGCCACGTATCCAGGGCGGGAAGGCGCAAACCCGGAATGGGCGCGAGCGCATCGCCGAACTCGCAGGTCGTCGGCTTGCGGACGTGGTGGTCGGCGAGCGAGAGCAGGGAACATTGGTGCCCACCCGCGGTAAGACTCGCCGCCAGCAGCCGGGAGTAGTCGCCCACGCCGTCCATCCCGGGCTCAAGGCACGTGCAAATGAAAAGTATTTTCAAGAGCCCGTATCCGATAACCAGCCGACGCTCGCATTCCTCATGGCATCAGCCTGCACGTCCCCTCTTTTCATTTCAATGGAAAATGGATCAGGCAAAGTGGTTCCGCTTGCCGCCCGTTCGGTAAATGTGGTTATCTAAGCAATGTGAATTACGAAGCGCCCCATCTGCCGGCGCCCGGCCCATTCGAATCACATGAATAATCCCTCCCGCATCGCCTGGATCAGCGCGTTCCTGTTCGCGGTCGCGTTGTTTTATGCGCCGCTGGCCTATGGCTGCACGCGCCCGGAGATGTTGCCGCCGCTCTACGCGCTGCTCGGCCTGGTCATGGTCACCGGAGGCGCCAGCTTTGTCGTCGAGCGGCGCCGGCCCTTCGTTCCCAAGCTGGCGCTGGTTTGCATCATCGCCGTCCTCGCGCAGGGTTGGTGGCTGACGTGGAACCCGGTCTTCCCCTCCCTCGTCTCCTCCAGCGGCGGCCTGGTCGACACGACCGTGGAAAACATTCGCCGGCTTTCTTTCAGATCGATGCTGCTGACGAGCTTTTCGCTCGGCTCCTTCGTCGTGGTCTGCGGCCTCTTCG
>Ga0116229_10014307_pt1 | contig 11042 bp, 10 predicted proteins | sample S1TSphgellanicum_3_FD_87313 | JGI IMG/M metagenome (GOLD analysis project Ga0116229, IMG submission 87313) | Host-associated microbial communities from peat moss isolated from Minnesota, USA - S1T2_Fc - Sphagnum magellanicum MG | ecosystem: Host-associated > Plants > Peat moss > Unclassified... | reverse complement strand
TCCTCCTCCTCCTCCTCCTTGTCTGTCCTCCAGTCCTCTCCTTCTTTTTTCTGTCTTCTTACGCATACGGATGCATTTTCCGGGAGATCGGTGGGGGGTTTTTCTGCTGGTGGCGGAGGGAGGAATTTGAACGGAGGAGGAATTAGGGTTTGGCCTATTGCTTTCGAGAAGCAGATGAGGAGATTGTCTAGTTCGGATGCAAAGACAATTGAAAAGAAGCAAAGCTCTGGAGAGAAAGTTGTGTTGTACCGTGCCAAATGGATGCAGCCTCTTCGACTTGTGGTCAGGTACTGTCTTTTGTTTGCCAGGCTGTCTGCCCCGTAGGGAAGAAGAGACTACAGCATTGGTGTAGGATTTAGGGTTTAGGGTTTGGGCACAGCATTTTGGCTGGAACTTGACCCAATGCGTGACTGACACATCTGGAGTTACTAGTACTGGCATACATTGGATTTTCTTATCCAATTTTACCGTGCAGGATCACATACCGAGCACATATAAGCACTTATATGCGATGAGAACCCACTTGTTCTTTATTTCCTCCTCAGATTTGGATTGGTTTATGGTTGCTACTGTCAGTCATACCACAATATTTTCATCCTCTTCCTCTTGTTTTGGAATGAAACTGGCTCTAGGGTTTAGATCAGATGCAATCCATTTTCAACATTTACCCGCAACAAATCCTGATGGGTTGTGACTCTTTTTGTCATGTGGTGAGGCAGGTTGAAGATATTTCAATTGTGTGGGGTGGCTGCTTTAGCATTGCCATTGGCTCAGTATGCAGAAGAGGTATCAATCAAGCTTACTCTTTTTTCCTTTCTGTCACTTTTACAATATGGGTGGCAGCATCTATTAGGGCATTCAGCTGTGTGATTACTTGTAAGAGCCTGATTTTGAGAGGCCTTTTGTGGTCCATCTGTGCAAGGACACAAGGGGCGGCTTTCTGTTGGGACACTAGCTGCTGTTGCCGCTGTGGTGGGTGGAGCAGGAGCCGCTTCAGCCGCTCTTTGGTGGTTCTCTCGCAGGTTTGGCCTCTTCTTGAGCTGGTGTACACTTTTTAAAATATTTTTCAGGGTTAAGGATTTTTCTGTCTTCTGAAGTGCTGCCAAATTTCAATTGCTCACCCCAACATCACAGTGGTGATAGGATAGGATACCGTTGTTTCCATATTGTGTGTACTGGTTTTTCCTGCATTATTTCCTACCATGTCCACTAAGCATGTTAGTTCCCTATTCATAGCTTTTTTGCTTTGATTGAGACAAGTCTTTGCATATTCTTGTTCTCGGCTTGAACAGGTATGTGGGAGAGATGGCCCTTTTTACACCAGACCTGAGGATTGTACAACTTAGTGTCATTGACTTTTGGGGTCATCGGCAGGTATGTGTATCTACATCATTATGTTTTCAAAATGAGTAACTGGAAATGAGGAGTCATGAATTGTCACTTTTGTCTTCACAAATTTGCTTCATCTTTTCCAGTTTTGTCTTCTCCATCCTAAGCCACATCCTCCCTGTTGCCTCATTTGGTTGACTTCAATAAGTGACTGCCCATGCAGCAAATGGTCTGATGTGGTCATCTGTGCATTGGGAATCATGGAGGAAGTGGAGAAATAGACATTGAGACACATACATCTTTGTAAAAGCTCAGAAGGCTGTTGAATGAGCATATAACTTGAAGTCGAAATATGCAAAAATTTCTTGTATGAAAAGAAGCTGAAAGTTTTTCTTCTGCTGTTTTGTTGCAGGATTTGAAGTATGACATAAGGTAAAGAGTTACAAAGACATTCTCATACTGAAAGTAGCTGAAAGTGGACTCAGATAATCTGATAAGACTTAAGCTGGTGGAACATAATTGCTAAGGGTGCCGAGATAATCATAATATGTTGATGTGTATTTTCTTAGTAAAAAATGCAGGGCATAGTCAAATATCCAGAGTTCAGCTGATGTTTGGTTCTTGGCTTGCAGAAATATTGTACCACCACTGAAAGGAATGTCAAATGCAGAGCTTGAGAAGGCAGCAAACCAAGTGCTTGTTCCTTTGGATGGTAATTACACCACACTGTATGACAATGTTCTGGCTGAGGACCATTTCAAGCACATGATAATAGGCACTTGGTTTTTTTTCTTCATTAAAAAATGCACTCAATATTGACATGAGCTTCTGACTCTATTTTTACTTAATGAGGGTGTCCTCATGGTTCTGTGGTTCTTTGGGAGGTGGTTTGCAGTAGTAGGGGAGCGCCAGTTTTATCTCAGCTTGAGGCATGGTCGTTTTCTGCAAAAGGAGCTACTTTTTCAACTCCTCCATGGTACTTTGGACTTGACCAATGCACAGAGCTTTCTTAACAGGCAACAGATGGCACCACCAGGCACAAAGAAAGTTGAGGTGGAGGATGACTCTCTCGAAGAGAAAAGTTCCATATCTTAGCATAAGGAATTGAAAAAAAAATTGTATTCCATTTTTCCACGTGATTTTTATGACCTCCTCACACTGTTGAAGGTGATGAAGGGCTCCAGGTTACCACTAAATAAATACATTAAAAGGCAGGACGTCCAGCTGTAATCAGGTAAGAAAACCTCTTCTCAAGATGTCTACTGTGGTGGACATGAGTTTTGACATGAAGAACTTTGATTGGAGTTGTCATACAGTGTTATCACCTTACTTCCTGCATTGTGTATTTCAAGTTGGAATATCAGGTTTCTTTGCAGTTGTTTTGTAGTCAGAATTTGTATGCAAGCTCAGGCTGAGTATAGCTTTGGGTTTTAGTGTTGGGATTGACACCATCATAACAGATGATATTTTCACATAGTGCAAATGGGCCAGGAGTATACACGAATGGTTTGTCTATATGTCATACCAATGGAGAAGAACAACCCACTGCATTCTTGTGTGCCATCCTTGTGAACAGCAGGCGGTTTTGGATCATAAACCTGGGTTTTAACATTTGATGCACTCATAATTGGTTCTGTGTTTGCTTTGGCACACAAGAATGCCATCTTTGTGAACAGCAGGCGGTTTTGGATCATAAACCTGGGTTTTAACATTTGGTGCAATGCCCTTGAGATCAGTGTTCATCTGGAGATTGTCGCCATGAATGTGAAAACCAGAGATTTTACACTGGAGGATGCAATCCAGATGTTTGTGTTTATGTCAAACAGAAAAATGCCTGAGGCCACTTTTTGGTAACACAAACATGCAAATCATTCTAAGGATCCAGATTCCAAAAGAAAATCCAAGCCAACTTACACCTGTCTTTTGCCAATTCCTGCAATTTGCACAGAGAGAAACTTTTGCCCTAGGGTAGACTGGCCGGGGACTGAACATTTAAGTGCTCAGGACAGGCCGGATCCAAGGGGAGAGCTTTGTTGTTTCTGGTGTCCAAGCAAAATTAGAACCCCTCCTCTTGGTGCATCTGACACACTAACAATCATTTAAAACAGATCAGAAATAAAGGGGGTCAACAACTCCAAAAAAAACAACACACTGAACACTAAAAAGGTTGGTTTCTGAACACCCAAAAACTTCATTTTATGTTATATGTCGTCATTAGAGTTCAAAGATCATTAGTAGAATTTCAGATGGTGCTCCCCTAGCACTTTAAATTGTTCAACATGAATAGGAAATAAAAAAGTTGTGAGGTTTGAAGTTAGGAAGGGTAAAAATGAAGTTTTTTTGAAAAAAACGTGTTTTGCAATTCGAAAAAATGTATTTTGTTTTTACTTTTTTTGGCTAGTGCTTCAGCTTTTGCCTTTCAAAGATGATTGTAGAGCTTGAGAAGGCACTCCTATAACATTTTAAATCACTCAAAATGAAGAAGAATTGGGAAAGATATTTGGTCATATGCATGATTGGTGATGGGCTGATCTCCCCTACTTGATTCTCAATTCTTTGTGAAGGTGGACATCCTTTTACCAATGCCTGCAATTCCTACAGAGGGAAAACTTTGGTCTTGATCATCAACACTTTGTGAAGGTGGGCATATAATTTGATTGATAGTTCAGGAAGTCAAGTAGACCTTTGGGAAATGTTAGGGTTGGGCACAATAACCAAACAAGTATCCAAGTGATACTTGTTCTGTAAATGCCAAGTATAAGGCACGGGTCCAATCATTTTTCACTTGTGTTCAGTTGCTCACTGGCTTATAAGCAGTTGGAAAAGGCTTGATAAGTTCCTGTCCAGATCAAGCAAACAGAAGTTGCAAATCTGTTCACATGTGCCCTCATTAAAATGCCCTCATTGGTGGATATGCAAAGTGAAGACTGTTCCACAAAACACCTTTGCATAACGTGGCGTCTCTTGGTAAGCATGTTCCAGAATAGTAGTGCCCTTTGAAGAGAGGAGCAGGCACATTCTTGATCATAGTTTGTGGCTTACATTTGTGATTTCGAGATAGTGTAACAAATTTCACTAACAACTCTTTTATATGAACAATGGAAATACCATGGTCTACAGGTTGCTATGAACATCTACAATAAAATGGGTCTCAGAGCAGTCATTTGACAGCAGAGAAAGGAATGGGGTGTTGAATAAGTTGAAGATGGCACCTGTATTGAGCTGAAAATGAGGTTTGTGCATGGCAAGGAGACTGTTCCCAGATACCTGAACTTTTTTGTGCAAGATGGAAATAGACTGTCTGGCAGATGTATGCCAGAGCCAGAACTTTGACCTCCATGCCATAGAAAAGTTGTTTGACGTGTTCCACCATTGTGATAAACTGGCAATTGCACTTGGTGCTCATCAGCATGCCTCTGGGTACAGCAGTTCACAAAACAGACAAAAAATTGTATGTGTAGGCACACATGTTAACAGATCAGTGGTGGCTTCTATGCTGTAATTATACATGATAAGCGACTAGCAGCAGAGACTTACGAAGTTTGTTTCAAACAGATGACCAAAATGTAAACGTAGTTGAAAGTTGAGTGAATCCAGTTGTATTCAACTGAATATCTTCCTCACTACTGAGAAATTCTCCACAGATAACAATTTAACTAACCCTTAATAGAAACAAGGGATGAACAAATAATATGGCTATAGGATTTCAGATCTTAAAACAGCAACCGGGAAAAAGAGGAAACACACCTCTAAACAACTGAGGGGTAAGGAAACAAGAAACAGTTCGAACAACAGTGACAGAAACACATGTTCAGAGACCTTTAACAGAACGATTGGTAGTGTGCAAGCAACCAGCTACCGTCAAAACCTCGCTAATCTCATCAGCTCCCAGCAGTGGTTGCAGATCAATGTCACACATTAACTGACATGCTGAGCTGTCACAAGACAGCAGTAACTGGGAAGAGACAGTCAGACTGTTGGCTTGCTCAACAAAGCCTAAAAGAAAAGGTGAAGACAAGGAAACATGAACACAGCAAAAAAGAGAAAATAGGAAGAAAAACAGAGAACTTTAATTGCATGAGCACTTAAGGACAAAACTGCAGAGGTGGGAACACCACCTTTCTTTGTTAAAAGAAAACCTCTAGGTTTGTTTCAGTATAAACCTTTCACATCAGAAGACTACTTGAGTCACATTTGAGCTACCAAGCCTTAAGAAACCAGGAAACTAGCTTTTGGCTACAACAAAATCTGGTAGAATTTGAAATATTGGGATCCACTTGAGGCATACATATCATATTATTACCTGCATAGACTTGCTGCATACACTCGTAAAATGATGCCAATTTTTAAGCCTTTTGAATCTTGGGATCTTGCGAAATCCAAGAAATTGCAAGTCGTTAGAAGTATAATTTAGCTCATAAAGTATATTATGATAATAGAGTGTGCCTTTAAATATCAAGTCAGAGAAATCAATGGTACTTGGCCCTCAGAGATTACATAGAAACCTCTTTACTGAGGATAAATTAGTAAGAAAAACTGGAAAAGAGATGGATTTGATAAGTTGATCCAAAAAATCAAACTGGTATGTAAAGAGGTACAAGTGAGATAAAGACACAGCTACTAGTAATCATTGAGCGCTTGCAAGACCGACTGAAGACAACCCGTATAAAATTCATAAAAGGGAAACTGTATTTAACAAATGTAAGTGACAAATTCTAGTCGACAGATTCCAATTTCAGCGAAAGCAAAAAATTCTGCTCTACAGAAATTCACTGAGCCTAGCAACATACAGAAGCATAACATTGCTGCACACATTTTAAGCAGAGGAACATTTGGACAGAGAATACTAACATCCTTTTTTAGCTACAACAAAATTAGTCAGCCACCCGACTTACCTGCACAAATTGTCAATGATCCTCCATCAGTCAACAGCTTTCTTAGACTATAGCAAAAGATCAGCACTAACAAACAACTCAATGTGCATCACTCAACAGCAGTTAACACTGGTACACAATACTGAGCTCATAGTTTTATTTACTTCATCAAGCATAGCAGTAAGGGCCCATGGCCACCTGACAGATGGTTATGGGCCCTTACCACTAACTAATAGGATCATGATGGATATACCCATAGTGGTCAATCCAGCCATAACAGGTTCATGGGGTCACCCAAGAGTCATGCGTATCTTCTGTGAGTATAGTTCATAAGATGGAGAAGACACAACAAACAGTAGTAGAAGACAAGCATGTACCCAGCAGGGGAGTATCATCAAAGCCCTAGGGAAACAAGTAGATGCTCACCTTTAAGGATGGACACCTGTCAGCTCGAGGGTCAGAGACCAAGCTATAAAAAACTTGGTGAAATTGGAGAAGATAGAGATGTCAGAGATTTGATCTTCAGCAGCTCTTGTTGCTTGGCCTGTAAGCCCAAGCACCCCTCTCCTCCATTGAATACCCCAGACACATGAATGAATGCTATATGCACATAAAACAATATACCAATTCAGCCAAATCTCACACGACAAATGAATGAATGAAGTAAAACCTTTTGGCACTTGTTAAGCTGTCGAATAGCATTGACCAGGAGTGCATCTCCAGCCACATCTCGACAACCTTTGATGAGCTGTTCCCGCGGCAGCCTACCAGCCTGAGAAATCAAAGGATACAACTCATTAAACACATTCTACCTACAGGAGACTTATGAATTAGTGGGACACCTCCAGGGAGATGAACAGCGTTAACAATTTTGAACCATGAAAAGTTTTTGTAACCACCTTGAATGCAACATACTGCTGCTCCAGGAAATAGAGGTCTTCTGGTTCAAGTTGCTGTCGCAAAATGACAAAAAGGCAAGGGAATGAGACGCAGGGGGATGTTGGACCAAGAACCTGCTGTTGAATTCCACCCACATGGTCATACCATTCTTCTGATGGTTCTTGAGTCTGCACAACAGAAACACTATTTCATCTCACAAAAAAGCTATCATCCCAACCAAGGAGCCACTTCTATCCAGAGACTACAACTGCAGCCCAGCAAGTGTATGCTTCATGTTAGAAAACCATCTAACACATGTTGATGATCACCTCATACACTCAGATGTACTGCAGTAGCTTGCAAAAGACCCTACAGCCACCACCTTGACCAACAACAAGGGTATGAATGTCTGTCCAGAAGGCATGCTGAGAAAATCAAGTACACCATCCAACACAATAACTTGATCAAATACCTGTCCATACATGCTACAGGAAGTGACAAACTGACCATTGATAAACTAAAGACAAACCTTGATGTAAACACATGGAGACTGCATTGAAACATCATTCCATGTTCTGAAGATTCCTCCCTGCTGCTTTCCCTTGAATTCTGCCATCAACTCTGCAACCAGATCACTTGGCTTAGCCAGCTGTTGTGTATAAGACATAAAGAGCAAAGATAAAGGACTAACAGATACCTTTGCATGAATCCCTTCATTTCAACAGCAGGTGCTGGGACTGAAATCTGCAAAAAAAACAGATTATGCCTTGTCCAGATAGTCACCAAAAAATAAATACCAACCCAAAGGAAAATTAACTTTAAAAATCAGAAAACTAACTTCTCTGACAAGCAGCTATCAAAAGGCAATCCAGAACTTACCATGCCATTTAGGAGACAGCTTGAAACTGACAGCATAGAGTGGGAGAATGTGAGTGTTCATGTGGGTACTCCACACAATCAGTCGCTTTGGAGCCAAAAGGTCATCTGCACCTGTATCAAAGTGCTCACTGCTTGGGTGGAACTGATCAGAGCCTTGTAGAACACGCTCTGGCTTCCCTAATATGACCCGACACAGCAACATGTGCTGCTCTCCATTTTCATCATTATCTGCATACACAGCACTATACACAGGCAATTCGTAGATCAGTCTCATCATGCCAAGAGGCTCAAACCAAAGCCATGCATCCAATGAACCTCCCTTTCATTATACAAAGAGCTGGCCCACAAAGTGAAGGCAAGGGCCTCGGCTCAAAAAAATACAGATCATATGCATGAATACATCTCAAATGCATAAGCAAGACATTTCCACCTGACATCAGCATGATTTTCTGGGGCCAGATAAACTCCAACACCATAAGCTGAGCCATTCTTTGGTGTCCTAGGCTGTCCAAAGCCATGTAGCATTATTCCTGACACCCCTGTCTTTGAAGTTCCATGCCATGCATACTGCACATTTGCATCACCTCGAGCTTCTCTTGTCAGCTCTTTCTGTCGTTCAAAGGCTTGCTGCCGCGCTTGTCCTTTTGAACTTGAATCTCGATAGATCCCTGTTATCAGGGCATCTGAACTGAAAATACCAAGTCCTTTGATAAGCTTGGCCTTCACATCTGCAAATTCTTCCTCATTTTTTAGGGAAGGCCATGCAAATTGCACATTAGCATCACCTTTAGACTGTCTAAGCAGCAGCTCTTGTCTTTCAAGACACTGTGCTTGTTCATTTGGAACAGAGTCTTGATACATCTGCGGCATTATGGAGTCAGACTCAAGCAGAGCAAGTCCTTGGACAAACTTGGCCTTGATATCTGCAAATCCCTCCTCATTTTTGAGGCAAGTCCATTGTTCAGAGATTGCATTACTCCAAGGTAGTGGACACACCTTTGTACAACTATACTGCTTTTCTCTGACAGAGACTCTCTTACCAAACCTGCCGTGCAGACAAGTTGGCTCCATAGAGTCCTGATTGGCGAGGTTGTCAACTCTGGTTCGTTTAATAACTTTCTGTATGCATTTAGCTCCATTTGCTGGTGCAAAGGCAGGTAGAGTGGTAGCAACCTTGCATACTTGCTTCCGTTTCCTGCTGTGTTCAGAACTAGGTAAAGTATGAGGAGGAGGAGTGGCATTGTGAGCTGAATTTCCATTGGAACTAACTTCCATTATCATATACAAATTGACTAATTTTAAAAGCAGAACTACAATACAATTATATTTACAACCATCTACCAGTAGCTGGTGAAAAACCTGCAGAAAAGGAAAACAATCCTGTTAGAAAATCCATCAAGTCTCTGTATGGGGACCCAAAAAACACACGCACACACATTCACAAAGAGTCAGACAGCCTGCCACCCATGTATGTGAAAAGTTCTTTTCCTCGGAGGTAAAAAGCAAAACAATCATGTTGCAATAGCATGCCATAAAACTAGTTTTTGCTATACACTGACAGGGTCATGAGTGGAAAACAAACTTACACTTGCTCAGAAATTGAGAGCAGGAAAATCCGCCTTCATAAAGAGGCACCTATCAATACAAAGGAGAACATACTGTGAGACTTGAATTTACCTCATTGGCAAAAAAGAAAGGGGAGGGGAGAAAAACCACAACATGTCAGAAAGACACCACCAATTGTATTGCCAGGTGCATATGAACAAAACATAATCACATCCTTGTTGGGTACTACTGTATCTGCGCTATACAAACTTTCCCACATCCCCCCCCCCAAAAAGTTCTTAAGTTTGCCATCTGCAATGACATATGAAATTGTAGTGGGATGTAAGAGACCACATTCCACAAGCAAAAAAAAAACTATGGGCATAGATGATACAAAACAGCACCAAAACTGTCTTCAGTAGGCAGCAGACCCTTCTGAAAAAGGAGGCATGATAAAAAAAAAAAACAACCTATTCAAGAAACAAAACCCAAATATAAATATGCGACATGTGATAAAACCCACATCCTCATGCTGGCACGCAGCCTAATGCTTGTTACACATACAAAACAAAGACAAACAACGAGAGCCACAAAAGTCAGCCAGCCGGATACTCTTTAGTCAAACAAGTGCAAGTGGAGGGGCAAAGTGGAGAGGGGAGGGGAAAAACAAAAGAAGCCTGGTGAGCCCTCTTCCCTCTGCAGGGTCATCACTGGAGTGAATGAAACAAGGCCTTCACAACCCTCACTGGTCATCAACAACAACAAACAACAAAAACCGCATACCTCTAATGAAAAGAGGCAAAGACTGGTGCGAAGGAATGCCCCCTTTGCTCTTCTTCCCCTAACAAAAAGCTTTGCGCAAATGACCGTACTATGGTATCTCTCCCTTTGTGTTCTCCACAACAACAGTAGTACAAAAAGTGTTCCCTACCACAAATCAGCAAAAAAACACTCCCATATTCTCCTTCTCTTCTTCTTCTTCTTCCTCAAGCTCCACTACTGGCGTCGCAACTTATTAGGGTTTGAAAGAACAAGAAGCAACACAAACTCATATGCAGGGTATGTATCCCGCTTTCCTTCACCAAGGCTTTTGCTTCTTCCTCATCATAATCATCATCATAGTAGTTTCTGAACCAAAAAACACATACTGATCCCGGCGGCCATAGCAGTTAAGAGATTCTCTGCTTTATTCCCTAAAGCATGACAACCACACCAAGCTTCTTCTTCTTTCCTGTCCTTCACCCATGCATCCTCAAACCCTCGCTTTCTCTTTCTGCGATTGCCCAGCTACAGACCAAACCCTTAACCGAACATTACCCTAGCGCGAGCTCAAATTGCGAAAAAAACCAAAAGAATAGAAAGCATCTGATCATGGTATCATAGAGTTCCTACAGAAAACAACAAAGGAGAAAAAGCGCGATCGAGGAGGAGGAGTTGACCGAGGGAAGGCGCCATCGCCATCGCTGATGCTGCAAGCTTCTTCCGGGGATGCATGGACGCTGCGGGCGGCGGTGGGGCTGGCGTGCAAACGCAGTA
>Ga0116229_10014306_pt1 | contig 11043 bp, 11 predicted proteins | sample S1TSphgellanicum_3_FD_87313 | JGI IMG/M metagenome (GOLD analysis project Ga0116229, IMG submission 87313) | Host-associated microbial communities from peat moss isolated from Minnesota, USA - S1T2_Fc - Sphagnum magellanicum MG | ecosystem: Host-associated > Plants > Peat moss > Unclassified... | reverse complement strand
GAATCCGTCTCGCTGGTGTTCCCGAATCGGCCGCCGCCGCCGCGCTCCCCCTGGCTCGACGCACATCAGTCGGATTTTTATATGCCGATGATCGAGACCGCCGATATCGTGGCACGGCGTTATGGCATTTCCCGCCGGGCGCAGGACGAGTTTTCCTTATTGAGCCAGCAGCGCACCGCAATCGGGCAGGAAGCCGGCAAGTTTGACGATGAAATCGTGTCAATCACGGCGAACAAGCTGGTTTACAACCGGGCCGGCGAGGTGACCGGCGAGGAAGCCGTGACACTCGACCGCGATGAAGGAAACCGGCCCGGCACCACGTTGGAAAGCCTCGGTAACCTCAAGCCCGTCATGGGGCCCGAGAAATGGGTCACTGCGGGTAACGCCAGCCAGCTTTCCGATGGTGCGAGTGTGTGTATCGTCATGTCCGCCGCCCAGGCCGGCGCGCGCGGCTTGAAACCGCTTGGGGCGTTTCGTGGCTTCGCGGTGGCGGGGTGCGCCCCTGATGAAATGGGGATCGGCCCGGTATTTGCGGTACCCAAGCTGCTGGCGCGGCATGGGCTCGAAGTTGGCGATATTGATCTTTGGGAACTGAACGAGGCGTTCGCGTCCCAGGCAATCTACTGCATCGATACGCTGAAGCTGCCGCACGACCGCGTCAACGTGAACGGGGGTGCCATCGCGATCGGCCATCCGTTCGGCATGAGCGGGTCGCGGATGACGGGACATGCGCTCATCGAGGGACGGCGGCGTGGCTGCCAACATGTTGTCATCACCATGTGCATGGCTGGCGGCATGGGCGCCGCGGCACTTTTCGAGGTCATGTGAAACTCAAAATTAACAGGAAGCAAGCGAGATGAGCGATTACAGAGAGGCCGGCAAAGCGATTTTCGAAAAAATGATGGGGCCGAACGCCGCGCGGCAAATGGCTGCCTCTGCGGAGGAAGCTTCGGGACTCGCGGCGTTAGCCGGTCTTGGGCTTGATTTTGCGTTTGGCGCCGTATGGTCCAGGTCTGGTCTCGAACTGAAGCAGCGGAGCCTGATCGTTATCGCGATTTTGATTACGACCAGGATGTGGCCCGAGCTGAAGAACCATATTCGTATTGGCATCCGTAATGGCCTAACACGGGTTGAAATCGAAGAGGCGCTGATTCAGTGCTTGCCCTATGTCGGCTTCCCCCCGGTTGCCTCGGCGAGTGGACTTATCATTGAAGTATTTAGAGAGCTTGGGTTAGATACCGAAACGAAAACCGCGGAAGAGAAAGGACTTCTCTGATCCTCGGCCGGTCAGGGTTTCGACGCTGTGTCTTTTGCCTCGACGTTGCCGGCGCTATAGGCGGCAATTTCTTCCCGCATGATGTCAACGAATTCTTCCTTGCGGGCGAGGAGGACTTCGTTGACAGCGCCGATCCCGATCACAAATGCTTCGCCGCCATCCGTTTTGGGAAGCTTCATCGAGAGCATTCCACCGCCCGGCGTTACGAGACTGTTTGTCATGCAATACCCATCGCGCCGTACCTCCTGTACCCGGCCCATAAGCCATTGCAGACTGACGATTTCTTCAGGCGATTTGGCTTCCGCGTTGATGCGGACGGCGATCCGTTTGATGTCCGGGTCGGACAGCGACGAAATGAACGCGAGGCCGGCGCTGGACGCTATGAGTGAGCGGCGAGCACCCTTTACGACAAATAGGCGCGCAGCGCTGGTAGCCTGGACGACATGGATATATTCCGCGACGGTCTGGTTACGCGCCGCGAGGATGATCGCCTGACCGGTGCGCTGGTTCAAACGGTACATCAGCTGGACCAGTACGCCGTTTCCAACCAGCGGCGAATTGACCCAGTTGCCCAGTAGAGCGACCTTTGTCGTTGGTGAGTAGGCGCGCGTTTCCCGGTTGTAGTGCATGTATCCCATTGTCACCATGCTGCGCAGCAGCACGGAGGTGCTGGACTGTGGGAAATCGAGGAGTTCGGTGACTTCGGACACCAGCGCTTCGCGCCGTAAAACGTCGAAAAGCTCCAGAATCTGAAGCACGCGCGCCGCGGATTTTACCGCATTGTCCGGAACATAGTCAGCATCACCAACAATGGTTTGTTCCCCGAGTGCGATACGAAGAGAATGACCCACGAACGATCTCCAGTGCTTATTTTTGCGTTTGACCAAAACCTAACACTTGCTCAAGTGTAAAACAAGTGATTTTTAACGGGTTTTTATATGACGTCGTTGTGCGTGATCCCTTTCATCATGGTCACTGCGGCGGTTTCATTGGCGATTTTGGAGCTCTCGGCCGAGTGGTCCCGCTAGAAGGGCCTTTTGCCGATCACGGTCGCCTGTTCAGTGCTATGGACCGAAAGTTCGGAGGCGCCATCGAATTTATGGCCGGGTGGGTGGGGGGCTTCGACGATGTCGTTGAGCACGAAACGCAACCCAGGCGCGCGTGGTGATGAGTGGCTCTACGCCTCCCAGGCGCGGCGAAATTGGCCTGGACTTTGCCGCCACCGCGATCGCGCGACCAATCCCATTGCCTGCCCCGGTGACGACGGCAACCTTGCCTCTAATACCCAATGCCACGCGATATCCTCTTTTATTGTCCCTGCATCCTTTCAGGAGATACGGGACCCCTTGCCGGTTGTTGAATTGGCATTTCTGGATGGGTCGCGACCGCTGTTCGATTCGCCGCAAAGGCCAGATCATATTGAGGATCAATCGCGGGGGTCGCCGTCTCACCCGTCAAATACATATATAGTAAATGCTGCGCTTGCCGGGACGCCGGTTGCTGCCTGGGCTGGTGAGTGCGAAAAACGCGATACCGAGATTTCGGCAGGATCGATCGCAGAGGCTAAGAGCACATTATGGTGAGAGACGGCGGCATAACATTTCGGTTTCGCATCGCTGTGATCGGCGTAACAGTTATGTCTGCAGGACGCGACGCTGAAGGTGTTCTGACGTGAGTTCGTCCATAAAGCTGGACCGGGATGGCGAGGTGGCGATCCTGGTTCTCGCGGAACCGGCCGTTGCCAATACGATAGATTTCGAATTTGCCGAAGAGCTTTGCAATATCAGCCACACCCTGCGGCAGGAGGGATGGGCACGTGCCATTATGCTTCGTGCGGAGGGAAAAGTTTTTTGCGGCGGTGGAAATCTACAAACACTAGAAAAGGCCGCACAGGACGGCGGTCCAGACCTTGCAAGCTGTCTGCGCCGCCTGGCTGACCGGTTGCATGCCGGCATCGAAGGGCTTCTGGCGCTTGGCGTGCCGATCATCGCGGCGGTGGACGGGCCCGCGGCCGGCGCGGGAATGAGCATGGTGCTGATGGCCGATATCGCCTATGCCACGCCCAAGGCCAAACTCGTGCCAGCCTACCCTGCGGTCGGTCTCTCGGCGGATGGTGGAATGACCTATTTTTTGCCAAGAATCGTAGGGGTCGGGAGGGCGACCTCCATTCTGATGAACAATCGTGCCCTGTCGGCACCGGAAGCATTCGCACTTGGCATTTTTGCCGAGCTTATCGATCTGCCGCGGGACTTCTTCGAGGCAACCGTTCTAGAGAAAGCGCATGCATTGGCGCGGGGGCCGCGCGCGGCATTCTCGGCAATACGGCGCCTACTTAGCGGCTCCCTATCGAACAGTCTCTCGGCGCAGCTTGCCCGCGAATCGACCGAGATCGAGGGTCTTGCATTCGGCGCGGATGCCCGCGCCGGCATTCTCGCCGCCGCGTCAGGCAGGGTGGCGCATTTTGAAGATTGAGCAACGTAAATCATTCACCGCCATCAAATCGATTCCGCCGAAAGGAAGCCTGTGAATTCTAATCTACTAGAACTCGACGATGATCTCGCCATGGTGCGTGATAATCTTCGCCGGCTGCTCGATAATATCGCCACACCCGCAAACGTGCATAAATGGGATCGTGAGGATTATATTCCTCGTGATGTTCTGGGCGAGATCGCGGCGCTGGGGGTCTGCGGCCTAGCGGTCCCGGAAGAATATGGCGGCGTCGGCAAAAATGTTCGTGGCCTAGTCATGGTGATTGAAGAATTGTCGCGGCGCAGCATGGCGCTGTCTTCACTCTATATACAGTGCACCAGCTACGCGGGATTGAACATCGCGGAGCTTGGGACCGAAGCGCAAAAGGAAAGATTTCTCCCGGCGGTCGCCGAGGGCAAGCTGCTCTTCGCGCTGGGGTTGTCGGAGCCGGATGTCGGTGCAGATTTGGCCAGTGTGCGGACGCGGGCGCGCAGGGAGGGCGATGCGATTATCATCGATGGGTCCAAGCGCTGGTGTAGCGGCGCCGAGCTGGCTGATTTTGTCTATGCGTTGGTGCGCAGCGGGCCGGCCGAGGCGCGGCACCGGAACCTGTCATTCGTGATCATTCCGACGAACGCGTCCGGTGTCACGATCACCCGGACCGAGACCATGGGCGCGCGCGGCACCCCCACCAATGATGTCACCTTCGAGGGGGTCGAGATCCCGCTATCCAACATCATGGGCGGTGAGGCGGCGTGGAACACGGGCTGGAGCCAGCTTGCCGGCCCGACCCTTGAGATTGAGAAATTACAGCCTGCCGCCATCGGTCTTGGCATCGGCGAGGCCGCCTTGCTCGAAGCATGGGAATACAGCCAGCAGCGCGTCCAATTCGGCAAACATATATGCGGGCATCAGGCCGTCCGGCACCAGCTGGCGGAGGCTCAGACGCGGCTGCAGGCTTGCCGCCTGATGATGGCCCATGCGGCTTATCTGGTGGACGCGAATCTGCCGAGCGCCGTGCAGACCTCGATGACAAAGCTGTTCGTTTCGGAAACGGTCCGCGACATCACGCAGATCTGCCAGCAGGTCATGGGCGCTTATGGCTATGCGGAAGGATTTAATATGGAGCGTTACGTGCGCGACGCCCTGGTGTTGCCTATTTTTGGCGGCTCCTCGGCGATTCAACGGTCAAATATCGCGAATCTGCTCCGCCTGCCGAAAGACTGACCGGGGCGGCCTTTCGTCGCTTTCATCCGATATCCTGATCCCGTATTTTCAGTACGAGTTCGGATATCAACGCCTTTAGGAGATCTGCCTTGCGCTTGCCGATCAGCGCGGCGAGTTCCTCCTCCATCTCTTCTCCCGTTGCCATCGCGTCCGTCAGCAGCTGAATGCCGGCGGCCGTGTATTGCAGCCGCTTTGCGCGGCCGTCTGATGGGTCGTCCTGCCGGCAGATATAGTTCAGCGCCTCTAATTCATCCGCGAGCTGTCCGATGGCGTTCTTGGAGACACCGCTTTGCCGAGCGATATCGACCAGCCGGCTGCCTGTCAGCTCCATCGGTGACAAGACCAGCTCGTGCGAGCGCCTGATCCCGACATGCCCGCGGGCCGTAACGCCCTGGGCCATTCGGGTCGCGGCCCAGTCGTAGAGCTCCTTGAGGTGGCGGGTGATCGATTCCGTATAAAAGGTCTTCAACCGATCGAAATCAGGGGAATCGGGATGTGAGGCCAACCAGCTTTCCTTCGAAGATTATATTGTCGTTGACAAGGCGATTATAGTGAAGCAGTATTCACTAAATTCGTCGCCGTCACAATGCCGAATGTGTTTTGTGAAGTCGGATTGCTGCGGCTTTGATAAGATAATTCGGCGTTAGGGAGTAAGCGACGATGAAGGATGTGACCCCAACCGGCCTGCATCCGCGACCCGCGACCCCGTGGTGGATTCTCGGCAGCACGGCCGCGGTCATGGGGCGGCTGGGCGTGAAACAACTGCGGCGCCAGGCAAAACTCGCGAATCGGGGGGAAATTCCCGCTCATGTTCCACCCGATTGCTTTGTCGATTTCGACTTTATGAATCCGGCCGGCGGTGATTCGGATGTCACTCTGGCATGGCAACGCCTGCAGGCGGGGCCGGACATGGTGTGGACGCCGCGGCATGGCGGCCACTGGATTGCCACGCGCGCGGATGTCATCGAAAAAATTCAGAGGGATTCTGAACATTTCTCCCATCGGGATGTAACCCTGCCGGTCGGCACCAAGCCGTTTCAGCTGCTGCCGCTTGAGGCGGACCCGCCGGAGCACCACGCCTACCGCATTACCGTCATGCCCTGGTTCACGCCGGCCGTGGTTAAATCCCTTGAAGCCAACGCAAGGCGTTTGGCCATTGAGTTGATCGAGAGCGTTTACGCCAAGGGGGCATGCGAATTTGTTGGCGAGTGCGCGCAGAAATTTCCGATCGGCATGTTTTTGAACCTCGTCGATCTGCCCATGTCCGATAGCCCGAAGCTTTTGCGCTATACGCAATATGCGGCGCGCGGGAATATGTTTGTCCGGCTGAAGGGTATGCTCTCGATGCACGCCTATCTGGGGCAAAAAAGTGCCGAGCGCAGCAGAAATCCGCGTGATGACCTCATCAGCAAGCTAGTCAACGCGCAATCGAAGGGAAGGCGATTCAACGAACGTGAACTCCATGGCATGTTGAGCGTGCTGATCTTCGGCGGTCTTGATACAGTGGCGGCCATGTTGAGTTTCAGCATGCGCTTTCTTGCCGAACACCCGGAGGAGCGGCAGCTTCTCATCGATCATCCCGAGCTGATTGCGAATGCTGTCGATGAACTGATCCGGCGCCATGGCGTCACGAATACCTGCCGGATCGTGACACAGGATTATGATTTGAATGGCTTCGCGTTGAAGGCCGGCGATATCGTACAAGTGCCCAACGCGCTGTTTGGGCTGGATGAGCGGCGCTTTCCCGATCCGCTGCGGGTGGATTTCAAACGAGCTTCCCCGATTCGGCACGCGGCCTTCGGGAATGGTTCGCATCGCTGTGTCGGGGCAAATCTCGCTTTGATGGAGCTGCGCGTGTTTCTCGAAGAATGGCTGCCGCGCATTCCGGCATTTCATATCGATCCGAAGGATCGCGTGATCACCGCCTCCGGTCTGGTGAATGCCGTTGAGCATCTGCCGCTAGAGTGGGAGGGTTCCGCACAAGCGGCAGCCGGCCCTGCTGGATCACATCTGTGATAGCTTTGCCGCGTTGCTTGTCGTCTGAAAGACGCGGTGACAATCAGGCGTTTCGAGGAGCAGAGCTTGCCGGGGCATCTGCGGAAAAGTTTCAAGACAAATGAGCAAAACAATGAGTCGTATTTCCGCACCGCTTGTTGATGCGACAATTGGACAGTTGATCGACGAAGAGCGCGAAATAGGCGTTCAGGTTGCCGCGTATCTCGATGGAAAGCTGGTCGTAGATACCTGGGCTGGGCTCGCCGATACGCAGACCGGCCGCGCCGTCGATGGTGATACGCTGTTCAATGTATTCTCGGTGACCAAGCCATTGGCGGCCACGGCGCTGCATATTCTGGCCGATCGCGGCCTGGTTGAGTATGATGCGCCGGTTGCCAGCTACTGGCCAGAATACGGCGTGAAGGGCAAGCAGCGCACGACATTGCGCGATGTGTTGACGCACCGCGCCGGCGTTCCGCAGATGCCAGCGGGTGTTACGCCCGAGCTGATGTGCGACTGGGGTTGGATGACGCGCGCGATTGCCGATTTGGAGCCACTGGCGCCGCCAGGTGAGAAACCGCTTTATCTGTCGATGACGTTCGGCTGGATTATTGGCGAGATCGTGCGGCGCGCCGATCCTAACCGGCGCAGCCTCGGCGCCTTTGTTCACGAGGAAATTGCGCTGCCATTGAATGCGCCGGATCTTTGGATCGGCCTGCCAGAAGCGCAAGCGCATCGGGTCGCAAGGCTGGTGAATGCGGCGCCGCCGGTACCGCCGGAATATCTGCCCCCGCTCTACACGGCTTCAATGCCGCCGCAGGTGGATCTGATCCCCGAAGTGTTTCAGCGCGAGGATGTCGCGCGGGCGGAGATCGCGGGTGTGGGCGGCATTTTCACGGCGCGCAGCTGCGCGCGCTTTTGGGCGATGCTGGCGCAAGGCGGCGAACTGGATGGTGTAAGGTTGCTCTCCGAAAAACTGGTCAGAACGTTTAGTACGCCAAGGCCCGGGGCCAACGAACCCGACCCGGTGATGTTTGGCATGGTGCTGCCGCTCGGCATTGCGGGGTTCTGGCTTGGTGGGGATCAGCCGCCGGTCGCCGCCGCAAAACACCGGCGGACGCTTTGCCATCCAGGTGCGGGGAATTCGATTGCCTTTGCTGATCTTGATCAGAAATTCGCGCTCTCCATCTGTCACAACCGCATGACGGCGCCGCGCGCGCGGGAAGATGATACGGCCTTGATCATCGCTGACGCGGTGCGCGCGCAGCTTGGCCTTGATTAGGAGCTTTCCCGATGTCGCTTCCAAAACTCAGAGATTTTGATGATCCGGCCTATAACCCCTTCCTGGCCGACGAGCTGATGTTTGGCGATCATCTCGATCCTTATCCGCGGCTGGCGGAACTGCGGCGGCAAGGCGCGGTCGTCCCGGGAGATTTCAGAACCGCGATGGGGCTTTACCCTGATTTGACGCACCCGCCGGATGCGCCACATTTCATGGTGCTTGGACATAAGGAGGTTTCGGAAGCTCTCCTTTCGCCGAAGATCTTTTCGAATGCCGCCTATGCGTTCAATCTCGGGATATGTTTCGGCAAATCGATTTCCACCATGGATGCGCCGGAACATACGCGGTATCGCCGGATTTTTCAGAAGGTTTTCTTGCCGCAGGCGGTCAACACCTGGGGTAAGACGATCGTCGGACCGGTCGTCGATGATCTGATGAACGCCTTTATCGGGACGGGACATGCCGATCTCGTCCAGCAATTTACGCTGCACTATCCGTTCCAGGTCATCTATCGCCAGCTTGGTCTTCCCCCCAGCGAGGGGCCGGTCTTTCACAAACTGGCGATCGCCCAGACGCTCGTATCCGTGGACCGAGACCATGGCGTTGAAGCTTCCGATAAGCTGGGTGAGTATTTTTCAGCACTGATCGCGGCGCGCCGCGCTGATCCGGGCGATGACCTGGTGAGCCTGCTGGTACAGGCAGAGATAGATGGAGAGTACCTGCCCGAAGACGTGCTGGTGTCATTTTTTCGCCAGCTCATCAACGCGGCGGGCGATACCACGTATCGCGGCACCAGCGTGCTGCTGACCAAATTGCTCGAGGACCCCGCACAGTTCAATGCGTTGCGTGAAGACCGGGCGTTGCTCCCGGGCGCGATCGAGGAGGCGCTGCGGTTTGACGGTCCGGTTATCGAACAGGCGCGCTGGGCCGCGGTTGATTCGGAACTCGGTGGCGTAAAAATTCCCGCAGGTTCGGTGGTTCATGTTGTCGCCGGTGCCGCAAACCGCGATCCAGAGCGATACGATGACCCCGATCGCTTTGATATCAGGCGTCCCGCGACGACCCGTCATTTCAGTTTCTCGACGGGACCGCATGTCTGCGTCGGCCAGCATCTGGCACGCGTGGAAATGACCCGAGCATTAACCACGATTCTAGATCGGCTGCATGATTTGCAGCTCGACCCGGAGAAGCCGAAGCCCGTTCTGAAGGGGGCGATGATGCGTGTTCCGCATCATCTATTTGTGAAATTCAACCCAGTTCATGCGTGGCATTGATGGTTAAGCTGACTTTCATCCAGAGTGATGACCGGGTGCAGGAGGTGACCGGCAATGTCGGTGACAGCGTAATGAGTATTGCGCAGCGCCATAACGTGCCGGGAATACTTGCCGAGTGCGGCGGCTGCGCGACTTGCGCGACATGCCATGTCTATGTCGCCCCCGCATGGGCGCATCTCGTCGGCAAACCGGAAGAGACGGAATCCGATATGCTGGGCTTTGTGCTCAACTCGGACGCGCGCAGCCGGTTGGGCTGTCAGCTTGTCATGACCGAGGCGCTGGACGGGCTGGTCGTTCATGTTCCTAAGCGGCAGGCGTAACTTCTCCCGCGGTCGCGCGCTTTGCTTGAAGTCCTCTGAAAATGCTAGGCTGAACCGAACAGGCGTCAGGAGTTAGGGAAAATGCGGGACTATGTAGGGAAATGGCTGAAGCGGCCGCAGTCGATCATGTTCGAAGTCAGCGGGAATGTCGCGACGATCACCATGAATCGGCCGGAGAAGCGCAATGCGCTCTCCAATGAACTGCTGACCGAGCTGCGTGACGCATTTTTGGAGGCTGATGACCGGACGGATACACATGCCGTGCTGCTGCAGGGTGCTGGCAAGGATTTCTGCGCGGGTTACGATCTCGTTGCAAGTTATGGCAAAGCCGATGCGGATGCGGTCAGCGAATCTGGCAATAAGGTCAACTATCGAAAATCTTCTGGCGGTTTCGATGACGACTGTTGGTCTATGGAGCGATTCCAGGGACTACCGAACATCATTTATGACATGCACAAGCCGGTCGTCGCGAAAATTCAGGGAAACTGCTTGGCCGGTGGTACGGATTTGGCATTTCGCTGCGATATCATCGTGGCCGCCGAGGATGCGAAGATCGGCTTTCCGGCTACGCGCGCCAATGGCTCGCCGCCGGCACATATGTGGAGCTATCTGTGTGGGCCACAATGGGCGAAGCGTCTTCTTCTCACCGGCGACATGATCAGTGGCCAAGATGCGGCAAAAATCGGCCTCGTCCTTGACGCCGTGCCGGCGGCCGAAATCGATCAGTTTGCGTTTGATCTTGCCGCCCGAATCGCACTCGTGGACCCCGAGCTGAGTGCCACGCATAAACGGATTGTCAATCTGACCATGGAGGCGATGGGAATGACGATGATCCAGAGGCTTGCCATCGAAAACGACGCGCGAGCGCATACGACAACGGGGCCGCGCCGCATGAAGTTCAAGGCGGATTTCAAGGCGGAGGGTTTCAAGGCCGCGCTCACAAATCGGGACGCGCCATTCGGTGATGGAATGGTCCGTCTCCGGACGGACCGCTAGGGTTATTGATCGATGACCGAGCAAACATCCGCGCTGCTTGTGGATCAGCCGATTGAAGGCGTGACGCGGATCACGTTCAACCGGCCAGACCGGCTAAACGCGTTCACGGCTGAAATGTATGAGGGGCTGCTCGCCGCTCTGGAACGCATCCGGTTTGATCCTGACATCCGGGTGGTGATCCTGACCGGCGCGGGGCGGGGATTT
>Ga0116229_10014304_pt1 | contig 11045 bp, 3 predicted proteins | sample S1TSphgellanicum_3_FD_87313 | JGI IMG/M metagenome (GOLD analysis project Ga0116229, IMG submission 87313) | Host-associated microbial communities from peat moss isolated from Minnesota, USA - S1T2_Fc - Sphagnum magellanicum MG | ecosystem: Host-associated > Plants > Peat moss > Unclassified... | reverse complement strand
CAAACAAGAATGTGAGTAAAATGGTGTGATTATAAAGGGGGTTTATAGTAGTTCATTGTATTTTTTATTTTATTACAAAAGTGAAATATATATATACATGCCCAAATGATATTATGGTAGCCATCTTGGGCCTATTTTGAAATATCCATGTTTGCCAATACTTGAGTTAGCAATGACCAAAAAGCTATTTCTTCCTTTGTCAAAATGAATTTTAAAACCACTTAGGCATATCAAAGGGTAGCCATATTGCCATGCATGCACAATTTGTAATCTATAATAAAAAGTAGTAAGGGGACCCAAATTTTTTTCACCAATTCTTTATTCACCTCAAAACATTTAGAGAAATTTCCTAGTGTAGTGTTTTTGGTTTTGTTCATATGTGTATGTTTGCTTGTTGCTTATGTTTTTTTTTTCTATCTCCTCATGTTTTGTTTTATTTTCTCATCTTCTTATTATTTCTTTGTCTTTAGTTTTTTCTTTTTATGCTTTCTAATTTCTTCTTCTTGAGTCCTCCTCTTTTTCTTTAGGTTTTTTCTTTGTTTACAATTGCATTTGGAACAACTTCAATTCTCAACTTGGAGTTATTTTTTGATGGGCATTTGGATGAAGAGGGCTAGGGTTGACAATGATGGGGGATGGATTAGAAATGGTAGTTAAGAAGCCTATTTAGCAATTATGGCACCCTATTTGTTGAACTCCATGTGTTTCATACATGGGTTCACAACCATTGTTGGGCAATTCTTACTTTTTAAAGAAAACCATCAATCTTGATTCCTACTAAAGTTTGGAACAACCGATTCAAGTCTTGAACAAAAATTTGATTTTTAAGATCTCATAATTTCTCAATTTTCAAAATGTCCTTCAAAAAAGACCATTAATATTTCAAGGAAACCCAATTTCCAAATTTATTGAAACTTAAACCCAATATTCCATGTAAAGCAAGACTAAAATCTAAATCACAAAGCCATAGCTCTTTATGTGTAATAATAATGGTGATTATTTTTACTTAAATTTTATTTATGTTAATGGCCTAAAAACTATGTTTAATGGTAAAAACATTCTTTGATACTAAAGGTGTTTTGAATTCAAATTTGATTATTAATCACATATTATTAGGCTCTTTATATAACCTCTACTAGCATGAGAATCAAACTTGGGTGATCTTTTTGCAACTTTCCAAGGTATCAAGGTGAGACCATATACTTTGTTCAATTTTCAAGGAAACAAGGTGAGAACCTTCAATTTTCAACTTGAAAACTAGCCCCCAAGGTGATATTTGCCCAACCTTGCTCATAACAACATTTTTTTTGTTGACCAACTTATGTGACCTTTGAAATCTAATATACTAAGCCTAAATGTAATGCATTGAGGGAATTGCTCCTAGCTAATATATTACAATTCGTATGCTTCTCAAACATTATAGACAATCTAAAACACACCCAAGGGGCTAACATTGAACCATGTATGAAGTCATTGATTTTGTGTGATTTGTAAGTTTAAAAATTAAAAAGATGAATTTGGAAGGTGTTACAAAAAACACTTAAAAAAAATATTTCATAAGTTTAATTCATAGCAAAGCATAATAATTAATAATCCATTGCTTATTCCTACACAATATTTCATATGAGATCTAAAACATTACACATGATATATAGACCCCATATTTCAATATGGTTTTTCCAAGGGCAATAACCTTTGACTACAACACATGAAATAAATTAATATGTGGTTTCATTTATTTCAATTTGCAAAATATATGTGGTATATACTAATGTTGTGTGGGCATCATAAATGGCACTAAAACCCAATGATTCTCATGGTTCTTTGATCTCATAACCATTTTTCTAAAAAAATAGAAAATTGGTTTGAATATGTAATAAACATTTTCAAAATGCTTAGAAAATCATTGTTCTTTGAAGGTGTTGCAATGAAAACCAAAGGTTGTTTTAGTTTTTTTAATTTTCCAAAAAAAAAAACCGCAAGGGTTATTAACAAATTGAAACACCAACACACAATTTTATTTTTATTTTTATTTTAAAAAAATTCCCTGAAAAATACAATTTCAACACATGCAAATGTATTTTTGTGAAAAAATAACCCTAATTTGCTAGGTTTCAACACTTTCAAACATTTTATTGTTAGATTTCTATAGCATGTTCCAACAAGTAGCTAAAATACAAAGGCTTTATATATATATATAGTTAAATTTGGCTACATATTTTCATTGATGGTCCTTGGTTTGGCTACATCACAAAATCAAATATTTTTTTCTTAAACCACACACATAATGCACATACATTGAACTACACAACATAGCATATATTTTAATTTGACATTAATGTACAATTTTTTGGTGTCAAATTTCCACGAAGTTTGACCTAATTTTTTTTTAAAGAATATTTTGTTGCAAACTCCATTTTTTGAAAGAAAAAAATTACTCAAATTTCTTTAAAATGTTGTTGGATTTTAGATTTCACCTCATTTTGACTAGATTTGTTTTTTGGCAAAATTTCACAACAATGTGAATTTTTAAAAATACTGGTGGCAATGTTCCCTTGGGGTGGGGACTTTCACCACATTTTCAACTTGGATTTTAGTTTGTGGATATTTTAAACTAGTTTTTCACTTTTCAAATAGGTTATAGACATGTCACCATTTAATGCTAAATTTCTCTTAAGATGCTCACAATTGATGCAACATCAGAAAATTATAAAAAGAAAAAAGAAAAACATTAATTTAGATACAATTTTCACATTTAGTTTCAGTGCAGTTTTTAGCCAGCTTTCTATAGTTTAGATAGTTTTCTACAAGCATATTGCCAATTAATGCTAAATCTCTTTTGGGATTGATCACTAATTATGCTATATCACAAAACTGAATTGAACAGAAGAAAATTGGATGTGGCATGGGTTTTAATGTTTTTTTTTAGGTTTTAAAATTTTAGTCTAAATGGCCATTGTCCATAGGAAAGATGTGAAAAAAAGTGGAAAACATTCCTAGGAAGATTTAGCCAAATCTGGCCAATAAAACAAGATCTGAAGCACAAATTTTTAATCAATCTTCCTTTTTGGGCTACTTACTGGAATCAAATATAGCAATCTGGCCATTTTTTCTCTAATTTTTCTCAATTATGGCGATTGAAAATCCAAAAATCACATTAAAAAAATTTTCACCAGTCAAAAAACGGCTAGTGGGTTTACCTCACAAATGTGTCGACAGGCAAAGACACTGCCATTGGAAAAACATAACTATTGTGCTGTAGTAAATGCATTGCATTAGTGGAGCTGCTTAAGAAAGAAGTCAGGCTAACATAAACAAAGGATAAAATAGTTTATGAAAATGTAATTGAGCTCCTGCTTCTAAAATGCAGCCATGATAGCAGCATTGCACATTCTAGGGGACCATTATTAGATGACAATTAACATCCAAGTACCATAATTATAGTCCCAAATGGAAATTTCATAAAGTGATTCAGCCAAAACTAGCCTATGGTGACTTCAAATTTGACAACTTCCACACAACCACGAAGGCAACACACAAAACCATTAACAGCTCAACACCCACATGTGTCTTTGTTATCAAAGCTGGTAGAAAGGATTGTGTGCGCAAGCAGACCTGAAATTGGCTATTTTTGAGGCTGAATTTTGGGGGACCCATAGTGGGTTGAATATTGAATTTGCCCCTTTTAGACTAGAAGTTGCAAGTGCACACATGAGGTAGGAATCTGTTGGCGTCATCTGAAGAGGTGCTACAGGCCTCCCCCCTCCCCACCCCCCACAATCCCTCCCAGTGCCCACATGCACATTCTAGAATGTATAGACATTATTTTATCTGTGCATGATTTTGGAACACATCACCATGTGAGAGTTGAAATGAAGGTTTTTGATTTTCGATATGGCAGCCTCGGTTTCAACACTTTTTTCAACACAAGAAATCAACTAATGGCACCAAAACTTTCCTAACCAAAAATTTGGGCAAGCAAAAACCATTTGGCTAATTGTTAAAGTTAGGCACGGCTTTTAGGGCAGTTTCTTCGACCGTTTAATTGTGCTGACTCAGCCACTTTGCCTATGTGGCAGCTGATTCAGCCTGTTTGGTGGCCAATTCAGCCACCCAGGCAGATCATAACCGGCCTTTAACTTTTCATCTCTGATCAGGTCGGCCACCACTGACGGAAAATATTTAAACAGGCCAAAGGAAATGAATGCAGTCATTACAAAAGTGCTGCTGCGATTTTTTCCTCCAGTCTGCCCATTTGCCCCATCGATATTTTCTCGAGTGACACCCAGGCATGTTTTGCACTCGTAACCTCATGTAACACGGCATGTTTTGCACTTGTAACCTCACATAACATGCCAAGTAATATGTTCCATATCCCATTATACCCCTAGTGTGTTCATAACGTGCATAACATGGACTCAAAATATGCCTAGGCATGACATGGTGAAAATAAACCGGGCAAATGGGCAGACTGGAGGAAAAAATCGCAGCAGTACTTTTGTACTGACTGCATTCATTTCCTTTGGCCAGTTTAATATTTTCCACCACTGATGCGTGCTCATATATTGTCCATACGCTCACCATAATGGGCTTGCCCATGGACTCGCTGGGAGCTGGAATCGGCCCTATCTGCCCCACTCTCTAGCAGCCTTTTTTTTCCTGGCGATATATTATGGCCAGAAAGAGAAATAAAATTTCAAATTTTCAAAAAAAAGTTTTTGAAGGTTTTCAGTCACCAGAAGTGAGGGGGGAAAAAAGGATCGAAATGATCAGATTCATGTATGTCGTTTTCATTGTGTAGCCAAATATATGGAAGGATAGTTGAAGATTTGTACTTTATTTCTGGTTTATAGCCAGATTTGGCTAAATCCTCCTGGGATGATGGCCACTTTTTCTACATTTTCCTACGAATGATTTTTGCCACTTTAGCGACAAACAGAAAATTCTTTAAAAAATGCTGCTCTCTAGTATGGAGTAAATTACCAGCAGGACTATTGCTTCCATACAAAGTGACTTTGTCATTGGTTGTGGGTGATTGAGTCCATGTCTTACGTCAATTGTCATCCAAATTTAACACTGTTTGGTAGTAGGTCATACAAGTTTCTAAAATGTACACCAAATTTAAAGCTGTTTGGCGTTGGGTCATCCAAGGACCTGAAATGTACAGGCTTGAAAGTTTTGAGTCCCTTTTGTCTGATCCTACTAATGTTCACATTCTTGATACCACATTCATCTCTTTGATACACAAGCCAGGCCTAAGAGAGGAGGAAAAGATATAATTAGACTTAAAAGAAATTGGTGGTATAGATGTATAGATATCCTCATGTAGGCACACAACCCAGTACACCATCACTTTTGCCCCATTTTGACCTCAAGTGAATAAACCCCCACTTCAATCTCTCCTTGGTTAGTGTGCGCTTGTACCAACCTACTTCCTCTGTTGCCCCCTCCTCTTCTCCCTCATACCATCCTCCCTAGCCTTCCTCCCATTGCCATTGTAGGTGCCCAGTTTGTGAAGCTCCTTTGCCATAGTTGCCAAGCTCTTTGGGTAGGTTCCTAGGTCCTACTCTTCTCCGTTGCCCTTGTTGTCATGTTGTTGTTGTATCCCCTTATAGTTGTTCCTCTCTCTTGTCTTGTGCATGTACTGCGAGCCTACAATAGTAGGACGAAAGTCTAAATGACCATTCCTTCTTTCATGTTTTTTTGTTTTCTCCTTTGTTGTTATTGTATTGCTACAAAAGGGCATGTAACAATGTCATCATTGTGTTGTTGCAATATAGGTGCTGAAAGTCAAGATCCCTGCCTTCATTGTTGTCATAAAGAGTAGAGAGCTTCGTTGTTTGTTTTCATCGTGTTTGTAAAGGCTTAATAGTTGACCTCCTTACCAGTGTTCTTGCATTGTTGGTGTTGAAGAAAACAAAAACCAAGCAAACAAAGAAGAAAAAAATTGATTTTTTTCTCCCTTTTTTCCTATATACATTTTCCTTTCACTTTTGGTGTGATTTCAAGTTTTATATGATGTATTTGTATCTTAGCATTCATTATCACATAAAGAAAATAAGTTTTTTATTATCAAATTAGGTTAATGGATTCATTTTTTCACCTTAAATTACATGTGTATACAACAAATGTGGCTATTGTCAATCAAATATTACAAAAGCATTTGAAAAAATCATATATTAAATGAGGGTATTATAAATGCATTTGTCATGTCATGTTCAAGTTTGTTGAAAAACATGAAGATATTGCATTCTCAAAAACATTCTATATTTTTTTCATTATTATTTGTAAATGACTAAGCATATTGCACTTTGTTGACCATTCTATTGTTTTGTCTTACAGTTGCAAAAATGAGGATATTCCATTCACTTACCAATCCACCATTTGTAATCAAAGTTTATAACAAAAATCAAGGTTTGCAAACTAACATTGATTTAAACGTGGTTGATAGTTTTTGGATGTACTTTATATTATTATCATTGAAGGTTAGAAGGTAGTTTAAATAGTAAACAACAACAAGGTGTTTGCAATATTCACATTTTGTGTTGTTCACTTTGGGTCTCTTTTGTGATTGATAGGTTTAATTCATCATTAGTTTAGACAAGAAACAATAGTAGGTAGGTAAGTGGGCCCATGTAGGTAAGGTCATGTTATTGGGTAGTACCTATAGGTATGTAAAGAGGGGGGGTGGGGGATAAGTACCTTTTTGGGCAATAACTTTCATCTTTTGAAGGTAACATCCCTTAAGTGATGAATAGTTAAAGTAGATGCAAATAGGCCATTTCGAATATGTTGACACATAAAAAAGGAAGAATAATAAAAGGCCAATCCTAACAAAGAAAATTCATGTAGACAAAACATCATATAAACTAATTTTTTAACTAAGAATGGTTAGGTAAGGATAATGACACAATGAATAAATGTTTCATGTGTAGCCAACATTCATCCAAACTAGTGTGGGTTCACTTAGGATAATAAGACTTGTTTACCAAGTTTAAACAATTCATAAATAATTTTGATTAATTATCAATTATAATGTTTAAACAATGTTTAAACTTTTTTTTACATTGTTTCATTACATTAAAAACCATTAGTTATCAACTTTTAAATGTGTTTAAAAACATTTTACATTCATTGGATTATTTTCAAACTTTAAATATTAATGTATTAGAGAAATGTAACACAAATACAATACACAAATTCAACATTAATTGGATGCATTAAACTTGGAATCATGCCAAATAAACATTAGTTACGTAAAAAATGACCTCTTATGCCACAATTGGACCCATGCATTTTATTGGGAATTAATTCATCAGTACCCCCCCATAATTTGCATTGTTGTAGTCTACTACCAGCCTGAACCAACATTCACTAACCCAAGTCATGATGGATGGATGATAGATGGATTAGAAACATTTTTCCATCGAGTTTTAATTCCTTCGTTAACCATGGTGGTTAATTCTATTTAAAGCACCTACCTATTAACAACCCGTTAGCCATTATTTAAGTGTTGATTAATGTTGGGTGATTTTCACCAAATTTTGAGAACCTCTTAGTTCTTGCTTTCATAAGAGTTTTTGACAATCGAATTGATTTTTGAAAATATTTTTTTTTACAATCAATGAAAACCAGACCAATTATAAATTTATTTATTTTTCATTTTGTTTGATTTTCAGATATACTAGTTATCACAAATAAAATAACAACCGGTTTTCAATCCCAGTTTTCCCAATCCGGTTATCTAATGTAGTAAGAAAAAAAGGGTATTTTTATTTTTATTTTCCTTTGCTTTCCTCTCCAAACTAAAATTCCCAATTAAAATGAAAAAGAATTGTGTGTGTGGAGGGTGGGGGGTGAAGGTGAATCTCATCAATGAATCGTGTATGTTGTTTGTCTTACTACGAAAGGGAGAGGGTTGTTGGGAACTAAGAATAATGAATATTACATACTTGCAAAGGGGAAGGGGGAGTAGGAAGATTTTAATGAGAAAAAATATTGTAGTAATGAAGTTAACCAACAACGATTATCATGAACACTAGTACAAAAATGGGGTGTAGTTCATTAGTTTAAATCATTATGGGCCCTTAAAAATGAAATAAGTTCATTACATTTTAGTGATTTCACCATGGTTAAAGTTATTTCACTATAATATCATTATGTAAACATTATGTTTCATTATTAGTTGATATAATTCACTATTATAATTTACTGTGATAAATAGGTTTATTTATATGTTGTTGTTTTAAATACTATATGTTATTTTATAGTATACCTTATATCATTTTAGGTTACCTTAGTTATTTTAACTTATACCTCAAGTTATTATACGTTATTATATTTTAAGGTATCATAGCTAGTTTATTATAGGTTTTTTATTTTAAATTATTTTAAATTAAATTATTCAATTAACCTTAAACTATACTTGAGATTATTTTATTTTAAGTTAATGTATGTTATTTCAAGTTATACTTTAGGTTATTCAAGGTCATTCTACTTCATGTTATTATAAATTATTTTATTTTGAGTATAACAATTTAAAATAATATAAGATATAATATAATGACCTAAAATAAAAATAACTTAAAATAACCAATAATAACCTATGATAATGTAGCCTCGAATATCCAACAATAGAATATCCACCAATAGCCATTAATAGCCTATGATAATTTACCCTAAAATAATCACTAATATAATTAACTACTAATAGCCATTAATAAAATAGCCACCAATAGCCATTAATAGCCACAAATAAAATAACTATTAATAATCATTAATATAGTTACTAATAATAACCACAAATAAAATAACTACTAATAATCATTAATATAGTTACTAATAATAGCCACCAATATAATAGCCACCAATAGAATATATAGGCACTAATATAATAGGCACCAATAACCACCAATAAGATAACTTTCAATAGCCAAAAGTAACCAACAATAACCTCACATAATTAAAAATAACCTAATATGAAATAGCTTAAAATAGCCAAAAATCATTTATAATAACCACAAATAACTTATAGTGAAATAACCTACAATATCCCAAAAAATCATAGAATAACCAAAAATAATTTACAATAGTCGCATATAATTTAAGGTGAAATAGCCTAAAATAACCAAAAAAATATAAAATAGTCAAAAACAACTTAAAATAACTGAAAATAACTGAAAATAACCTAGGGTGAAATAGTTAAAAAATTAAAAAAATTAAGAATAACAATAAATAACCATAAATAATGTACGATGAAATAATTTAGAATAATGAAAAGTAGCCCTATAATAGTTGAAAGTAACCTAAAGTAGGTAATATTATTATATTAGCAAAAAAATTATCCATTTATTAAATAAGTTTTTTTTCAAAAAAATGATCATTGAAATGTTATTGAATAGTGACATTTTAAAAAAAATGTTCAAATGATTTTACACTTTCAAAAGAAAATGAATGTAATAATGTACATTATTGAAAAAAAAATTAAATTAAATTTTAATCATTTCATTTAGACAAAATCTCAATAAGATATGAATTTTCAAAGTTTATATTTTTGTAATCAACTAAGTAGCATGGAAATCAATTAAATTTAAATTATTTAATATTTAATATAATATTTAATATTATTAATAATTTTATGATTTTCAGCCTAAAAATTATTGACATGTGTCACTACCTATGTTAGGTGAAAAACCTAGCCTAGGTACATAAGCCATGTAATCAACCCAAGTAGGCACTTACATTAAGAAACTACATAAAATAATATTTAGTCAACTTACCACTATTGATCACAAACACACCATTTGTGAAGTTTGATCCTTTGACCTTTAGGATGGAAACAAACAACCTTACCATCAAACCACCACACTTGTTGTGATAATGTGTTACATTGCATTTTATTTATCAAATACTTCATTTTAAATGGCTAAGTAAATTTGTATTTCATTTGAAAGTAACCTTGTTTCACTTAATATTAATGGACCAATTCATTGTCCATAACAATTGGTTTTCGTTCACTAGGGGGATGACTAGTTTCAACATGGTAAAAATGTTCAAATTCACTCAAAATTTAGCAAAATCCAGCGTGAATTAAGATGCATTTTGGTGTAGTCAAATGATATTTTACTTATGCCACCTACTAAGCCATGCATATTTGTGTCAGCTCCTATTTAAGAAATTTAAGTGTATTCCTACCTTTAATAACTAGATCTAGGTTCTAAAAGAAAACCTATCTTATTTTTCATGTTTTTTTGAAAAAAACATGGGAGGTAGTTTTCATCACCAATTCTCATGCATGTGAAATTTAGATTTGATTCTCTATTCAATTTTAACATGTATAAATCCCATCCAGTTTTCATGTCAAAAACCAGATTAAAAATTATTTCGAGAACCAAATGAGGGTTTAAAAATCGCCCAACACTAGTGTTATATGTATAAATGCATACACATATTTAATAACTAATGTTGGTCATATTTGAGTTTTTGACCAAGTGCCAATTTAAATACTATTTTTAAAAAATCTATAGGGATGCAAATATGATTTAAAATTAGACCTAATGGGTCTATAAGGAGCTAAACCCACTTTAAAACTAAACTTGGTGAATTTTTAAATTGTTTTAACAATGTTTAGTTCATAGGTTTAGGTAGGGGTTGAGGTCCTAAGTTTAGGTAGGGTTTAAGAATCCTAGCATTTCTATGTTGGTTCCAAATTACACATCATGAAATGAAGGAATAAGAGTAACATAATTGATGTGTGGAACAGATAATAGATACCTATTGTGATATCAATTTATGATAATACCAATATACTTACTAGGGTAATTAAAAAAATATTTAATAGGATTGTTTATACTTTGGCCACTTTGTTTAGGCTTGTTTACATTAAGGTCTAATTTGAATTGCACTAATTCAAATGGAAGATCATTAATAGCCTAAAATTCAAATATGTTAGTTCTCATATCCACACCATTGGTGTTCAACAAGAACTAAAAAATGAAGAGGTTTATTTAATGGCGTGGTTTTTTTTTTTTTTTTTTTTTTTTTTT
>Ga0116229_10014303_pt1 | contig 11046 bp, 6 predicted proteins | sample S1TSphgellanicum_3_FD_87313 | JGI IMG/M metagenome (GOLD analysis project Ga0116229, IMG submission 87313) | Host-associated microbial communities from peat moss isolated from Minnesota, USA - S1T2_Fc - Sphagnum magellanicum MG | ecosystem: Host-associated > Plants > Peat moss > Unclassified... | reverse complement strand
CTAAATATGGCGACTCAAAAAAAATTCTTCATAATGTGGCGATAAAGAGCCATTTTTCCTTCCCAAAAAAACAAAGCCTTCGTACTGTCGCAAGCGCCTCTTTTTTGTGCGAAATTTCGCCAAAAAATCGAATCGCTCATTCGTGGTGTTGTCAATGGCAGGAAGTAGGCTGCTGGTGGGGACCAACTTCAGAATTCCCTGAATTCGTGGGTTGTAACTCGGCAAGGAACAAGCATAACTCTGTAGTGTTGTTGGATTCCACGAGATCAAGAGGTTGCAGAAGAAATTTCCCCTAATTTGGTGGTGAGGAAAGCCATGGAGTGCTGCGTGGTTTGCTGTTGCAAGTTTGCTGGGGTTGTATTATTGTTAGGTTAGAAATATTGATTTGTGCATAGCTAGTTGGGTTGGTTGGCGCAGCAGCAGAGATGGCGAAGCCAAAAACCATTTATTTGAGGGGAGTTGGTAATACAGAGACGGTATTAGAGTTGAAAAGGAGGATTGTGAAGAAGTCAGGAATTGATTTGCATCAACAAAAGCTCAAGTTTCGGAATAGGGAGCTGGAGGATGCCAGCACACTTGCTTCCAATGGCATCCGTCCTGCAGACGTTGTAACCCTACAAGTATTGGGGAGAACTGGAGCCTGCACATGCGGCGAATGCAAGAGGTTCCGGGAGAAGCTTCAGGTGCTTGTCCAGACTGCAACGGGTAAAACCCTCACGCTGGAAGTGACGCGGGAAGACACGGTGTTGAGTCTCAAGAAACAGATCCAGAAGAGAGAGCGCATTCCTCCTTCAAGACAGAGGCTCCTGCTCAAACAACAGGTACTTGAGGACGACTTAATTCTCAACAGGTATAATCTCGTGGATGAGGAGGAGAAGGAGGAGGCCGCCACGGGGACCTCGACTCCAATTACAATGCAGTTGATAATCCGGCGCCCACAAGCTGCCAATGTGTTCCAGAGGCTCCTGCACTTGTGCAGTGCTGGGCGTCGGTAAGTAAGCAAATTCATTGCGTGAAAAACATCAAACCCTAGATTCAGAAACAAGCCTTACACACAAGCCCTATCTTCTCTCTTGCAGCTGTGAAATCAACCCCACCTACGTTTGTCTCACAGGTATGTAGATTCTCAAGCTTGGATATTAGAAATCTCGCTGTGGCTATTGAATTGAACATCATCAATAGAGATCTCATAAAAGCTTTTTCCATTGCCACAGACATCTTGAGTACAGAAGAAGGTCATAGGAAGATCACAGGATTCATCAATATGGATCTCATAAAAGCTTTCCATCACTACAGACATCTCAAGTACAGAAGGTCATAGGAATTGTCATTATGGAACTCATAAAAACTTTCCATCACTAAGACAGAAGGTTTCTTTACTTGCACAGAAAGTCATAGGATTCTATCACAGTCTATGGAAAGATGAGAGATAGAGAGAAGCCTGGCATCTATTACTGGATGCATGGGAAGACTGAATGTGAAGAAGAACCTCAGTTCCAATGCTAATAATACAGGAGCATGCTTTTCATAAAATCTTCTCACTCTGAAATTCCCAGAAACTTTTCTCTGTCAATTTCTTAGGGTTGGAATATTATATCATATGTGACCCATGGATTTCATAACCTTGCAAAAAGTGGGTTGAATTTTTTCATTGCTACCTTGTGACACCAAATTACCTTTAGGCAAGTGACTAATCTCAATTTTTCTTCAGCACAAATGTTGTTTTGTTTTTTGATTGATTACAGTTATCATGCACACACACATTCCTGGTCCATTTTGTGTTTGGAGCTCAGAATATTGAGGTTTTAGTGACCAAGGATTTGATCTGTGCAAAGAGTACTGGTTGGCATGTCTTTTCAATACTAAAGAATTGCAAACTCCGGCTTTGCAATTTCAATTTTGTGTCTTTCAAACTCAGAGAGAAGACCATCAACAAATGGTCACATTTTTCTGTAACTCGTAGTTAGTAAACTCTCTTGCCAACAAAGAAAATTTAAGTACACACAACATACCAAAACTTTATCAACTACATGCCAATTGTGTACCTTGTTCATAGTTCATAGCCTATTGCAAATTTGCACTCTTGGCTCTTAAGATTGTATTTTTTTCTTCTTGGTAGAGCCTTCAACTATGATCAAGAACTAAACTAAATATTAGAGAAGACTTGTTGGGCTTTACTAGAGGGAACTAAACTACGCACAAATTTGGTTGGAAAAATGTTAGAGTCCCTTCCCTTTTATTAGGATCATAATTGTACACATGAGACTTTCTTTCAATTACTGATGTTTGGTTTGAGTCACCCCATTTTTTTGAAAAGGGGTTTCCTTATTAAGATGAGTATACCACTTAACTTTGATCATTGTCCGTTCTTCACAACAAAATAGCGAGTGTTTGCAATTTTGGAAACAGTAACGTTCATGAGGCCTTAAACAAGAGCTTAGTGTTTTAGTGACAATCGCCATTTTGGTTGGCATTGCAAAATGAGAACATACTTAGGACCTAGAAAAAGTTACATTGGTTATGGAAACAAGAGTTTGTAGTTTAGAAATTCTTATACCCTTAAAAGTATGAATCAATAGTTGAACAAACATTTTGCCATGTGAAAGAGAAGCAAGTGACTGATCATGTTAAACTTCAAAAGTCTCAAGCCCATTGTGTCCCCATGTATAGCATCATGTAAAATGGCATGTACATAAAATCAAATATTCATATTAGGAAACAAACTTGAAGACTCGGAAGATGAATTGGGTGGCTTGTTTACAAATTTGTATCTCATTCTAGGGTCATTGAACTTGGTCAACTTAAAAAGGACAGAAAATTAAATTTCCGATCTGAAAAATAAATATTATTTATTTATATAATAAAGATGCAATCAAGATATACATTCAACTTTAGCTCAATAGAAATAGTAAAAGTGAAAATTAGGATTAATAGTCAATAAAGAAGCTTAATTTAATCAATTTTTCAATTTTTCATATTTCAATAAAAAAATTGAGGTAAAAAAAGAATATGTTTGCAAAAGCGCAAGCCTTGTTTATAATGCTTTAAGATTAGGGAAAGCAAAGAATCAGGCATTGTTCCCCTGAAGCTGCAGGGGGCTTACAGTGGATGTCCAAGCTCTGCAGTCACCCTTTGTTTTTTTAAAAAGCTTGCATGATTAAATGGCATTCCACCTTTTTCAGGCTTGGGGAGAAATTCATCAAGTTTTGCAATTAAAGACATGTTAAACAAATCGTGGCACATGTTGTGAATAGGTCAAGACAATATTCATGGCAGGTGACATGTTTCAAACATTGGTGGCGATGATTTTGAAAATAATATGAATGAGACACTCATTGTGTTCCACAATTTGGTGGAAACTTTAGTGGGAATTTTTTTGGCCCTTTTGGTGAGGATGGAGTTTTTTTGTAACCTTCAAAATGCAAATAGCTTGTGTAGAATAGGGTAGACAGGCCAGTAACCAAACATATAAGGACTAAATTAAGTGTTATGCATTGTTCAATGTTTTTTGGGTCATGAGGTCTGAAGACAAAATGTGCCCCATCTCTGGGCGCACCTATAGCGACTTAGATAAATGAATTTGGTGGAGATATGACAAAGATATGCCTCCCTAAAGGCCCATGGGTTACATTTGCTAGAAAAAAACATAACAAACACTTGTCAACCCCATTCACAAACATTTTGCACCTTGTAATTGTATGTTTAGTATTTGAAAAATAAATAAAGTTTCACTTATAGATGAACTGGATGAAACTGAAAACCAGTTTATTCTCTTTGTAAAAATGATTCCAATAATCCATTGGTTTAGATCTCCCAAAAAAATGGTTACAAAAATTTACAATTATGGGTAAAGGCATGTTTGAATAACTTTTAAAAACCAAGCAACACCACCTATTAGGGTTTTGGGTTCAAGCTAGGATCTTTTCTACAATTGGTTCAACTGAATATGTGTTCCAATTTCGCTTCTTGGCATGGTTGCTCAATGTTTGTAACAATTTTTGTCCCCTTTCTAAGATTACTGTTTTTTTCTTTGGGTGCATTGGACGAAAGTTCTTGTTCTTCTTGTGGTTTGTGTGCAAGTATGGTTACACGAGAGAATTGATCATTGGTGAGCTCTTGTACCTTTTCTAATTGTCTTCTTCTAGTAACGATATGTGGTAATTCTTGAGGTTCGGTGCTCTTCCTACAACAATTCGTCCCCTTTTTAATGGAGTTCATCTTCTTCCTGGTGATATAACTCCTTGAATTCTACCACCTTCCTTATGGTCTTGTTCGTCCATGTCCATGGTAATCATCTTCTTCTTGGTCTTGGTCGTCCCCATCCTTGTGATCATCCTCCTTGAGTTTTATCGTCTTCTTCCCCCCTTAATCGTCCCCTTTCGTGGTAATCATTTTCTTCCTAGTCTTGGTCGTCCCCTTCCTAGTGACCATCTCTTTGAATTTTGACACCCTTTTTTATTCTTGGTCCTCCCCTTTCTAGTGATCATTTCCTTGAGCTTTGATGCCCTCTTCCTAGTCTTGGTTGTCCCTTTCTTGGTGATCATCTCCTTGAGCTTTGCCACCCTCTTCCTAGTATTGGTTGTCCCCTTCTTGGTGATCATCTCTTTCAATTGCCTCCCTCTTCCTGGTCTTGGTTGTCCCCTTCTTAGTGATCCTCCTCCTTGAATTATGGTGCCCTTTTCCCCCCTTGGTCATCCTCCTTGAGATCTACCACCCCTTCCTAATGATCCTTCTCCTTGAGCTTTGTCACATTTTCCCTAGTCTTGGTTGCCCCTTTCTTGATGATCCAGCTCTTTGAAATTTGTTGCCTTCCTCTTAATCTCATTTGTCCCCTTCTGTTGGTAAGCATGTCATGATCCCTCTTCCATGGTGGTGATTTTTTTTCCCTTGGTGATTATCCTTAAACTCAAGCTCCCCCTTCCTATTCAAGCTCCCCCCCACCCCCCCTCTTTAATGGCAGTTTAAATTATTGGGAGAGGGGTTGTTACACCCTTGCTGCAACATGCCCCTTAGTTCTCATTCAAGCTATTGGCCTTGCTCTTGCTTCCTTTTGAATTTTTATTCCATAGCCAAGGTTAACCCCTTTATATAGTAAAGGATGTGATTTTAACCTATCTGCAAAGTTCTTATGGAACCTATTTCAAGTTTTTTTTACAGCAGTTGTAGACCAATTTGCATTGAATGTTGCCTTTGTTTGCTTGTCTAGTAGCCTTTAAGCTACTCTTTCAACCATAGTAAAGGAGTCAGTAACTCGTTGGGCCCTTTTATCCTCCTTCTTTTCAGTTTTTGTTGTTTTATTGCTTATGTTGCTTCTTTGGCTAAGGCTTTTTATTGCAAAATGCTAGAATACTCACTTGATGTTACTACATATTATTAGCTATAGTCCACTAGGTTCTTTCCCTTTTGTTTTCTTTGTTGGCAAATATGGCAAAGAAAAAAAATTTGCAAAAGATACTAGCTCCTAGGCTGCTACTACGAGATGATGAACTTGTTGCACTTCAATTGTAGGTCCATTTGCATCAGTAGTAAAATCATAGATCATTTATGTCTACCCATTTGCATTTGTAGTAGTAAGGCTCCTAGGTTCTTCCATGTAATACTTCACATTTGATTGTTCATGTTCATCTGTTTCTAGAGTTTCAAGTTATTGTAATGTTGTTATGTTCATCAGTTGTGTAGTAACTCCATCTTCTGCCCATTGCCCTTGCCCATTAGTTGTATCATTAAAACCTTCACTATTTTCATTTGAGATGTTTGTAAGTGTTGTTGTGTAAATTCAGATAGCCTAGTCTTGTGATCCATTGCCTTTGGATTTAGAGGCCAAATTCTTGTAACCTTAAACCCATTCTTGATAATTTTTTGGATAGTGATTGGTCTAAGTTCTTGTCTACCCATCTAGCTAATGTGCACTTATCTAGCTCACAGTGATTATTCTTGACCATTGCACTGTTTTTTTCTTTCGTGAAAGTAGTTTTGAATGGCTTGAAACAATTTACATCTAGGGGTTGTAGAGCATGGGATGTGTGAGCTTGTAAGGTGACCATATTTAAACCAAATTCATGTGCTTATGCAATTGCTTCTAATGTAACATGTGATCCATGCCCATTTAAAATTAGGAGATGTCTTGGATTGAAAAATCTCACTAGGAACTGACTTTTTGAAAATTGGCAAAAAAATTTGAAAAGGAAAAATGTCATCAATGCCTTGGTTTGCATTGCCATACATGTATTTGCCTTGCATAATATGATGTAGTCATCCCTGATCCGCCCACCTTTGAAAATGTAAAAACCTAATAAACAATCTCTTATTACATTAACAACACAATTAACCATTAGCCATTCCCTAGACCTTGAATGGTGTCATAAACTTGATTGGAACCTCTTCTTACCAATATTTTTTCCCTTGAATGTCACCTTGCTTGGATTCCTATCCAATTTAAATTCCAGATGTGATTAGGGTTATATTTGTGTTGAGTATATAATGTTTGTAAATTTTGTTAAAAAATGTTGCATGATTGACTTGTGAGACCTTATTCTCTGCAGACATCTAATACTTTAGCAAGTTGAATATTTAGTTCTAAATGTTAACGCTTGAACTAGTACCACCAAAAATTCCTTGGAATTTCATTCTTGAAAGGGGTGGGCCTAGTTTGTGTCAATTTTGCTACTTTCATTTTGAGTTGATGCAAGGTGATCGAAAGTTTACATTCTTGCATTCTCAAAATTTAAGCCACAAGTGCTTCATCTTCTTGGTTTGTGAGCACACCTTGTGGCCCTTACTTTTTTGATCTTATATTCCCATTCAAGTGATTTGAAAGTGATGTGATTAGCATCTACTAAAACTTGCTAGTTTTTTTCAAAGATAGTTGTTTTTTTTCCATTACATCCATTGTAACTTCTAGCGCATTGGATGTCCATCTTCCTCATTGTGTCAAGCTAGGAACCTTATTTACTCTTGCCGATTTTTTTGCTTGTGTTGGAACTATTGGTGGAATGTTCTACTTATTGGTGGATTGTTGGTCTTGTAGGTTATTTCTTCTCTTGCGAGGTACAATGGACATCATGGTGCTAATCCCTTGCCTCTTGGACTTAGCCTCCAACAAGTTGGGGGGTCCAATCTAGTCATACAAGGGGTATATATTTGAACCTCTTGTATGAATCCCAAGACTATTAAAAAATGGGTTAAATCTACATAATGTTTAAAAACATGACTTTCCAAAGATGGGTTATGTTAGAGGTAGAAATTTGTTTTAACATTATGGGTGTTAAGAAATGGTAGTACTATCACTAAATGGTAATTATCGTTAGATGACAAAACAATCTTAGGAGAAGTCTAAAGTGAAAGCATTTTTTGACAATAGTTAGTCAATATAGTGAACTACTTTCATGGGAGAAAATAATCAGAAGTTAATTTTGGGAATAATTATAATAAAAATAATTAGTAACTACAAATAATATCTTAATTTAGTTCATTTAGAAGGGCATCTTAGTAACTATTTAATTATTAGAGGTAAAAATCCTACTTACCATCTTCTATTTACTAATGAATCCATCTAAGTAATTAGTTTAAATGGATAAGGGATGGATGGATTTCCCTTAATTAGGATGTGTGGAAGGAATTAGGATAAGCAGAAATAAAAAGATAAAAAAATTTAGGAAGATAAGGACTCAACCCTTGTGTGGTGAATGTCCTTCTTGGGTTCCTTATTTATCCTTTGAGGAGGAGGATTGTGAACCATTCTTATGTATGATTCTAGATTGAATGTGATTAAGTGAATTTTTTGGGGGAAGAAATGTGTGTGTGAAGAGAAAAAAAAAACATGGAAATGTACCCAGTGTTATGTAATGGAGAATGGTTGAAGGTTGTCAAGTGCATTATCTCTTCTTGTTTGTATTAACCTATAGGAAAGTAGGGAAAATAGTTCCTTCTTAGTTGATGTCAACTATTAGTTTTTTAGTTTGGTTATTCTTTTCTTTTACAATGAAAGTACTTTTTATACTTGTTATTGGAATATGAAGTTAGACCTCTTGTAGGAAGGTAGTTACCACTAGAAGGTAGTAGTAAAAAAATAACTACTGTGTTTGAGGTTTGTAGAGGGTAAAAAACTACTATAAATAGTAGGTAGTAACTACAAAGGGTTTGCAGGTAGTTGGGGGTCTTCTTTCAAGTTCATCAATAATGATATGTGCATGACAATGGTTATTGCATGATGGTAATTGTTGCAGGACGATAGCTATAATAAAATGGTAATTAGATAAAAGATAGGTTCTATTTTCATGTTTTTATTCAGCAACATTTTTCCTTGATAGTAACTAGGTTGCCAAAATCCAATGTTTAACAGGTTAAAAGAAATTATTACATAGAATTTTTCAAAGTCACTGCACTTTAAATTGACATTTGTGGTTGTTGTGCAAGTTGTTGGTGTGTACTTGAAACTACAATGCCTTGCAACTTGCTAAAATTTGTGAAAACTAGAGCTATTTGATCTTCATACTACTATGGGAATTATAGATTGTTAGATCTAGTGATAATATAGATACTTGTTGAAATTTTCTTAGTAGAGCCTATCTACAGCAAATGTTCTTATTCTTGCACCTATTCCTACAGATGATGCTTTTGTGAGTTGATCTTAGACACTTGTTTGTATGCAACAATCTTGTGAGCTATTTGCTTCTTTCACATGTCCTAGCCCTTGTTCTAATTCTAGAATAGTTTCACCTTCATCTCTACTTCCTCTAAACTCTTTACAACTAGGAAACATAAGCTCTATGAAACTATAAACTTCATCTTCTACAATCTTGGATAGTGAGGACATTCTTGCACAATGATGCTTAAGAAAAATTGAGAAGCTTTTTAATTTCTGAAGTGTATCCTTCTAATATGATTTACAAAGTTTGTAATTTCTAATTTTGGTGGGAATCTAATGCCCTTGCGCAAATGTACATGGTTTTTAGAATCATTTACTTGTTATCTTTTGGGATGCAAAAATTTTGTTTTGTATTAAGTGTTGAGACCTTGTTGAGGCACTTGAAAGATTATTTGTACTCTAAAACCTTAAATCTTTTAAACATTGCTTTAAATGACCCACCAGCAAACAATCGTTCCTTGTAAAGTAGGCTGAAATAACCTTGTTTGTTGAGTTGTTGTACACCCTAGACCAATTACTTGGTTCCATTAGTGGGACAATTTTTTTAAAAATGCACCCCTAAACCCCCATTACCAAACACTTATGTTTAATAAGTTGAATGTTTTTTTATCAGTGGTTTGCCACTCACATATGAGTGCATAGCTCATTTGTATAAGTGCAATGTTGGTATGTGATCACCACCCACATCTTTAATATAAATGGGGTGCAAAGAGTATAAAAATGGCTTTAATTTGACGCAATGCCAAAAACAATTTTTGTTTCATGTGTGGGGTAACAAAAACTACCGAATGTTGATTTTTTTCACTATATGTTCGACGATAGGGTGAAATCTGCATGAAGACATGTGTATTTTTATTGCCTTGATCGGCCTAGGCTAGAACAGTTTGCTTTATCAATTACCGACTTATGTTCGATGATGGGTGTTCTACCCTATAATGTTCGCAAACCATCATGTTGAATTGGGAATGAATGAGACACACTCCCCATTGTGTTAAAAAAATTGAGCTTTAGGTTCCTGCACACTACTAGGAATGATCAACTTTTTTTTTTTCCTTATGTTTTGATGTGGTTTTCAACAATTCATCATAATTTATGTCAATGTCAAATTTAATGAGACACAATCCCCATTGTGTTAAAAAATAAATCTAGAAAAGGGGGCACATTTCTTTTAGTTGAAAAATGTTTTTCCTTAGACAACACATAGTGATGAACCTTCATTCTGAATAGGAGCAAACCTTGTCCAAAGAAAGTTTTAGATGATGATTTTAATTTTGCAATGCATCATTATGCCAAAGTTGATTTTATACATATGTGGGCAATGATAATGCACAAATAACCTCAACCCCTTTTTCAAAGACGTATATGCACTAGAACCTTTTTCATTGTGAAAGTCACACAAGCTTTTCATCAATAACCCAAAGTAGTGCAACAAATTGTGTTTTTTAGTTAAGGCATATTATTATTATTATATATTTTTATCTTGTCCAACTATAATTTATTTATTCTAATTTGATGTAAATATATTATTGTTCTTTTGTAATTATTTTAATAATACAAACCTCATGGCCAAGGAAAAAAACTTTGGATTTATGGAATGTACTTTAATAGTTGAATAAAATTTTAAATTTTAATATTAAACATCACTTTTAGAATGTGAAAGGTAAAAGTAATGGTAAAGGAGGTGGAGATATATCAAATTAATAATATTTTTATAATATAAGTTTTATAATAAAATGTGAAATTTTATGGAATTTACTCTAATATATAAATTAATATTTTATTTAAAAATTTATCATCATTTTGCTTCACTTGTATAAGCAATAGGTAAGAATAATGGCAAAGAAGGTGGAGGTTTATAATCAATTTAGTAATCACCTTTATAAATATAAAATTTATAATCATTTAAAATTTTGTGGAATATACTCCAATAATTAAATAATTTTTTAATGTTATGCTCATTTCAAAGGGAAATTTTCAAAGTCTATCTAATGAAGAGGTAAAAATAATGATAAAAGAAGTGAAGATTTTGAATGGGTATGTGAAAAATTAATTGTAAAGGATTTGTTTTATCGTGTAGGTGGGTAGGGGAGACGAATGAAATAGCTAGGCTTTGAAAAAGTAATTATTTTAGTTATATGGATGGCATTGATAAATTTAAAACCGAAGATTTGATATTTGAAATTGTCACAACAATTGTATAAGATTAAATAAAATTATTTTGGAATTTTTAAAAATGTTTATATACATTTGTTTCATATCTATGTAGGTTGGTAGGGGAAAGGAGTGAGGTAGTTAGAGTTAATAACAATAATTGCATCAAATAACATAATTACACCACTTGGGTCTCATGTTGCTTTGCATTACCAGTGATGTTGGATTGATGAAAATGATGTGTTGAT
>Ga0116229_10014300_pt1 | contig 11047 bp, 13 predicted proteins | sample S1TSphgellanicum_3_FD_87313 | JGI IMG/M metagenome (GOLD analysis project Ga0116229, IMG submission 87313) | Host-associated microbial communities from peat moss isolated from Minnesota, USA - S1T2_Fc - Sphagnum magellanicum MG | ecosystem: Host-associated > Plants > Peat moss > Unclassified... | reverse complement strand
CGCTTCCGCTTCGGCCGCGCCGAGCACGCGCGCCGGATTCTCGCGGAACTCGCGTTCGTGCCGCGCGCCGCAGAACAGGTACGTCGTACCCTCGTACTCCACGGCGTGCCCCGCGTCGCCTGCCATGCCGCACTGGAGGCACTCGCGCACCGTGTCGGCCTTCGCTTCGCGCGGCATCGAGGCGGCCAAGCCGCGCAGCTCTTCCGGCGTGAACAGCAGGCCGATGCCGAGCGCGACGACCGCGATGATCACGATGCCGCCCGCGAACTCCGCGAAGGCGAACTTCCAGCCGAGCATCGCCCAGAACATCACGAGGATCGCGAGGTTCATGTTGGTCGACGAAATCATGAACGCGAAGACGGCGCGCAGATCCGCGCCCTTGCGAAAGAAGCCGCGCGCCGCGGCCGCTGCGCCGTAGGAACACGCGGAAGCCACGATGCCGAACAGGGTCCCGTTCGCGATGCCGCGCGCGCCCGGTCCGAGGAGCCGGTGCATCGTCGCACGGGAAAAAGCCACCTGCACGACCGCCGAGATCAAGAAGCCGAAGATGAGTCCGAAGAGGCTGTCCCAGAAGAGCGCGAGCGTCATGCCCGCGCCGGAGAGCAGCTTGCCGGCTACTGCTTCCAAACCGGGGCGCGGCGTTCGAGAAACGCGCCGATGCCTTCTTGCGCGTCGGCGGCAAGGGCGTTCATGCTCATCACTTCCTTGGCGTAGGCGTAGGCCTTGGGCTGATCGAGATCGATCTGCGCGTAGAATGCGTTCTTACCCAGGCCGACGACGAAGCCGCTAGCCGCGACGATCCGTGCGGCCAGCGCCTCGACCTCGGCGCGCAAATCCTCAGCGGGCACCGCGCGATTGATCAAGCCCCAGGATGCGGCCGTTTCCGCATCCACGAACTCGCCGGTCAGCAGCATCTCCATCGCGCGCTTGCGCCCGATCGCGCGCGTGAGCGCGACCATCGGCGTCGTGCAAAACAAACCGATCTTGACGCCCGGCGTCGCGAAAGTCGAGGTGGTCGACGCGATCGCCAGATCGCACGTCGCCACCAGTTGGCAGCCGGCGGCGGTGGCGATGCCGTCGATCTCGGCGATGACGGGCTGCGGGATCGACTGGATCTTCTCCATCAGCTTCACGCAAAGATCGAATGTCTCGCGAAACTTCGCCACGTCGGCGCCGTCGCCCGCGCAGCGCATCTCGCGCAGGTCGTGCCCGGCGCTGAACGCGGGGCCGAGCGCGCGCAAGACGACGACGCGGGCTTCGTGGTCGGCGCCGAGCGCCTCGAGCGCGGCATGCAGTTCGCTCATCGTGGCCGTCGAGAGCGCATTGCGCTTCGAGGGATTGGCCAAGGTAACGGTCGCGACGCCGGCCGCCTGTTCGACGGTCAGATAGCGATAGACGCTCGCTTCGATCATGCTGCCCAGGTTCGCCGCGGGGCCACCCGCGTCATGGGACCTTTGCGACGATGTGGTCGGGCACCGGGCACGTGGCCGCGACCACGTCGTGGAAGCGGCTGACGAAGTCGGCGGGGGATAGGTTGGCCGCCGCCGCTAGGCGCGAGCGCTGGGGCTCCTCGAGGTCGCGGGGTTCGAGGCGAATCTGGTAGCGCCGCGAGACCTCGTACGACTCCGTCGTGGTATCGACCGAGCGCGCACGCACCCGTCCGGTCTGCGGGTCGGTCAGCTCCGCGAGCGTCACCGGCTCGACGCGGCCGCCCTTGAGCGCGACCATCGCGCCCGAGCCACCGCCGAGCAAATAGCGCACCGCGCCGTAGCCGAGCGTGCGCGTATAGTCGACGTCGAACGGGACGGGCGGCGCGCAGCGCAATTCGTAGCCGATGTCCTTGGTGACGATGCCGATGTCGAGTCCCAATTCCTGAAGCCGGTGCTGCACCGCATCGCGCACGACGGTGCCCAGCGCGACGTCGGCCAAGCGCACGTGACCGTAGGCATCGCGCGGCGCGTCGGCGAGATCGGCCAGGTCGGCCGGATCGAGCTTCTCGGCGATGCCCTCGGCCACCACCGCGACGCCGTCGTTGCGGCCGTTCGCACGGCGCTTGAGCATCGAGCCGACGATCGTGTCTGCAACCAAGCCGAGGCTCAAACGCGGCGGCTCGAACTCTTCGGGAATCACCGCCAGCGTTGCGGCTGCGGCCTTACAGATGCCCAGCGCCAGCGAGCCGGACTTGCGGCCCATCGTGATCGCGAAGAACCAGCGTGACGTCGAGCGCGCGTCCTCGATCAGACTCTCGACGATGACCGAGCCCACCGAGCGCGCGGTTTCGAAGCCGAAGGTCGGCATATTTTCGGGCAGCGGTAAATCGTTGTCGATCGTCTTGGGCACGGTCGCGACGTTGATCGTGCCTTCGGCGGCCTCGGCGATGCGCGTTGCGCCGTAGGTGGTGTCGTCGCCGCCGATGCACAGGAGATAGCGGATATTGAGCGCGCGCAGCGTCCGAATCGCATTCTCGAGCATCTCCGGCTCTTTGGCCGGATTGACGCGCGAAGTGCGCAGGATCGAGCCGCCGGTGGCATGGATGCGGCTGACCGCCTCGATGTCGAGCGGACGCGTGTGGCTAGCATCACCCTTGGTCAGCCACGAATAGCCGTCGAGCAAACCGACGACCTCGAGGTCGTGATGGATCGCCTCGATCGTCGCCGCGGCGATGACGCCGTTGATGCCGGGCGCCGGGCCGCCGCCGACCAAAATTCCCAGACGTCCCGAATGCACGTTGTTCCCCTCCTACGCGAGTCCGGTGGGTTCGGCGGGGCGCTCCGGCAGCCTTCGGCCATTCGGCTCACGTCGCGATGGGTGAGCGTCACGCGCGGGGATAAGCATAACGTCGTGATTCGCATCGCCCTCAAGCCGGGCTGCCTGGCGCTGCTCCTCTGTCTTGCCCTGGGCGCAGTCGAGCCCGCGTCGGCGGCCGACCTCACGCTCTTCGATCTGGTCGAGCTCGACATCGGCTACACCACGATTCAATATCACTACTACGTACCCGTCTCGCAGCAGCGCTTGCTCGACGGCGCACGTACCGGCATCGTCGCCTACCTCCGCTCGCGCGGCATCGCCGACCCGCAGGTCGCGCAACTCCACGCGCGCGCCGACGGCCGCGGCGCGGTGCCGGCCATCGAGCACGAGATCGCCAAGGCCATCGTGCGCTACGGCACTCGCGTCGACCCGCACGAATTGATCTTCGCCACGATCCGGGGCGAACTCGCCGCGTTGAACGATCCCTATTCGGTGTTGTTCACGCGCGCCGAACTGAAGGGTTTCGAGGGCGCGCTCAACGGCGAGGCGTTCGGCGGCGTGGGCATCGCGCTCGCGTACGACGATGCAACGAAATCGTGGCACGCCGATCAAGTCTTTGCGGGCAGTCCGGCCGAGAAGGCCGGCGTGCGTCCGGGCGACGTGATCTCCGCGGTCGACGGCACGTCCGCGACCGGGTTGACCGCCGACGCGCTGGGCAAACTCTTGCGCGGGAAGATCGGTTCCCCCGTGCAACTCTCGATCGTGCGCGACGGCGCCGCGCTCGCGCAACCCCTCGTTGCCGTGCGCGCGGAAATAACGCCGCCGGAAGTGACCTCGCGCATGCTGCCGGGCGACGTCGGCTACGTCGCCTTGCGCACCTTCGGACAAACCGCAGGCGCCGAAGTGCGCAGAGCGGTGAGCGATCTCGAGGGTCGCGGCGCGAAGGCGCTCGTCTTCGACTTACGCGGAAACGGCGGCGGGTACGAGAGCGAAGCCGTACGCGTTGCATCGGTATTCGTGCCCACGGGCCCGATCGTCTCGAACGTTTCCAACGGCGGCAAACGCATCGTGAAGCCGGCTGCGGGCAACGCGCTGCCCGCGCGGCCGCTGGCGGTGTTGATCGATCACGATTCCGCGTCGGGTTCGGAACTGGTCGCGGCGGCGTTGCAGGACGCGCACGTCGCGACGATCGTCGGCGTGCGCAGCTTCGGCAAAGGCGTCGCGCAGGAGATGTTCGCGCTGCCCGACGGTTCGGCAATGAAGCTGACCACCTCGCGGTACTACACGCCGGCCGGTCGCGACATCGACAAGATCGGCCTCACGCCCGACGTCGTCGTCGAGCAACCGTCGGGGTCGCAAACGGGAGTCGTGGGTCACGATCCGCAGTTGGACCGGGCGTTGGGCATCGTTACAGCCAAGGGAGGTTCGTAGGTGCGCGTAGCCGGGCACTCGAACTCGGTAGGTCCCTCATGATCGCTGCAAAGCGCCTGATGCGCGCCGAGCGCGCGCTCCCGTACCTCGCCTGCCTGATCGCATCGTGCATTTCGGCTGCGCTCGCGCATGCATCGATCGGCATCGCAGGTGATCTCGGCGCTGGGGGAGATGCGTATGCCGAGCACGAGCACGGCGCCCTCGGTCCGGTCGCGCTAACAGCATTGCTGCTGATCGGCGGCGTCCTTTTGAGCTCGACGTTCCGCGCCTTGAGCAGGCGTGCGGGGAGCGATCCGCTGCTGCTGCTGGCGCGTCGCTTCGCATCGCGTTCTCCAATTGTGCCGTGCATAGCCGTAACGCTCGGCTGCCTTCTGCTGCTGATCGGGATGGAATTCTCCGAGCAAGTAAGTGCGACCGGCCACCTCGAGGGCGTAAGCGATGCGCTCGGCGGAAACGTCGCCACGGGTACGTTTATCCTCGCATCTGTTTCCTGCGCGGTCACGTGGTTGGGTTTGCGCTCGGCGCGAGCGATCGTCGGAAGCGCGATTGCGATCGCAACCTTTCTTTCGGCTTGGATTCTGATCGAGCGTGGTCCGACGCCCGATCTTGCACTCTTCCGACGGCCTGCACGCCGCCGCATCTCCCTGCCGGAACGACTCGCGGGCGGTGCCGGCCTGCGCGCGCCTCCTTCGCCGCAATCCTGATTCGCGTACGCGACCGCAACGTCGCGGCGCCTGGTTGCACCCTTCTGATGGGAGGTCGATATGCGGATGCCCGGCGGGCAGACCGTGGTTCTCGACCGGCGCAGTGCGATACTCGCCGGGCTCTTTGCCTCATTCGCCGCCGCGACCGCGCGCAGCGACGGCGGCCAGTCTGCGTCCGCGCAGCAAGACCCTCAACACGATATGAGCCTCATCGAGCGGATGCCCGGCGCGCACGGAAACGAAACGATCGTACTGGTCGCGTATCCGGGATTTACGCTCCTCGACCTCGTGGGACCGCAGTATATGTTGGGAAATTTGTTGGGCGCAACCGTGCACATCGCCGCGAAGAGCCTCGACCCGGTTCATTCCGATATGGGTCCCGCGCTCGTGCCGACGACGACTTTTGCCGACTGCCCCACGGAGGTGACGCTCGTGATGCTGCCGGGCGGGACGAGCGGCACGCTCGCAGCGATGCAGGACGCCGGACTGCTCGCCTTTCTCCGAGATAGGGCACGACACGCGCGCTGGATGGCCAGTGTCTGCACGGGGTCCCTCGTGCTCGGTGCTGCCGGGCTGCTTCGCGGCTATCGCGCCACCTCGCACTGGGTCGCTCGGGACCTCCTGGCCGACTTCGGCGCGATGCCGGTAAACGAACGAGTCGTCTTCGATCGAGATCGCGTGACGGGAGCCGGCGTTACTGCAGGCCTCGACTTCGGCCTGTCCATGGTCCAGAAACTTCGGGGCAGAGAATACGCCGAGGCGGTGCAATTACTCGGTGAATACGACCCCGCGCCCCCGCTGCACGCGGGTTCGCTCGACGAGGCACCACACGAGACGGTCGCAATGCTCGAACAGATGCTGGCCGGCTTTGTCGACAAGGCGAAAAGCATCGCTGCCGGAGCAACCCGCTGATGTTCAGCTGCGATTGGATCGAGGGCAGCCGTGCCTTTAACGTCTGTTTCGGTGCGGCCACCTCGGCGCTGTGTCTCTCGGTCGCCGCGCCGACTCTCTGGTGGGTGTTACCGAAGTATCGCGTCTGGATCTTCAGCCCGTCGGTCGATCCCAAGCAATACGTGCAGCTCGCCTACGGCATCTTCTGCATGTCGATGGCCTTTACCGACGCGCTCTGCCGCTTCATTCCGCATCAACCGCTGCCGTGGGTGCATCCGGCGTTTTTCATCACGACGATCCTCATCGCCGTCGGTCTAGGTCCTCGCGTCGTCTACGTGGCGATGACCCTTCGGCGCCAACGCGCGATCGCGAGGATGGTTCCGGCATGAGTGCGTCGACGCCGACGATACCGGGGACGCGGCGTCTCGGAACCGTTGCGCTGGTGCTTCTGCTCGCGGCCGTGGCTGCGATACCGGTCATCGCCTTGTGGAAGGCCTTCGGCCCGCATGCGACGACGGCCGCACCCGACTTCACGCTGACCGACCAAGACGGAAGGCCGTTCACGCTCTCGTCGCTGCGCGGACACGAGGTCGCGCTCTTCTTCGGCTGGACGCACTGTCCCGACGAGTGCCCGACCGCCATGGCGGCGTTAGCCCGCGCGGTACGCGATAAGGATGCGCCGGCGGGCGTTCGGGTCGTTTTCGTCAGCGTCGATCCGGCGCGCGACACGCCCGATGCGCTCGGGCGCTACCTGCGGGGCTTCAACCCGCTGTTCGTCGGGCTCACCGGAACGCAAGCGCAGCTCGACCCCGTGTACGCCGACTACCATACGTTCCGGCGCGTCGTTGCGGCGGAACCCGGAGTGAGCGGCTATTCCGTCGAGCACGGCACGGCCATCACCTACATCGGGCGCGACGGAACGATAAAAGGTTACGGGCACTGGGACGACTCCGTTCCGGCCTTGGTCGCCGAATTGAAGTCATACCAGTAGCCCGCACCGCCGATCGCCGAAGGGTTCTTAGGAGACGAAGTCCTTGTAGGGTTCCGTCGTCTTCTTCAACGTGTAGGCCAGGATCGCCACGTGGGTCGTTTCGACGCCCAGGATCGAGCCCGCGACTTTCGCCAGATTGCGGTCCTTGAACGCCGGGATCACGGAGAGGTAGGTCGACGCGGCCTGCCGCTCCACCGACTCGGCGAAGTTCAGAATGTCGTCCTGCGTCTTCAGCGGCGGATAGGTCAACTTCGTGGTCTCGTCGGTCGGGGTCACGCCTGCGGCCTTGACGGCGCCGATCAGCGCGTCACGGTGCGCTTCGTGGTCGGCGAGGAAGCCCTTCGCGACGGCGAGCACGCCGGGCGCCAGGAGTCCCGTTCCGGCCGCGTCGGTGTAGGCCTTGATGCCGGCACGCTCGAGCTTGATCGCGGTCTGCAGGATGGCGATATCGCTCTCTTCAGCGGCCTCGGCGGCCGAGATGAACGGCGACAACAGGAAGGGGCCGAAGGCTGCGAGCGCGGTGCCGCTGGCCAGCAGTTTCTTACGGGAAACGATCACGAATGGTCTCCTTTATCGGGAAATCGTGGGATCGACGGTTATCTACACCACGAACGGAGCGGAATTGCCCCTGGATTGCACCCCACAGCCGAAAAGAGAGTCGTGCCCGCTTAGAACTGCAAGTGATCCCTGGGATCTTCGCCGCGTCGATAGACCAAGAAAGTCCGCTCGTAGACGACCACCGTCCGGCCGTGCTGATTGCGCGCGGTGGTCTTGGCCGTGATCAGGCCGACGTTGGGCCGCGACGAGGAGTCGCGCTTGAACAGTATCTCGCTCGACGCATAGATCGTATCTCCCACGAAGACGGGCGCCGGGAGCCGGATGCCGTCCCAGCCGAGGTTGGCCATCACGTGTTCGCTCAGATCGGCGACCGAAAGCCCGACGGCCAGCGAGAGCGTATAGCACGAATTGACCAGAATCTTTCCGTAATACGTCTTCTCGGCCAGATTTTGATCGAAATGAATCGGGTTGGAATTTAGCGTCAGCGCGGTAAAGAGCGTGTTGTCTGTTTCGGTGACCGTGCGCCCCAGCCGGTGTTTGTAGATGTCGCCCACCTCGAAGTCTTCGAAGTATCGGCCTTGCCAGCCGGGTTTTTCCGCCACCGCTACCCTTCCTCACCAGCGCGCGCCAGTATCCGTCGCGCCGCAACGACCATCGGCGCATCGACCATCGCGCCGCCGACGACCGCGACTCCACCGCGACCGGCCGCGGCCACGATCGCTCGCGCACGTTCGAGATCTTCGGCGCTCGGCGAGAAGATGGCGCGAATGGGAGCTACCTGTTTGGGGTGGATCGCGAGTTTGCCGTCGAAGCCGAAATCCAGGGCGCGACGAGCGTCGGCGACCAGCCCGGCTTCGTCTTCGAGCGCGGTGAACGGTGAATCGTACGCCGCGACGCCCGCCGCGCGCGCCGCGAGCACCACCTGCGAACGCAAGGGCGCGAGCACTTCGGGCACGGGCCGCGCGCCGAGTTCCGCGCACATGTCGTACGCGCCGAAGGCGACGGCGCGTACGCCGGCCGCCGCGGCGATCGCGACCGCGTGGCGCAGACCGTCGATCGACTCGATCAAGGGCACGACCTCCACGTGCGGGAGCGCGCCCGAGACGGCGGCTACGTCTTCGGGGCCGGCCGCCTTGGGCAACATCACCGCAACCGGCGCCAGACCGGCGAGCATCGCCAGGTCGGCCCGGCCGGCGTCGCTCCCGGCCGGATTGACGCGAACGTAGGCGCGTAGACCCGCCGCTAACGCCTCGCGAACCGAAGCCCGCGCGGCGTCCTTGCGGTCGAACGAGACGGCATCCTCGAGGTCGAGAATTGCCGCATCCGCACCCGAAGCGACGGCGTACGCAAAGCGCTCGGGCCGGTCGCCGGGAACGAAGAGCAGGACGCTCACGGGAAGCGCAGCGAGGGCTACTTGACCTTGTGAATGATGAACTTGTTGTTGTCGGGATCGACCCCGAAGGCCATGTGGCAGTTGGGCGTCTCGTCGACGAAACCGTCGCCGTGGAAATGCACGCCGTTGGCTCTGGCCGCGGCCACGAACGCGGGCACGTCGTCGACCCGGAACATGACGGTGCCCGACTCGTAGAAATTATCGCTCTTGTACAAGCCGAACGCCTCGCCGCCGGGGAACGTCCATTCGCTGAACATGCCGGGAACGTGCACCTCCGGCGCGCTGCCCAGCAGTTCCGTATAGAATTTGGTCGAGACGTCCAAGTCTTTGGTCATGTAATACGATGCGTCGATTCCGCGCACCGCCGTCGCAACAGCCATCGTCAACTCCGCTTTCTCAATAGCAGGGGACGGGAGAGTTCGGTAGCCCGCTCCGCAAGCGCCTGCCGCCGCGCCTGAGGAGCCTCCTAGACCCAGCGGAAGGTTCGGGCGCTCACCACGGTGCCGAAGATCGTCCAGGCCACGAGGACCGCAAACCAGACCCCGTAACTCGCAAGGGACGCGCCGTCGACCGAAACGCCCCGGAACATGTCGATGAACTGCGTCGACGGGAGCAAGCGCAGCGCGGAACTGACCGCGTGCGGGAAACGGTCGATCGGGATGTAGGCGTCTGAGATGAAGGCCAGCGGCACGGTCAGGATCGAGGCGATGTTGTTGGCGCTTTCGGTCGTCTTGGCCAACGCGCCGATGATCGTGCCCAGCGAGACGAACGTCGCGGTGCCGAGCAGGAGCACGATCAGCACCGCCACGGGATTGCCCGTGATCCTGACGTGGAAGAGCAACGAGCCGACCGTCACCAAAATGATCGCCTGCACCGCGAGCAACGTGACGCGATACGCCACGAGCGAGGCGAAGAAGATCCAGCGCGGCATCGGCGTCAGGTAGACGCGGCGGAGCAAATGTTTCTCGCGGAAGGTCGCGAGCATCACGCCCACGCCCCAAAATCCCGAACTCAAGACCTGCGCGCCGATGATCCCCGGCACCAGAAACGTCGCCGAGCGGCCCGACGGCCCTTGTGAGAACGCAAACGAGAAGAGCACCAGAAAGAACACCGGCATCGCGAGCGTCCAGAACATCATCTCGCCGTCGCGCCGGAAATACCACAGGAAATTCATCCTGGTCTGCACCGCAAACATGCGCAGTACGTTCATTCGCCTTCTCCGATCGTCTCGCCGGTCACGGCGATGAATGCGTCCTCGAGCGTCGGACGGTGCATGTCGAGCGAGCGGACCGTCGCCGAAATGGCGTTGGCGTGCGTCACGACCGCAGCCAGCGCGAGACCCGGCTCGCCGTGCGTCACGAGTTGCCACTCGTCCTTCGCTTTGGCCCAGGTGCCGAGTCCGCGCAGCGCGTCGTCGGGCGAGAAACCGTCGGCCGTGATGCAGACGGTCGCGTCGCCGCCGTAGCGCGTCACGAGATTCTCCGGCGTATCCTCCGCGATGATGCGGCCGCGCTGCACCACGCAGAGCGTGTCGCAGAGTCGCTCCGCCTCTTCGATATAGTGCGTGGTCAAGATGATGGTCTTTCCGGCCGCGCGGAGTGCCTCGACTTCAGCCCAGAGGATGCGCCGCCCGAAGGCGTCCATGCCGGCCGTGGGCTCGTCGAGAAAGACGACCTCGGGATCGTGTTGCAGCGCGAGCGCGAGCGCCAAGCGTTGCTGCTCGCCGCCCGACATCTGCACGATCTGCCGATCCAATTTGCCTTCCAAACCGACGCGGCTCGCCATCTCCGCTGCGCGCGGCGTAATCCCGTAGTAGGCCGCGTACAACTCCAGCACTTCGCCGACCGCCGCCTTCTCGGGCAGCGACGTGGATTGCAACTGCACGCCGATGCGTGACCGCAGCGCCGCAAAGTCGCGGGCGCTGGTGGGATCGAGCCCCAGGATGCGGACGGATCCCGACGTCGGCTTGCTCAGCCCGATGCAACATTCGAGCGTCGTCGTCTTGCCGGCACCGTTGCGCCCGAGCAAGCCGAAGATGGCCCCGCGCGGAACGCTGAAGCTCAAGCCCGCCACCGCCTCGACGTCACCGTACCGTTTGACGAGCCGCTCGACCACGATCGCCGGCCCCGCGCTTGCCTGGTTCTCGCTCACGGTTCCCAGACAACCGGCAGGCACGGATGTTTGCGCCCGGAGACGTCAGCCGAAGAGCGGCACGTGGGGCGCGACATCGCGCGGCAGCCGGCCGAGCGCGCGCGGATCGTCGAATATCTCGATCTCGCGCTTGAACGGCACGAAGCCCGAACGAAGGTAGAACGGCACGGCACGGGGATG
>Ga0116229_10014299_pt1 | contig 11047 bp, 9 predicted proteins | sample S1TSphgellanicum_3_FD_87313 | JGI IMG/M metagenome (GOLD analysis project Ga0116229, IMG submission 87313) | Host-associated microbial communities from peat moss isolated from Minnesota, USA - S1T2_Fc - Sphagnum magellanicum MG | ecosystem: Host-associated > Plants > Peat moss > Unclassified... | reverse complement strand
TCAGCAGCAAAAAGAAATGGACTGTCATGAACCCCATCCGGCGCCAAATGAAAAAACGCAACCCATCCAGTGGACAGAACGGCCAACTGGTGCATTGGTGGCTGTTAATTCACTCTGGCCGGAGGGTAGTATGGTCAGGGTTGAAAAAAAAAACACCCAAAAAATAAAAAGAGTCAGAGGTCAGCAGCCAAAAAAGGTTGACTGTGGTACAATGTTGGGTTAACACAGGGTCAGGAACCGCATGAGGAAGTGCAGCCCAACCTACGACAGAACAGCCAACTGGTGCACTGGTGGTTGCTGGTTCACTCTGGCCCCAGTGTGGGTGCTGGTTCAGCCATGGCCTCATCCAGTGACAGGTTACAGCTTTGCTTTTTCATGGAGGGGCACATTTTTCCCATTGCATTTCTTTTGACACGCATAATGTTTTTTTTATTCATTAAGCACTTGGAGAAAATTTGTAATGTATGCCGAGGAGGGCACCTTATATCCATCAATTTCCCTCCTAGAATTTGGGAGGGATATTATGCCTACTTGTAGGTGTAAGAACCCTTCCACTATTGAGGAGTAGGTATAAGAACCCTACCATTCCTATGCCTTTTCATCTACATAGGTTTGGTTCATGATAAATTTTGCCTCATGCTTTACGATGGGTAAAGCCCTAGGGTGAGGGACATTTATAAAATGCGGGGTTGAACATCACCTCATCCTAGGCCCCTTATTTTGAGAATGCCCTCACCCTAGGGCTTTATTCTAGATTATTATTTTTTCAAATTGATTGTGGTGGGTGCAAAAAGAAGCCTGTTTCTCCCCCCATGTGGACTAAGTCAGTCCGGTCAGTCCCTAATTATTGCAATCTACAAGTTGAGGCCAAATCAAGGGAGGGGTGGGCATGATTGATAGTCGGAGAAGACCAAGTTGGAACCTCGTTTCGCACGGAATCATTCACATTTACTGTGCTCACTCTGTGTCTGCCTGGATACGGGTTTCTGTACAAAACCGCTCAACACTGAGTTTGTTTGTACGTACGCGATTTCCAAACAATAGTTAATGCAAACCTCTTAAAACAGAACAACCCGATGCACGGGCCGATGTACAGTCCCTTTGAAATCACACCCTACGTGCCGAGCTGAGCTTTTAGTTGTCAATTTGCACATTAGTGGCTCACTGCTGTTTAAGATGTTACAATTGTTGTGTAGTCAAGTTTAGATGGATGGTGATCTTGAGCTTGCCATTATTTAACAGTATGATTGTGAACTTGTATTTTTCTCTTTTACAAAGAAACAACTGGGAGGGTGCTGGCTAAGTCCAATTGCCCGCGGGTCTGATTGTTAATTTCGAGATTTTGCTGTAGTTTACTTTTTTCTACACCCTTGAACAATCGCCAAGTTTTGTGTTGTTATAAGTATATGTATAGTAGATGGTCAGGGTGGGCTCGTTTTTTTCTTGCTATCATAATTACAATAATGGAAGGTTTGAGTTTTTTTTATCTTGCTGCCATAAGTACAGTAGGTGGTGGGATTTATTTGCGTTCTAATCACACGCATTTTCACAATATTTTTTTTTTCTTGTTGCCTTCCTTTCACAGCTTTGTGGCCACAAGCACCTTCACAATAAAAAAAAATTTCTTGATACCTTCTTTTCACAACCCTTGAATTATTGTGACAATCATTAATTACATTGACAATAAAAAGAATTCAATACTTTTTTTTTTTTTGTGTTGTCATAAGTAAAATAGGTGGTTGGGGTGGGCTCATTTTTTTTTGCTATTATAATTACAAATGGAAGGTTTTGGTTTTTTTTTTCTTGCTACCATAAGAATAGTAGGTGGTGGGATTTATTTGCGATTTTTCTCATGGTGCAATGATGAAGAGGAGCAACATGTCTTTGACAAAGGATGAAATTTCAACGTTCTTGAGCTTGCTTGCTTTACAAGCAACCCATCCAAAGGCTTACAATAGCACTATAACAAATTCATTTGAAATTGTTGTCAATCTTTCAATGTGAAAGGTAATTTCTTTTTTTTAATTTCAGAAATGAATGGCACATGGGCTATTCATGTTTAATGCCTGCTAGGATTTAGTGCTTATTGTTTGGGATTTCCCCAATACGAAGGTGTGACATTCCTAGCCCAGTTTTTTTGGACATTGAAAAAACTGAAATCCAAAAACAAACAAGGAATTCCTCATGTCTTGGCGTGGCTCAAAGTGATAATTAAAAAAACCATCAAACACCAAAACAATCCTTATAGTGTAATACCAACCCATGACCACCCTAAATGTTTCATCCAATCTCACAAGGCTACACAGAGACAAAAACTTGGGAAATTTGTTTGTAGTGTTGTTATAGGTAGGCTACCTAAACCTACTTTCTCTTCAATGCACAAATTGGGCGTATTTTTCTAGGCTCAAATCCTAGGTTGAGTTATAATTTTTAAAAATTTAAGATGTCATTTTTTACAAAATTCTCAATTGACTAGCTAAATGGCAAATTTAATAGTTTTCTTTGTGTCATTATGACCTTGGTTTCATGAACCATTGGAACAAAACAAACAAACAACCCTCCTTCATTTATATAAATATTTTAAAAATTCATTTGAACTTTTATTTGCTTGTGATTGTTTCAAAGTTAAAATTTTTAAAGAATTAATATGAAATGTACCCACATCTAATTAATAAAATCAATAATAAGCAATCCAAATTTCAATGAGTGTTAATTGGATTTTGGTGTCAATTTCCAAAACCAATCACAATATTAAAAAAAAAATTACTTTTAAAATCATTACACACCTTATAGAATTTTGATTTTTTATAAAAATATGAATTGAAATGTCCTTCACTCACTTGGCATTGTTTATTATATTTATTGAACGTCAATTTTTTTTTAAATTGAAACAGAATTTTATTTTGTTCCTTCTTGGCTATGACCATGCATTGCCCATCCAATTTACTTGGTAAATTTATTTTTTTTAAATGACCCAACAATTACGAGAGGAAAAATATGAATATCCTTCTTACAATTGGACGTTAGGCCTACCTCCACTCCAGGTCCCAGAAGGGACCAACTAGTTGTTTATCAGTTGGAGCATGTTGGTTGGTTGTTTGTTACATGGCATTTGTGGAAGCGTGTCTATCACAAGAAACTTTTAGGATTCTCTGCGGACCATCGAGAAGAACTTGAATTTCCCCTATGCAAACAGGAAATGGTTTGTTTAACTAACTATGAGAAAATACAGTTATCCCTCTGTTTCACAATTGGAAAATTGGAATGAAGCGTCGAAGTATTGATCGCACGATTCCCTTGGAGAGCTTTCCCTACATGTTTTGTTAATTCAACTTTCATTCGTCAGAGATTTTCGCTGTTTTCCCTACAGGGAATGCAAAAAAACTTTCTTGTGTACCTATCGTGATCCAGATCAGAGTTTCTAATTTTGCCAGCTCGTGGATTAATTTTCTTAACTGCCAGGTACTGCAGTTAATCTCTTGCTTGTGGACATTAAAAGTTTGGTTCGTAAAAAGCATCGAATTGAAAAGCTAGTTGTTATGGCTGCAGACGTTTAATGTTATCAAATGCGCTTGTAAACGTTTTGAGCTATTTTTTCCTTTCGTATGATCATGCTCATTTTAATTATCACAAACGCTTTTCAGGAAAACTGATCTTGAATCTGCATGAACTGAAGAACTGTGAACTGGAGATACTGCACGATCTAGTACATTAAATGAGCTTTCATTTTTTCATGCTTTCAAATTCTCTTGGATGACTGACCTCGTAACTTGAGCTTCAAGCAGTTGCCACAGTGAGCTTCATGACATGCAGCTCAAGCACTAGAGCTCGGGATGTTCCACCTGACCACTTTATGTCAAGCGATGGCACCTCAATTCTGAATCCTGTAGGAGGGACCGATGCACCTTCCTCATCTAGGCTATATTTGAAGCCTCTTGATCTTGCTGAAAGCATGCGGACTCAGGAGTCCACAGGCGTCAACGTTCGCAAATAAAACAGAAGAGAAAATTAGGGAGCGAGCTTGAGGATCGAAGCTCGGTGAAATGGCTACGGGTCCAATGGGGGGAGGATTAGAGAGGGTGGACATCACCTGTAGCTTCAGTCGCAAAAGCTCAATCAGCCAGTCAGGGAGTCAGGGAGGTAGCTTTCGCCTGATGCATGTAGACATTCCAGCTGCAGTCGAGAGCGTGTTCTCTCGGACCAATGCAACGAGAGACGACGACGAAGAAGCGCTCAGATGGGCAGCGCTGGAGAGGCTAGACACGTTCGAGAGGCTGCGAACCACAATGGCGCACAAAGTCACAGGCAGCTTGGACCACATCGATGTCAAGAAAATCAGCCCCCAGGAACGGCAGCACCTCGTCAACAAAGTGCTCCAGCTCACTGAAGACCATCAGGAGCCTTTCTTGATGAAACTCAGAAAACGCATCGACAGGTGAGAACGCATCACCCTCAACACTTTGCTCTGCAGAACAGAATCATGAAGGTGTGGCAGCACAGAGATTGAGGCGCACAAATCGCATGCAGGATACCATATGGATCATCTTTTCACACTCCTTGAAACTGTATAATTCAGACTTGTGTCAGCAATTCTACATACTGTACTAGATCATGCCCTGGACCCAAAGGCTGCTCTGGATTCGCAATCCTAAGTATGAAGAAGCTGTGAGATTAGTTCAAGGCCATTCCAACACACCCTCTAAGATTCATTTTCGTCAGGATCTTTAGTAATAAAATCCAATCTTACCTGTAGTATTTGGTGCAGCCCTCTATATTGTATAAGTACTGATCATTGCAATGTTTTGCAAAATTTTGTAGGCCCCATTCCTGTGATGAAGTGCAGTTTTTTGCACAGATTTACAGATTGGCAAGTTTGGTTTTTCAATATTGTGTGCTATATATGTGGTGGGTTTTCTGATGCAGAGTGGGAATAAAATTACCCACAATTGAAGTTCGCTTTGAGGATGTGCATATTGATGCAACCTGCTATGTGGGCAGCAGAGCACTCCCCACTCTTTTCAATACAGCCCAAATCTTTCTAGAGGTACAAAATTAAGCTCTGGAATCCATCTCAGATTCTAACCTCTATAAACACACTTGCAATTCCAAGCCTCAGAAAAAGCACACTGCTCTTCTGGAACCATGAAGTTTGAATTTTGAGGCACTTGCTAATATGGCCCTCTTATGGTGTTTTGGGACTTTGAGAACAGGGGATACTGGACATGGTTTGCTTAAGACCATCAAAGAAAAAAGTGTTCAATATACTGCATAATGTCAGTGGTGTGATCAAGCCTAGCAGGTCAATTTTTTAAAACTCTTCCAATGGTAGTTCAAGATGAGTTATGAGTAATTGGTTGAAGTTGCCTTCAGCTCATCTTTCCCTGTGCTCATGTTTCAGAATGACATTACTGCTTGGACCACCAGGTTCAGGCAAGACCACCCTGCTCCTAGCCCTAGCTGGAAAGCTTGACAAAGACTTGCAAGTAAATTATCTTGAACCCTATTACTTCTTGACAATCGTCATTTTGTTAATCCCTGTGCTGCAATTTATCATGCTCTCATGCGATACTGGTGTGATGAAATATGTATTCATCATCATTTTCTCTGAGATGTGGGAATGATGTACACCTCAGTCGGAGTATTGGCTAAGGTTGTTGCAGGTCAGGGGGAAAGTGACATACAATGGGCATACCCTTGATGAGTTTGTACCACAAAAGACAGCCGCCTATATTAGCCAGAATGATTTGCATGTTGGCCTTATGACAGTCCGAGAGACTCTTAACTTCTCAGCTCAGTGCCAAGGCATTGGCACTCGCTATGGTGATTTTCTTTGAACTTTCTCATTCTTCCCTTATTCTGCTCCACTTAGATCCATCAGGTGATACAGATACAAATATTGCATCATTTCAGCATCATAGAAAGAGAAAGGTTTTCCCCAAAGATGAGCAACAAGGTAGGGAGATACAGATAACTCTGATATCTGCCTAGTAGATATTGGGGTCTACGTTTTCTCTTCATCATGATGCTCATGCTGATATTGCTATTGTATTGGGCACCAGAGAACGCACACACCTTACCACTGAAAACTAAGTGCTGCAATTAATAGTGTTGTTGGCATCAGAGTCAGGGAAGCCATGTCTTATTCTCAAAACTTGACACCATGCAGCCATTGAGGACTGCTTTAATCCACTTCTGGAGAATAGGATCTAATTAATGAAACTTTAATGGAGTCCACCCTCCAACATCTCATGCTGCTCCTGATTTTCTCAATATATGTTTGTCAGAGCTCCTTTCAGAGCTTACCAAGAGAGAGAAACAAGCTGGCATTCACCCAGAGCCAGAGGTTGACTTCTTCATGAAAGTAAGCAATTTCTGCATTCAACCTCTAAGTCTTTGCAGGCGATTTTAACAAGTGCAGCTGAAAGAAGCTCAAAACTACTATGAGTTTTCAATGTGATCAATTGTCATGACAAGTTCTGTCACAGGCCACATCATTTCATGGAGCAAAGAGCAGCATTGCCACAGATTATACTTTAAGGGTTAGTCCCAACCCACTGATGTTTCAATTCCTCCACTGTGATCAAAAGGTTGCATTATCAAAGAAAATTTTGAACTTGTTGTGTATTGGTCCATTGATTGAGGCCTGACTACAATTTGGTTTTTGAATTTTAAAGATTTTACAGTTGGACCATTGTGCCAACACACTGGTGGGTGATGAAATGAACAGAGGAATTTCTGGAGGGCAGAAGAAACGTGTCACAACAGGTATACTTGAAGCTTAGGAAAACATCATGTATTAAACACAATGTAACGTTTTCCATGCACCATAAGCAGCAGTATGAAAGCTCAAAGTTCATAAGATTTTTTCAGTGAAGAGAGATGAACAACAAAAATCCTCTAATGGCATGTGCTCAATTCGTTCTCAAAGAACTTCTTTTGTACATGTGTCACAGGGGAGATGATAGTGGGGCCAACAAGAGTGTTGTTGATGGATGAAATTTCAACTGGCCTGGACAGCTCCACTACATTTCAAATAGTGAAGAGTCTTCACCAGTTTGCACACATGATGTCAGGCACAGTCCTCATGTCACTATTGCAGCCTGCTCCTGAGACTTTTGACCTCTTTGATGACATCATACTTCTATCTGAAGGCCAGATTTTGTACCATGGTCCCTGTGAGGATGTTCTTGTATTCTTTGAGGAATGTGGGTTCAAGTGTCCAGAGCGAAAAGGAGTTGCAGATTTCCTCCAAGAGGTAAGTTTTCTCTAGAAGTTTATGTTCATGTTTACTTACAAAGCCTCAAAGAGATCTGTATTTAGATAGATCTGTCCTATAGGTAACCACACAGGTTCAGCTAGGCAACTGTAGACTGAATTATGTCCTGTTATCCATGCATAAACACAAAAAAGAAAAAACCCTGCTGGATGAATTAGCTGTACTCTCAATGTATGGTTGAGATTTTTGAATCCAGTGAACTTTTGTACAACTTGGGACCCTTTGAGCTCCGCAGTTTTCTATAACTTTTGTATCAAGAGTTCCAACTCTTTCAAAGAGTGTGAATGCTTTCAGCTCACAACCACTCCAACCTATTCTGCAAACAGGTGATTTCACAAAATGACCAGCAGCAGTACTGGGCAGACAGACATCGGCCATACAACTTCGTATCCCCTAGGAAGTTCAAGAAGTTATTCAAATCATTCCATGCAGGCCTCCAACTGAAGAAGGAGCTACAGCGACCATTTCCAAAGAAGAGGAGTCACAGGGCTGCACTGGCCCATCAATGGTATTCCATGAGCAACTGGGATATGTTTCAGGCCACTTTTGCAAAAGAATGGCTCCTCATGAAGCGCAACTCTTTCGTTCATCTCTTTATGTTTATTCAGGTTCTATTGGCTGCCCACTTCCTGATTTGTATACACACATGTGCCAAATTTGTAATCCACAGTATAATGTTTGTCAATGGAAACTGGCCTTCTACTCTTCTTATTAGGAGGAGGCACAGGATATGCATGTATGAAACTAGAACCTCGAACCCCATGCAAGGGAACATTGTTCTTCTTGACTGCTCATTAACTATAAGCACTCTTCTACAGCTTGCAGTTATGGCATTTGTTGCATCAACTGTCTTCTTTCGATCAAAACTGCACCATGAGACCTGGTCTGATGGGATGCTTTACATGGGGGCACTCTTCTTCAGTTGCATTGTAATCATGTTCAATGGGTTTGGGGAGCTCGTCATGATCATTGGTCGTCTTCCAGTGTTCTATAAACAACGGGACCTTCTCTTCTTTCCTGCATGGACCTTCTCATTATCAAATTTTATTTTAGGCATTCCACTTTCAGTGGCTAATGCCACCATTTGGACTTGTGTAACCTATTATTTAACTGGTTATGCAAAAGAGCCTACCAGGTCAGGATCCCAAGTTTCACACTTCTAATTTGAAACATCGTAAAAAGACTCAGAGTTCAAGTTCTAGACAGCAATATGATTTTTTATTTTTTGTAGCTGATTTCATCAACTGTCAAAGTGTTGGATTGATAACTTTCCTTTGGACTGAGCAGGTTTTTCAAGTACTATCTCTTGATGGTGATACTGAACATGATGGCATCAGCAATGTTCCGTTTTGTGGCAGCAGTATGCCGAACTATGATAGTTGCCTTCACAGGTGGATCACTAGCCCTCCTCATAGTTTTCATGTTGGGAGGATTCATTATCCCAAGACCTGCAATTAAGCCTTGGTGGATATGGGGCTACTGGATTTCACCATTGGCATATGCTGAAAATGCTATCAGCATCAATGAAATGCTTTCATCTGACTGGAGAAAGGTCTGGACCAGAAGCTCTATGATTTGCAACCTTAACAATCCTAAAGAAGTACAATTAGGCCTGAGAATAAGGATGAACAGGAATGGAAGGGGGAATATTTGTTCGTCAATGCAGTTGTTTGTCACTGAATGATGTTAGTGGCAACCTGATCTTACTCATGATCAGACCTCATTCTCAATGTTAAATGTCTCTTGAACCATATATTCCTCAGTGATGTGATCAAGGACACTTCGATTGGGACAACTTCTAATAAGGTTCAGATTTCCTGCAGCCCTTGCAAAACAGCAACAATACTTTGGGACAACAACTTTTGATAAGTCATGGCATATACCCCAAAAGCTACTACTACTGGATTTGCACAGGAGCACTCGCCAGCTTTATGTTTCTCTTCAATATCTTCTATACTGTTGCCCTTGCATATCTCAGCCGTAAGTTGCTATCCCCAAGTCAGTAAATTCTTAACTGCTTCAGCTTGTATTGTAATTTCCTACTTCACTAGGATGGGCCAGTCTTGTGTTTAACTGCATGCATTGCTGTGTTGGAACAGCACCAGGAAAGACACGAACAGTCATGTCAGAAGAGGCCTTGGCAGAGAAGCATTTGAACCGAACAGGGGAACCTCTTGGTGCTGGATTATATCACACACCATCATGCTCATCAGGTACACTTCCAAGGTCCTTGCTATCTGAAGCCAATTGCAGCAGCCCTGTAGATGAGTTTCATTTGAGACCAATTAGTTAGTGTGATATCTTCTGGAAAAAATGCTTTATTATGGTGAATTTTTTCGCAAATTATGTTGTGCATGACTCTCATATTTGTGATAAACAGGTGGAAGCAGTGATGTGGAGTTGCATAAATTCAGGCAGAGTCTGGGACAGTTCAGTGTCCCAGATCCTGAAGAGGAAATAGTGACAAGCTACAAAACACAGGTGGCTATGAAAAAAGTGAACAAGAAAAGAAACAGCATGCTTCTTCCATTTCAGCCCCTTACCCTCACCTTCCTCAATGTCCAGTACTATGTCGACATGCCTGCTGTAAACACCCCTAAACCCACCTAAACCCTTGAAGGTCTCATTGTGGTTCTTGAATCCATGTGTAAAGATCAAGATTTAACCCAGAATGGTCTTTCCCTGACACATTAGGTTCCATCTATCACAATGCTCTTGCCTGATTGAGGAGTTGCTTTCTATTTCATTGGTGATTGCAGCAAATGAAGAAAAGAGGAATGGACAACAAACTCCAACTCTTACAGGATGTGACAGGATCATTTAGGCCAGGTGTCCTCACAGCTCTCATTGGTGTAAGTGGAGCTGGAAAAACAACCCTGATGGATGTGTTAGCAGGCCGAAAAACCGGGGGCTATGTTGAGGGTGACATCCGCATTTCAGGTTTTCCCAAGAGGCAGGCAACTTTTACTCGTATTGCGGGTTATTGTGAACAGAATGATATTCACTCCCCACAGGTCACAGTGTTTGAGTCACTTGTTTATTCAGCCACACTACGCCTTCCACAGGAAATCAAAATGGACAGTAAGATGGTAAGTTTCTCTCCTTTGTAGGAAGACATTGAGAATTTCATGGCATTCTGACAGGCATGGAGTAATGCAAGAGAAAGGCAGAAACTTTCTTGTTTCTCAACAAAGGGCTTGCTCCTGATGGTTACACAGAGCTAACAAAACATGGGAAATGTGCACCAATAGTAGGAGTGCTCACCTTCCATCTCATTTTAACACTGCCATAGTTTTGCAGAGATTTGTTGAGGAGGTGATGGAGTTGGTAGAGCTAAAAGCTATTCGTGACAGTTTGGTTGGACTGCCAGGGCTCACCGGGCTTTCCACTGAACAGCGTAAGCGCCTCACTATTGCTGTTGAGCTTGTGGCAAATCCATCTGTAATATTTATGGATGAGCCAACTAGTGGACTCGATGCACGGGCAGCTGCCATTGTCATGCGGACTGTTCGCAACACAGTTGACACAGGCCGCACAGTTGTGTGCACCATTCACCAACCTAGCACTGAAATTTTTGAAGCTTTTGATGAGGTTTGTTGCCCATCTTCTCTCTTTTAGAGACATTCCAGAGAGTTGCCTTTTTTTTTTTTTTTCAATGCCCCATTGTCTAAAATTTTGGAATTTAAGTGGACAGCTAGATTGGTTTTTTCTGAATTAAACATTTGCACTCTGAGTCTTTCTCCTGTTATGCTTCTATAAATGTTTCATTAC
>Ga0116229_10014298_pt1 | contig 11047 bp, 7 predicted proteins | sample S1TSphgellanicum_3_FD_87313 | JGI IMG/M metagenome (GOLD analysis project Ga0116229, IMG submission 87313) | Host-associated microbial communities from peat moss isolated from Minnesota, USA - S1T2_Fc - Sphagnum magellanicum MG | ecosystem: Host-associated > Plants > Peat moss > Unclassified... | reverse complement strand
TGATTTGGTTTTCAACAACAAAAGATGGAATGTTGGTAAAATCCACAAAGTTATTTGGGATGCCCTACTTGATTATGGTGGGGTGGCTTGGAATAGATGTATGAGGCTAATTAGAAAAACCCCTACCTAGCGAAAAAAAAACTTCTCGAAAAATTTGATAAAAATTGGGGTAGGCACCGAATTACTTGTGTTAAAGTAGGTAGCTTTGTTAGGTGGTGTTATGATGGGCCCTAAAGGGGCTTCATCGATTATGCTTCTAAGTGCTTGGTGGCGTTCCTCCCATTCTAGGGGTTTGTTGTTCTTGTTTATCTTTGCAATGAATTTTTTTCATGTGTGCCAACACTATTAAAATTCCTATTTTTTAATTAGAAATTTTGGTAAGAAAAAACCCATTTTGGACAAATCATTTTGAACTTGTCCATTGTGAGTGGGCCATATACTTTTTGACCAAACTTAAGTTGGCATTTTTTATTAATCATTTCAACTTGTACTTTTGACTAGTCATTTTGACTAGTACTTTTGACTAATCAATATAACAGTCAAATGAATTTTTGACTAGTCAAAAACCATTTTGACTAAATAAATGCAAGGTGGCATTTAAATAATGGCCAACCAAGTTAAGCCACATGGCATCAAAACATTAGCCACCTAGGCTATGCCACATGGCATTTAAACATTGGCCATTAGGTTATGCCATGTGGTATTTAACATTGGCCACTAGGCTATGTCACATGAATAGAACTTAAATAACCTAAGTTAGACCTAAATTTGGATACCTACTCCTAAGGTCCCTATGTCTAGGAACTTACAACCTAAACTCCTAGGTCTAGGAGACTATAACTAACAATTATGTGTAGAAGCCTAGAGTAGGCTAAGGCAACCTAAGCTATGACCTTTACTAGGCTTAAATGTACACCACCTAGATTAGGGCTACACCTGAATGACCTAGGTAGGAAAATCCTATTTCATTTTGAATTTGGCCTTTAAGGTTAAGCCTTTTCAATTGGCTCATCCCAAATGGCCTTCCTTTTTAAATTAGTTCTTATGTCTTGGATGCTTATGGTGCATCTATTTATATTGCTCATCATTTGAGAAGGATGACAAACAATATGGGACAAACTTTTGGGAGGGAAATTTTTTTTCATGTCCACATAACATTAAAGTTTTTTAGCTCACACAACATTATTCTTAAATAACTATGTAAGATACATTAAATAAATAAATAAAGAGGTAGGTAAATATGTATGTTAATTAAGTAAAAATAAAAATTAATGTTTAGTTATTTAATTATAATTAGTCATTACATCCATATTATAAATCCTTGAATTATATAAAATATCAAGATAGTTATAATGTACTATATTGTTGATTGATAATTACAACCAAATTATAATAATCCTTGCAAATTTGACCTAACTCATTATATATTATCAACAATGTATTTGTAATAATTAATATTTAACTATTTAATTATACATTCATTAGTGTATTTTAGGTAAACAACTAATTAATCGACTAGTAATTTATCATAGGTATATAAATGGCCTAGTTTAGCCTATATAATTAGGTTACCTATAGAATATAGGTTAATAGGTGGAGTATAAGTAGGGTATGTATAAATAAATACACCTACATATAAGCTAATTGTATTTAGGTTATTTAGCCACATACTTACATTACATAAGTTAAATAGGTGGCTAATTTAACTTAGGAAAAATTAATTGTGGAAAAATTAATGATTGGTAAAATAATGTTTAAACCAATGACAACTAAAGTAATTATGGAAAAATTAATCATTATTAAACTAATAATGGCTAAACTAACCAAAAATTAAAAATAATTATGAAAAAATAACCATGACAAAACTAATTATGGTTCAACTAACCATATCTAAATAAATATGGTGAAACTAACTATGAATAAAATAAATAAGGCCAAGCTAACCAATAAATAAATATGGCTAAACTAACCATAAATAAAGTAACCATGGCCAAACTAACCAATGAATAAATATTTTATGACTAAACTAGAAATGATTGAATTAACCGTGAATAAAATAAATATGGCAAATTAACTAAAGAATAAATAATTTATGGTTAAACCAACCATGCTTAAACTAACCATGAATAAAGTTAATATGACTAAATTAACCAATAAATAAATATTTTATGGCTAAACCAACATAAATCAATTATGGTTAAAAGAAAAGAGAATGAAATAATTATGGCTAAATAAAAATGGTTAAAATATTTATAGCAAAATTAACAATGGCTAAACTAAAAATGGTTAAACTAACAATGAATAAATAAATTTGGTTAAACTAACCATTAATAAAATTAACATGGTTAAAATAATTAATGAATAAATATTTTATGGCCAAACCAACTATGACAAAATTAATTGTGACTAAAATAAAAATGAATGAAATAATTATGGCTAAAATCAAAATAGTTAAAATATTTATGGAAAAATTATACATGGTTAAATTATAAATTATTAAACTAAATATGAATAAATAATTTGGCTAAACTAACCACTAATAAAATTAATATGGCTAAACTAACTAATGAATAAATATTTTATGTCAAAACCAATTATGTAAAAATTAATTATAACTAAAATAAACACGAATGAAATAATTATGGTTAAAATCAGAATGATTAAAATAATTATGAAAAAATTAAACATGGTTAAATTAAAAATGGTTAAACTAACCATGAGTAAATAATTTTGGCTAAACTAACGACTAATAAAATTAATATGGCTAAAATAATTAATGAAGAAATATTTGATGGCAAAACGAATTATGCAAAAATATATTATGATTAAAATAAACATGAATGAAATAATTATGGCTAAAATAAAAATGTTTAAAATAATTATGGCAAAACCAACCATGGCTAAATTAACGATAGTTTTAAATTAATTATGGGTCTATAGATTATGGTTAAAGTTATTAAGGTAAAATAATAACATGTTAAAAATAAATATAGTTAATTTAGTTATGTTTATAGTAACCATGGTTAAATTCATTATGGAAAAACCAACTATGGCCCAACTAGTAATGGTTAAATTAATTATGGTTAGTTTTAATTTTAATCAGTTTTTTCATAGGTAGTTGAACCATAACTAATTTCAATATAGTCAATTTAACCATAATTGGATAAACCATATATATATAATTAGTTTTATCATAATTAATTTGGTCACGATTCATTTAGTTATGACTAGCTAACTTTTACATTTTCCAACTTTTTTCTAATTGATTAAACATAGTCAAAATGTTAAATGTAATCCCAAAATACCCAATTAGTATTAAAATTTGTAATTAACTTTTTTGACTAGGCCATTGGCCACTTTGACTAGGCTTACTTAGTTAGACCTATTGATTGAATATAATAGGTGTCCTTATTGACTAAGGCATTTGCCAATTTGATTAATTATCAAATTGGTCATTTTAGTCAAATTGATTAGTTAAAAAATACTCATTGTCATTCAAGTCTTTGATTTCTAATAAAAAATACATGTCCTCTAATTTAAAAATATCCATTTAATCAATTTGGTTAATTTGAAAAATAGGAATTTTAGTAGTGCAAAAAAAAAATGGTGATTTTTGCATTTTATTTTTCCAAAAAAGGCCCTTGTATTGGGTTTTTCTTATGTCACCACACTAGGAATAATCATCAAAACAAGAAAACATTGATCCCACGGCCTTGAAAGATTTAAATTCACTTGGTTAACATAGGTAAAAAAGATAATTTAATTTTTCAATCTTTTTTTCACCCTAACTAAGGCCTTCCCCAAAATATGGGGCCTAGGCAAAACTAATACTTAGCAGTACCTTGGTTATTTTGACATATGTTAGTGAGTGATTAATTAAATAATTATGAAGATTCCATTTTGACAAACAATTTATTCTCAAATATTTCATCATATTATTATTTTTTCTTGGAAATTTTGATGTTTTTAAAAATAATATGTTTAATGTTGAACTAGCCCAAATAATGTTTTCTTTGTGGTGAAAATTCACCATTTCGCTATTAAAATTCCCAAGCAACATGGTCAATGGAATTTTTTGAAAATTTCCAAAAAAATCATCACATTTCAAGATTTTAAAAAAAAAAAAGTTGCCAAGGATTTTGGAACAATTGGGATACATTTTAAACTTTCTTTTTTTAAAACTGTCATATTTAGCTAATAGGTTCTAATGGTGCCCTATGGTTCATAGATGTGTATAATGCACTAAAGTGATGGCATTCCCCAAAATAAGGGGCCTAGGCAAGATGTTTATCAAACTCTGAAATGTCACATAATGCCATAGGGTGAAGGCATTTCCCCAAATAAGGAGTCTAGGTAAGAGAGTTGTCAATTTTGAAATGTAAAATAAAACCTTAACATGAATATAATTCCCAAAATAAAAAACTTAGGCAAATTAGTTGTCGCAACCCTAGCTTTGGATTTGCGACCAAGGCAAAAGGGTTATAAGGTTGCGGGCCAAAAATAAGCCTGGGAGTCAAGGCAAAAAGGTTGCAAAGGTGCGGGCCAAGAAGAAGCCCAGGAGTCACATCACATACTCCCAGGAATGTAAGAAAGTGTGAGGGAGTATGAGGGAGTGAACCCTCACACTCCCAAGGCAACTCCCACTTTGGGAGATGGAGTCTCAATGGACTCTCGAAGTTTTAGAGAATGATTATAGGGGTCAAAACTCAATGGCTTGTGGCATTCTTTATATCATTGGAAAGTTCTTAGAACGTAGATGTCTAAAATGGGCTCGCATTACTCATTTGGACATTTAAAACACAAGTTATAGCCAAAAGAAGGGCCGGGAGTCAAACTACAAGTTTAACTCCTGACCATAAAAAGTCAGGAATCGACCCGATTTACTTGGTTGTAGGTGGTGTGTGACATACCGTTGGAAAGCTCTCGATGATAGCTACAACTTTGCTTTAAAACGCATCTTGATCCGAGGTTTGCTCGCAAAGTTATGGGGCTCCAAAGTCGTAGAAGAATCAATTGGCGCAATTTCGGGACTTCCGGGAAAGAAAAGCCATTTGGATGTAGGCTCTGTGGCCATCAACATAGTATATTATAAGGGGGAAGGTGGTGGCTTCCCCCAAGTCCGGGCTGTGGTGAGTCTAGTGTGACTGTGTTGCATGTGGCTCGTCCTAGCACCAAAGGTGCTCCAACTATGCACTAATCACTTTGTGTGGGTTGTGTGCAGGCCCGTGTGAATGAGTGAAGCTTATAAACTCTTCTTAATCCCATCTCGGAGCTCCAACACGCCCCTCTACCCCTCAAAGTGTTGTGAACTAAGGAGCGTGCCTCGACTCCTCCCTCTTCCACTGTCTTTTACTTAGACTCACATTTGAATCCTTCCAAGAATTGGGAGTGCATCATTAGTACTCTAACCTAACTTTCAAGGTCACATTTAATGTAAAGCACTTCAAAGTAAAGGCCGTTGGAGGCTATTTTTTTTCGGTTTTGAGTGCATTTTATATGTAGAGGGTGTCAATGGTGTTATAATGTGCACAAGTGGTTGTTATTTTGAGATGTGTTGTTGTAGTAGGTGAAGGTTCTTATAGGTTAGGCGTCCTTTTAGAAGGTCCTCCCCTTTCTTTATTTGATATGCTTCTTGCCATGGGAAGGGGTTTAAAAACTTGATGTTCCCCTTGCAATTCACCCTCTTAGTTGTTTTTTTTGTTTTCTCGTGGGTCCTTCCATTTTGTTCATCATATTCCCCCCTTTTTTAGGTGCTTTGGTTTATTTATGATTGGTAGGATTTCATCACTTGGAAAACCCCCATAGAAGTGACGGGACCCAAAAACATCCCTTTAATATTCATAAGAATCTAAGAAATACATTGGCCGTGAAAAAAATTCAAGTAATAGAATCTCTCCCGATGGAAAAAATATGATCATGATATTGAATTTATAGTTTGTTTCAAGTTTAGCTTGCTTACTAACAACCTTAAAAAGTAGAAAACCAAACTTGTCTAAGGAGCTTATTACTAGTAAATGCCCTCAAATCTAAGACAACACCTCTCATTCCAAAGATTAAAATCAATCAAGGATTTAAGAATGTCCAAAAGCTAAATATCATAACAAAAATGACCCATAGGAAGAGTAGAGATGAAAGGGTCCCCTTTCTTTCACGGGCACCATTGATATCTCCCAATAACACATGAGGTTAAGAGTCAAAGATTTTACCCGGAGTCCTCCATTTGCTCCACACCTTAATCCCATGCTAGTGTCATTTTGAGGCAATCCAACCTTAGGAGGCCTTGAGTTGTGCTAGAGATGGTCAATGACAAGCTTAGAGCGGTCCTTTCCAAGTTAAAGTTTTTGGATGAAATTGAAAAGAACCAACTAACATGATTATTTTTTTTACATGAGAGGTAACTTTTTTTAGCTAAGTAGTTGAAGAAGGGGGCATCTACCAAACAAGAGGTGAGGAACTCACTTGAGTCCCATGGAAGGTTTTCCACACACCCTCAAATTTAAAGGTCAAATGAGTGTTTTTGGTTTGGGAATAAAATAAGGTTGGGAATTTTAAAGGGGTTTCCACAAGACTCTTGCATTAAAACCTATACCAACTTGAGTTTAAATGAAGATAATTGGACTTCACCATTGGGCTTGATTTTTCAAGCTTTCCCAAATACATAACTTAAAAAATTTCAGGACAACCCATAGATTATGGATGTACAGTAAACCTAAGAGAAAAAAAAACAAGCTTCCATCCCAATTTGACATGCCCAATCCCCAACAACAAAGGAAGAGAGAGTTTTTTGGATTTCATAGAATAAAGGTGTGTCTATAACATTAAAATAATTATTAGGAGTTGTAATTGTAAATAATAATATTATGGTTTGAGGTAATAAGATGGATAAAAATGAAGAATAAAATAATGAACCTCATGGGCCTTACAAGGAGAAAATTTTAATTAGTGGCATAAAGGTTGATTATGAATAATTTAAATAATTATCTCATGTTAATAATAATGAGAAGTCGAATATGTAGACTTGACCAAATCTTAGATTCCAAATAATGTAAAACCTATCCATAGAAGGGTGAAAAGTTATAAATGGCATGTGATGATTGGTTTGATAAATGGGGAATATATGTAGATGAATGTGGTTGACTATTCATCCACTTCTTTTTTTCTCAAGTATATAAGGGTAGAAATTGAAGCTTTTTGTTCATAATTTGCATTCAATAATTTCGTGTTGTTAGTTGCTATCAATACTTGTAAAAATATCATATGTGAATAAGAAACCTTGAAGAAATAAAATGTGGAGATTATTATGAACACTATTGTGAAACTTTATAATCTTTGGTGAGTGATCCTTGTAAAAGAAAATCTTTATATATGTGCAATGAACTCCCTTGGGGTGTAGTTTTCATATAAAGATTTGACTTTAGGCTGTGAGTGATCTTATTCCAAAAAAATGTAAAATTTCATGTTGGGAATCATGTGAATGACGAGTATTGCAAGTGCTGTGTTGAAATATGTTTAATTGTCTACCTATGTGCTAGAAGGGATTAATAAAAATTTAACCCTAATAGTCCCCCTACCCCCCCAAAGTTACACGTCCACATTCGATGTCAAAAAGTCGACAAGTTACAAGTGTTTACACTTTTCTTTAAAGTTACTACTAAAATTGACATAGAATTTGATGTGGCAAACAAAGTTAGTGCAATGTTCGTAACGTGCTAACTTGATTAGTCTTTAACATTCTACCTACAAGGAAGAACTTCCAAAAGACCATGAGATGAATTTGCACTTTAAAAAATCATGAGCTATTAAAGTTAGGTATTTTCTAGTGGGAGGTAGAAGCCAACTTAGAACCCAATTATTTTCCTCTTTTTTCCTTCAAGCACCCAATGTATTCCTTCTTCTTAACCCTGAATCCAAGTTCTTGATCAGTCAACAACCCAAATTGCTGTTGAATTTTCCCCAAATTGATTTTGGCCCCATAAGTTTTGCAAAATAATGAGAGGGGTAGATTTGATGACCTTGGCCCTGCATTTGTTCTTTCATGCTGGGGAGCCCAACCCATAAAGAGAGAAGGTCCATTTAATCCACTTGTGATCAAATCCAAGAGCTTTTCCAAGGCTTTGAACAAAAACCTGTGTTCAATCCGATCAAAAGCTTTTTCAAAGTCAAGGAGAAGGAGGACCAAATCATGCTTCTTTTCTACTACCCATTTCATAGCCCCTTGGGCTAAGAAATAAATTATTGTCAAATACATATCCCGCGTACAAAACCAGTCTGTTTGGGATTGGATAATTTTTGGGAGATGGAGTTGAAATATTTTTGGCCAACAATTTTACAAGAATTTGGTAGATGCTACCTAGGAAGGTGATGGAGCACCAATTACCTAATCTAAATTGGTCTCCAAATTTAAGAATAAAAGTTATTGAGCTTCCCTTTAAAGAAGGGTAAGTTTAGGGTAATTGCCTCAGGAGCGGGGCATCACTGAAATAAGGAACTCCCAAGGTGGAGCCAAGGGGGTTCTTACTTGAGTAATGCCCTCGCTCAAATACAAAGCATAGCCAAAAAAATTCCAAAAGAAAAATAGGGGTGGACATTTCATAAAATGGAATGCTCATCATAATGTTGTAGGGAGCCAAAAATATAAAAAGACTTTAGTTTTTTTTTCCTACTTTCATATCTAGTCTGTAGCCAAATCTGGCTAAATCATCTTATGGCTGACTGCCAATTTAGCTACATCACAAAATTGGAAAAAAATAAAATCTGCTTGTGACAAAACTTGTGAAATTGCAACCTGATTCTCCTCTAGAATAATTTTCACCTTCATCTTTTGGTCCATAACTCTTATAAGGTGTAGTGCAACATGTTCCCAACATGCCTCCAAAAACCTTCTCATAAATTGCATCAATTGTGTACAAATGAAAATAAATGGAGGTGATGTTTGTAAATACCTCTCCTTGAGTACCATAAATGTTCTCATCCTCCACCAATTCTTTGATTAGGGTTCATTTGTGAAAGTCAAAAAAACATCTTAAAGCATGTGTCACCATACTGAACCCACCAGACTCCTAGATTGTGAGATGACTTAAATTCCACAAATTAAAACCCTTGGAGGTATTACTAAAGTTAAGAGTAATTCATTATTTTAGTAATAAATTAGTAAACTGATTAGCATTAAATGGATTAAATTATCAGCATTTTAGTTAGTTACCCTTTTAAAACCTACACATTATAATTATCATGTATTTAATTAATTATAGAATTTTCAAAAGTTTAGAATTAGCAATTGATCATTTGAAAGTTAAAAATTTGAAAAGAAACTTTGATTTGGAGGCCACTAGAAGATGCAACAATATATATTAACTTGGGCTTCACATTGTTACACCTTATCAATGATAATCAACTAATCAGTTGATTAAAACAAAAAATTATGAAATTAAGTTCCATTTGAATGAACATGTTAAATAACATAGCATGCAACTTGAATTGAATGTAAATTCAAATTTTTATTGCATTTTAATTTGATGAAATTCAATTGAACTAGGGGAATTAAAATTGAACTGAAAGAAATTGAATGCATATTGATAGAGAAGGGATTGAAAATTTGTTCATGAATGTGATGTTGAAAAGAGAAATAATTAAAAAGACATATCTAAAAAGCACCTTGTCATGCCACTATACTTGGGGACGGGCTAAACAAATTCTAGTTTGAAAATTTTCAAACCATAATCTTCCTGAACAAGCTACAATGAATCATCATCATTGGAATAATTATTAATATTTTTGCTTCACTAGATGGTCCAACAAATAAATATTAACATTGTTTGCATCAAATTGAATAGAAAGTTTGATCTTATCAACCAAGTTAAAAAAAAGTCTAGAATTAACCATTTAGCCCAAAATTAACTGAATATTATAATGGTGACCAATGTTTTTTGGACAAATTTTGTTTCAACAAAAATTGGGATTTGAAAAAAATTTACTAAATTTTCTTTGTTTTTGGAAAATTTTAGGTATCCTAATGTACATACTGAAAACCTCAACATTTTCACTTCCTATTGGAAGGTCAATTTTGGGCTTCAATTAACCATGTGGTTCATATTAACACAAATTTCGGTGTGTACATTATTCCAAATTATCTAAATGGTAACAATGATTTAAATTCAACCTCTATTTTCACTTCTACAAAATCTTTTGGTTAACTTCAACTTAAAATCAGCCAATTCTTTTTTCAATTTTTTTTTTCTCAACCTCTTGTTTCCTTTAGACCATTTTGCCAAGGCCCATTTACCCCCCCTTGATTTTTGGAAATTTGACACCCCAGAAAATGTTAGTCTGTTCAGTACCTATGTGTATATAAACACTAGGTATATGTATTTATTCTATTGGAGCTCCATTCTACTTCGCACTACCAATGATGATTAACTATTTTATTTTTTTCTTATGTTTTCATATGGTTTTCAATAATTCATCATTATTTATGTCAATGTTAAATTTAATTTAAATTAATATACATTTCATGAACGTAAAAAGACATATGTTAATTTGTTTTTTCATATCCATATTGATGGATAGGGGAAAAGAGTGAGGTAATTATAAAACAGAGGTATTTATTAAAAAAGGTGAGAGATAGTTATTTTAAAAAATTGTAGAAAAAAAAAAACAATTATGAAAAAAGAAATGATGTACAGTAAACTGGCCCATCATCATTGCTTCCTATGATCAAACACTTTGGTAGATATTTCTCAAATTTTCTCCATTTTGAATGACTTAAAATGTTATAGGAGTGCCTTCTCAAGCTTTACAAATCATCTTTGAAATGCAAACCCAAAGAACTAATAAAAAAGGAGCGATAACAAAAATACAGTTTTTGAATTGCAAAACGCATATTTTTGTCATTTTTCTTCATTATCTCTCTTACTTTCAAATCTCATAACTTTTTTATTTCTTATTCATTTAAAACAATTTAAAGTGCTCTACAGGCGCCACCTGAACTCCTCCAAACAATCTTGAAACTCTAATAGCAACACATCAACATACAAGGAAACGTTTGGGT
>Ga0116229_10014296_pt1 | contig 11048 bp, 4 predicted proteins | sample S1TSphgellanicum_3_FD_87313 | JGI IMG/M metagenome (GOLD analysis project Ga0116229, IMG submission 87313) | Host-associated microbial communities from peat moss isolated from Minnesota, USA - S1T2_Fc - Sphagnum magellanicum MG | ecosystem: Host-associated > Plants > Peat moss > Unclassified... | reverse complement strand
TCATATGATCCTTCACATTCCAATTAATGAAAATTACCAATGAACAACCATACAAAAGATTATTGTGGTACTTTTATCATTTTGGCATAAATTAAATTATTTTTTATTTTGTTGCACTTTTGAGAAAATATTTATTATTTGTGTCAAAATTTTAGTAAAATCAAAAGTTCAATTGTTAGGTTTTGAACCATAGACCATCCATAATAGTGATTTAAAACTGATGCAAATTAAAGACATTAGGTTGTTCCATAACATTAATTTGTTTATTATTTTGTATAATCATTATTTATTCAAAAAGAAAATTTAAATCAAGTGCCAAAGTTAAGACTTCAAATTTAATTAATTATTCGGCATTTTGTTAAAGACACTATGATATGCAAAATTGTCCCTATCCCAATTTTGAAAATATTTGTCATTAAAATAAACAAGATTATATTTTCATCATTGGAATAAACAAGACTAAATAGTGGGGAGGCCATTTGAATTTTTGGCTATAATGGAACATGATTTTGAGGAAATTTTATTTGAAATTGTCATATTTAGAAAATAGAATTCAATAGGTCACTAAAAACATATATATTTTTAAATTTTCCTCTCAAAATTGTAACCAATTTGGCTAATCCTTCTTGTGGATGATCACCAAGGTTGCTAAATGGCAAAAATAAAAGAAAAGAACCTTGCATATGAAGATTGTCTATTTTCTTTCACAAAGTTTATTCTAAACCAAAAAAAAATCTAAAAAATCTTTTAAAATTCTTGATTTTTACAAGTAATATAATAAATATTAAAGTTGCCTAAGTACCTATTATGGCAATTAATAATGTTGATCTAATATTGACACTTTGACACATTAGTTGTGCTTTTATATTGAAAGTTTTTACTTTTCTTGCACAAGTTTGGTAATGATATTAAAGGAATTTTAAAATTTCATACCCATTATCAATAAACTTGGTTCTATGAAATGGGTGTGCAATAGTCTCAATATATATTTTTATTATTTAATATTAGCTAATACATATAATGAATTTTAGTATCAATGAAAAAATCATCAAATTTTTTAATTAGGCAAGAATTTTGATTTTAGGGTTTTTCATATTATGTCATGGATTCAATAACTAGAAATGGTTTTCCTATTTGTATCCTCCATATTGAAAGCCTAAATAATATCAAGGTGAAAGTTTTATTATAGTAAGATGGATTTTCAATTTTTTTTAAATGTCTAGATCATGAACACATGTGTTTATTTAATCATAATTTAAAAATAGCCCAAAAACATCCTCCAACTATTAACATCATTAACCTAATGTAAAGAAAGGGCAACAATTTCATAACACATTAAAAGAATCCATAAACTGGACATATGTTGATTTGGATTGATTGAAAAACCATGTTAAAATAGGAATTAGCCTATAATATTGTGTGAATTTTGTAGCACCAAAGTTACCTCCAAATATAAAATTGAACACTAACATGAACACCACCAAAGCATGATGGTGTGTAACACCAAAACATGAAAATTGATGTGTAATTGTTCCACAACACATTGAAGGCCTTCAAGTTGGAAGTCACACATTTCATGTGCATTGGTAGGGTTGAAAGAAATTACAAAGACCATAAAAGGTTGCAGAACATTAATAACCTCTAGCCTCATTATGGCATGTACAAGATTTCCAATGCTTATTAAAACTCCCCACATTGAAGAGGTGGGTTTACGGATGCCAATGCTTGATACTCTTTATGCAACTTGTAGAAATACAAAAAATCATAAAAATATCATAAAAACCATGATATCAATTTGGTTTAATTCGAAATGCATTATTTCATTATAGGGCCTAAAGTTTCAATGACAATTGTAACAATGATTCAAGTTGATCATGAAGGAATTCAACTTTGCAACTTGAAACTCTACCAACTATAGCAAAGATCAATGGCTACAAATTATTATAGGGTTTCTTAAAACAACACAACCTTGAAAACAAACTTTAAATTTTCATGAAGGTCTAAATTTCCTTGGTTTCAAGTCAACCTCCTTGCAAGTTAATTTTCAGGTTCTTGCCAATCCTTTCTAGATTATTTTGTCCATGTCAAGGTTTAATGTAAAACATTTTAAGCTCCAATCAAATTTACTTCTTTCAAACTATTCCCCATTTTAGTTTCATAATGGCATATTGACAAGCTTTAAACATAACATGCCCATAACATGTGCCACTAAAAGTGAAGGAATTTGCAATGGTTTATAAAAAACAATGTTAGTCAATGTAACAATAAAAGCATTAAATTTATCATCCTTCATGTAAGTAATGATTTTGTTAATTAGCTAGAACTTAGTTAAAGAAATTTTCATTTGTTCCACCAAGGCTATGCCAAATGTGTCAAAGCTTCGAACAACCTTACAATAGCATGACAAGGAACCCATTTTGAATTGATAAAATTCATGACAAATGCAAAGGTATCAAATTTTGATCTTGACATTCACAAATCAAATGTGGAAGTGGTTGTTACACATTGTGTAATAGAAAGGAACATAAATCATTTCATTGTTTTGGCCAACATGTTCAAGGACAAATTGCTTATGAAAGGGAAATCTCACTTCATCACATTATTGCAATACGAGGCGACACAACCATGGATTCTTCACAACCAACATGGGCATGTAACCCTTAAAAATGAGCGGTTGAAAAGATTTTCTATGAATTGTTTTTGACCAAAATCATGACCTTGGTAGAGGTTTGGGTTTGAGAAAAAGTTAATAGTGAGGTGGCACTACCTTCCTCCTTTTACCTTTTTGCTAACCATGTTTGGCTTCATTAGAAGCAAGTTGTTTTTTTTGTACCTAGCTAGAGCAACTGCATGTTCATTAAGAATATATTGATACCATACATAAAAGATTATAAGTGAGAGCGCCTTTCAAAGACTTCATGGTTTGAAATGCTAGGACATGAACACATGCTACTAGATCATTCACCACAAAGAAAGCCCAAGATGTTATAGTTCAATGATAGGACAACAAAAATTTCTTGTTTTTTTAAAGTTATAACAACTAGACCTTCCAAATCACATTTTGTTCAATAGTGTGCTATTCACTTAAGGCCTTGGTGATATTGGGTTCCTACACATTCACTATGAGTTATTCCACCAAACCTATGGGCTTTTGAATTGTAATGGTGGTCAAACTTGTGGCTATAAATCTTCCCTTTCTTTGCTAGGTTGTACAAAATTATCAAAATGTTGATGATGAAAAATTGTACTTTTAGATGTAGAGCTCAAGAATCCCTAACTTAAAATTGGTTTTGATGATCGGAAGGATTCACATTAAAGGAAATACATTTTTTTTAAAGGAGACATCAATTTTCAACTTAAAACATTTTCAAATACGCATGTGTAGTAGCATGGGGAAATTTTTTTGAGTATCCCAACATAGAACAATCAACAAAATGGAAGTGCAAAGGTCATGAGGATTGTAAAGAAGATTATTAATCACCTAAAGATTTATTTGCACATGTCATTGCTTTAAAAAAATGTCAAATGAAATGATACACAACAAGTAAAATTACCTTGATTAATGAAAACAAACATGAAAATATTATAACGCCATAGTTCTAACACCTTCCAACTTCAAAAGCAAAAATTGAAAATATTTTTATAGGAAACCAAAGATTTGAATATGTTTTAAAAATTTGCACGTCAAAATCAAGAACATGATTATTAAAGAAAGAAAATTCTTTATAGAGTAACCATGAACACTTTAAATTTTCTTACATATTGTGAAATTCCAATCTCAAAAATGTTGTACAAATTGATAGCTTAGCATCAAAACTTTTGACATGGAATCATAATCAAACAAGTTCACAATAACATAAGTACATAAACAAAAGGATTCAAGGTGAAAATCAAACAACATACATGTTCTCAAGCTTTGTGTTTTAACTTTCAATGCATAAATGTAAAACACATTGAAGAGGAAGGGTTTTTGGCCATGGTTATTGTAAAACAATATTTTTATTGTGTTGATATTAAAAAAGGAATGTGAAACTTGCTTGTTATGAATATTAACATTGATATCCTAACCATAATATCACCTTAATTAGATCTTAGGCTCACATCACTAATTTAGCATTCAACGAATTAATAATGAAAATCATGCAAAAAAATTTCATTCAAATGTTTGTACATTTTACACACAAGTATCATGTGTTGAAAACACATTTGACACATGAATAAATGTGTTGACGGATGAAATAAAAACATATGAATGAAAGAATGTCACACAAAATTTTCATCTTCTTATAAATCCATGTATTGAATGTGTTTTGAATGCATGATATTAGTGTGTGAAACTTACGAATTATGAATGAATGAATTTTGTCAATTATATTATTAAGTCATGAGATGTTAGGTTTATGATACACACACTTATATTGGGGCAATATTTGTATCGTCTTAATATCACAAAAATGAATATTGTACCTACAATTGATAAATCTCTTAAAACAATTATTCTTTGAAAAAATGGGGTTTGGCAACCCCATTTTGTATATTTCAAAATTTCAACAAGATAATTTAACTATTTTATTTTTTATTTTTTCAAATATCATTGCACATAGCCCAATGACTAAAGCTATTTAATGTGTGTAAAAGGTGAAAGGTCCAATTATTTTGAAATTTGGCATAACGAGTTCATTTTTTTGTCAACTTGCAATCTTGAGAAATAATTACCATTGAACCTTAATCACAAGTATAATACCAAGTTTGTTTGGTGTAAGATACCAATATTGATACCATTGTTGACACCCAACATAAATTTATATACCAAGGCAACATTGGTAATTATTTGTGTTTATTCATGTTGCATTATTTTTAAATGCATTAGTCGAGATGCATGTAATTTTCATGCGTTAGGATGGCAAAAGATAACTATACGCTAAATTCTAAATTTTGGGATGAGTAGAATTAAAAATTTGTAATTCATAAAAATGAACTTCACCTTATTTAAAATTCACAAACACACATGTAGCTTCAGAAAAGGGAAAAAATCCCCATGAAAATTTGGAATCCAAATCACCATTCAAGTATTAATTTGTAGATGTCACCAAAAATAATGCCATTTTACATTTAATATATATTTTTAATATGTCTTTTCCCCTTTGTGCCTATTATGGTATGTGTGCACAACATGTAAATAAATACATTTCTTTTATCATATCACTTGCATGGATAGTTAAATCTATCAAACATACAATCCTTGAACATGTAAAATATTGACATTTAACCATAAGGAAAATAACCCAAGGTGAAGATGACAATTTTTTATTAGTATCTTATGGTTACAATTTTTTCTATTAATTATAAAATAATTAATGAATGGGGTGATCAATTTCTTCTTCTACCTAAGATTTGTTTTTATTACATTTTGAACATTGCTTTGAAGAAAAAATCAATATTGGATTAATTTTCACTTATAATTGATTTTTTTCATCTCTAATTCAAGTATTCCAAAATTATATTATTAGTAGTAAGTACACATTGGCATCAATCACAATTGTTGTTGTGGGGTTGGTGGGTCACAATTATTTTTTAGTGTGTTGAAGAATACATTGGAAATCATTATTAATGTTCCAAACTCCATCATGAGTGTGATTTACATTTAATTTAAGTTGGGTATTTTTTGTGTGTTTGTGAATGGGTGTTCTAAATAACCTCTTATAAAGAAGGTTTCATTATTTGTTCAATTACCTACCAAATAATTAAAAAGATGTTGCAAGTGTAAATTGTTTTGCTTGTTCACCAAATGGTTCTAAACAATTTGTGGTGATTAAATAGTCTTAGTGAACTTTTCTTGCCAACTATAGAATCTTCATAATAGGAAAACACTACACATGGGAAATTGTTTCTTGCCATATTCAAAGAAAGATCAACCCACCTATTGTATTATGGTTATCATTGGAAAATTTTGTCATATAATGTGGCCAATGAAACAACACATCTACCACTTTAGACCTTAATATATGTATATTTTCATTATCTTTGCTACATAATAAATGCCAAAAACTTCACTTTGAAGCATTAAAACAATGTGCCAAACATTTAAATTGGTAGGTGTATATATTGATGTCACATAAGAACATTATGCAAAACAAAACAAAAAGTTTTGACAATTACCATAATACCTTTTCAATTTTGGTGGTAATTAAATTATTTTTGGAAATGTTGAATAAAAAAAATTTATCCACATGTTGACATTTAAAGAAGTTACAAGGGAGGGAAAATTTCAAAAATTGATGGAAACCTAGGAGCCAATATGCCATTGCAAACCATGTCTCTAGTAATTGACAACATTTTTTTATCTTATAATTTAGTGGAACATCATTTTTTTCATTTTTGTAAAAAAAAGAAAAAGGTTTCATTCAAAACCAAGAGAACCTACCAAAGAAGATACCTATAATTTATTGCAATAATTTCATATATATATAAAATTTTGTAGTGTATTTTGAAAAATAAAATAATTATTTGGCATCTTAATTTTTGAACCTAAAAATATATAATATTATAGAAATAAGGGAAAGGAAATTTAATATAGGTTTAGGATTTTGGAGGAGGAAAAAATTTATCATGAGAACATGAATGGAACTATTGAATCAAATAGTTTCACAATGATGAAGTAAAGTGAAACAATGTGGATCTATTACATGTAGTGTTCATTTGAGGGTGTGGCAATTTTAATTAATGAGTGTCAAAACAAAACATATAATTAATATGGCCAAGGGAATAAAGCTCATTCCTAGGGGCGACATTTGGTGTAAAGTTTGGGATTTATATGCATCAAATGACCATTTTAAAAGGGGGTACTAGATAAATATCCAACCTATTTTTTTATCACTCTATTGTTATTTAATTTTTCAATATATACATATTAAAGTCACCTTATATTTAAAATGAACAACATTATTTCATATTGTTACATACCTTATATTATAATTAAATTTATTATTTGAGTAAAATGTACCTTATTTTTTAAGTAATTAACTTATAAATTTTCCCAACAACCAATATATTGCACCTCATATTTTTATTCATGTATTTTCTATTTTTTTTACTAATGTCTCCTCTACGAGCTCATTGAATTTGACTTTTAAAAGTTAGGACTTTTTTTAAAGTACATATTCATGATGTTGTTTTGTTGTATATAACAATTAGAAGCAATGTTGAAAAAAAATAAATTTCATTTTAAAAACACATGTTAGACTTTTTTCTTTCTAAAATTTCGGATTTTTCAAAAGTACATTTTAAATTTGCACTCCCAAGATAAAGAAGTTTAGTTAAAATATTGATCAAAATGTGATTTAAACATGTGAATTGAAAAATGGGATCTAAATATAATCAAATCATCAACACCCCATAATTCTCTAAAATGGAATAATTAAGCTTCAAGAAGGATATATGTCAAGGGCCCACTTTCATATTGTATTTCCAAAAGTAAGCAATCCAAGTAAAATATTGAGCTAAAATATGATTTGAACATGTGAGTTGAAGAATGGGATGCAAATTGTATCAAACCAACAACACCCCATAATGATCTAAACTGGGGTAATTAAGCTTGAAATGAGTCCAACCATTTTGGCTGATTGGGTATCAAAAAATGGTGCTTGGAAGATTGTCTAGAGTTTGACACAAAAAGGAAGAAATTTACTTGCAATTTCTATACATTTGTCAATTCAAAATCAAAGCATGTCAACATGCAACAACAAAACCCGTGACAACTCACTCAACATTCATCATCCATGAAGTTTTTGGTGCAAGTTTCGGTTTTCAAGAAGCTCTAGTTATTGCACATCAATTTTTTATAGTATTATATATGCATGCAAAATTGTTCACATTTAGTGCAAATATATATAATTCTTGAATGAATCATGTTAGGTTTTGTATTACAAGTTGTGGTTCAACCTTGAATTAGTTCAAGCAAGAAATTTAACTATCAACATTTCTAGTTGCACTCTTTTAGTAACATGCAATCTACTTGTGGTAGAATTAACTATTGATGTACATAAACTTTGAAGACATCAAGAAGTGGCATAATTGCAATAAAATTTAATTTTGGGAAATTCATTTGAAAATTGCATTTTTCAACTAGCCAAGTTCAATTTAAGTCTTTTGGGACTATTGAATTGACAAATTTTTGCCACAATATGCTCAGATTGTTTTAGAGATTTTAATATGAAAGAATTCAAATATTTTGGCAAGAGGAGTTTAGCAATATTAGCATTTAATAAAAAGTTTGCTACATCTAACACTTAATTTACAATGGTGCATCATGGATCAAACAAAGAAGAAGAAAACCCCCATAAATCCCACTTTTCAATATTATAATGCACATGATGCACTTGTAAGATCATTGAAAGATGCAATTCTTGCAAAAGTTAAACTTTTCTTGCAACTCAAGAAGGCATGTTCGTATAATGGTTCTTGTCTTCTAGTTTAAGGCGGTGATATACATCACAACCTTTAGTGTAATGTGACCATGTTCAATAACAACTCTTGATACATCATGAGTAGTTACGAGTTCTATTTGTTCAAGAACAACAATATTGATTGCAAATATATGCACAAGGAGTTGCAAAATCTAACTTGCAACTTTCTTTGGATGGAACTTTCTTTCTATTCCTTACCTAAACCCATTAAACCTTTAAAAACATTGCAAGTTTATGGTACTTTTGGAAAGTATGCCACATATGATGCCTATTTGACATGGGTCATTACATATTCTTAGAAGTTTGGCAAGACAACAACAATCGAGGTGGGCTGAAAAATATACTAACTTTGTAAACACAAATCTCAAACCAAAAACAATAATTATTTCAAGAAATAAGGTTTGGAAAAGCAATAATTGATACATCCTAGGTTTTATTTATCAATGAGAGACCTTATTCTTTTAGTTCCACTTCTAGTTTCCAAACTAGCTAACTTTTTTTTCGATTCCAAATTGGAAAGCCACATAGTGTTACACATATCATAAAATTTCAAGATGCCACAAGGAATAATAATTATGGCAAAATGGTGCATGTAGGAATGCATGGATTGATTATTAAATTGTTTGACAAATTTTGTAGAGTGATTATCATTGTAATGCCCATATTCAATAGTAAATTTGGAATTTTTTAAATATATGGACTTAGTTTGATGATAACAACTTGAATATGTATTTATTACATTTTCAAAATTTGCATGATCAAGAAAATGATAAGAGATATGAACTTTCAAAATTGAAAATTATGGATTATAATTTTGGTAACAAAATTTTATATGGATTTTGAAATAATTCAATTATTTATGACATGTTTGTTAGGGACTTGATTTTGGTTAAATAACATATTAAAAAAGTTTTGCATGATGGCAATTATAGGATTTTATTTATGAACTTTTGAACAATCTAAAAAAATGTGTTTTTCAAGAGTCCATAAATAAATAAATAAATAAATAATACTCTTATGCACACATGTTAAAAAAGGGACCTCCAACTAAGCTCTAAATAAAATGGAAAAACTGCTCAATGGGAAATTCTTGTAGTTAACTTTAACCCATAGGAAAAGTCACCGTTTTGTGACAAAAAGGTGGTAATTTCTTGCCACACTTTAGTCCATTCATTTTTGCACCCACCCAAAACCAAAAGCCTTGACTTCATTAACTTCCAACATTTGTTGTAGATAAACATAGAAAAATTTGTGGAAAAGCATGATGCAAAAAATTACATTAATGAAAATTTATTTGAAATCTTACAACATTGAAAATTGATTTGACATTTGCAACCAATATTTTCTAGTATTGCATTTTCATTTTTATCCCAATTTTCTTGTCAACTTACAACTAAGAATTATAGTGATTTTTTTTGTGAATCTTTGAACTCACATGCATTTTCTTATTGGCAAGGCCAAATCACAATAGGTACATACAACTATAGACATCTTATTAAACATCAAAAATATGTTACCTTGATTTCTTTCAATCATGAATCCACTTGTTGCCTTGTGTTTTCAAGTCATGGTCTCCAATTGTAAAAAAACTCCAAAATGTTCACAACACAACTTACATTTGTAATCATCTTGTTCACCTCACCCTAAAAGCAATGTCATGGAGTAGGAAGAGAGATATTGAACAAAACAAAAGATAAAAAAAATTTGCCCAAAACTTGTTCATAGATAATTCAAATTATACAAAGTACACAAATCCAAAGTTTATTCATTGACTTGTCACCATGTACACATCATTTCAAGCATCAACGACTTCCTCAATTTTGGTAATGAAAGGGCCAAAATTCTCAAACAAAAGAACTAATTTTGATGTAACAATTTGTAGTTCTTGGAGACATTTGATATGAACAATATGGCATTCAAATGTTTTTTTATGGAAATTCATAGAAATATGAACCAAATTGGGGACTACAATGCATGATTGCTACATCACATTATAAGCAATCATGCTTCAAATACATGAAATGCCTATTGTTTAATGACTCACACATGAATTCATTGCAAAGTTGGTTCCCCCTACATTAACTTGAGACCAAGAAAAAGAAGCCACAAAAGGAGGGTTTCTCATACACCTCACACCTTTGTAGTGCATCAAATTCTGACCTAAATATTTTTGCACATAAATGATGAAAGCACAAAAGCTCAAAAAAATCATGTAGTTCCAATTTTTTGCTCACCACAAATGTGACGATCAATTCACACATCACTTAGTCACAAACAAAGAATGACACAATATCCATCCACATGTGTAGCTTAGAAGGAGATGCAAATGCATCACCACCCACAAAGAAGAACAATTGGAATGAGAGGCAAAACATTATTATGAAAATAGATCATAATGCTCGTACAAATATGGTATGGGTGATGCAAATGTTTGATTTGCACATCCAAAAATGGATCCCAAAAGAGGAATATAGCTCTAAGGAAGTTGTTCATGCATTCCTTGCATTTGATCTAACCCCATGATCCTTACAACTACAACAACAATGAGCATGCAAAGAGGAAGAAAGCAAATACAAGACCTTT
>Ga0116229_10014295_pt1 | contig 11048 bp, 5 predicted proteins | sample S1TSphgellanicum_3_FD_87313 | JGI IMG/M metagenome (GOLD analysis project Ga0116229, IMG submission 87313) | Host-associated microbial communities from peat moss isolated from Minnesota, USA - S1T2_Fc - Sphagnum magellanicum MG | ecosystem: Host-associated > Plants > Peat moss > Unclassified... | reverse complement strand
GCGTCGCCGCAACAGGGAGCTGCAATGCGTTGCTAGCTTTGTCATAGCAGCGAGCTGTAGTCTCGCCGTAACATTGCATTGTTGGCCTTGCCGTAGCAGCGAGCTGTAACATGTTGCCAGGCTCGCCGCAACAATGAGCTGTAACACGTTGCCGGCCTCGCTGCAGTAATCAGTTGCAACACGTTGTCGGCCTCACCGTAGTAGTGAGCTGCAACACGTTACCGGCCTCGCTGCAGTGTTGCGTTATCAGAAGCTACAGTGTAGCGTCGCCACCTACCATTGTAGCAACGGTGGTTGAGGTTTGCCCGTTTGACGTCTGTCGGATTTTTGTTGGACTTTTGTCCGATATTTATCGGACTTTCGTCGGACTTTCGTTGGACTTCCGTCTTACGTCTATTTGACGTCTGTCGGACTTCCGTCGGACTTTCGTCTGACGTCCAACCAACGTCCGTTCGACGTTTGTCAAACTTCCATCCAACTTCCGTTTAATGTTCGTTCTGCGTTTTGTGTCTTGTGTTCTGCCGTGCTACCGCCTTAACGTCTTGCGCACTGTTGTGTTACGATCCTCCGTCGTGTCGCCTTGACATCTTACGCCATGCTGCCCTGCGCTTTATCGTCGTATGCTTTGACGTCCTATCGCATTGACGTCCTGCACCGTATTGTTATCTTGTCCTACCTTTTTATTCGACGTTTGTTTGATTTCCGTCCGACCTTTGTGTAATCTTTGTCGAACCTTCACTAGACATTCATTTGATTTCTATATGACGTTTGTTTGTCACGGGTCATTCCCAATGATGCATTATATTTTTCAAAATGTACGTTGTGTTAGAATTTTGTAGTTTGTGCTGTGTGCTAGCACAAAATTTTGGGGCATGGGACAACAACATGTCCTCGAATGATGAGAGCACTACCTCTCAACCAGAGCCCAGGTATCAACTATGAAGTAACACACAATCCTTTGAGCCAATTTCTTTAAGCTCACGATCTTCACGACGGTACCATCAAGTGTCTACAACACCATCGTCATCTAGTACAATTCCTACCAGGAATTTAGGTTCAGGTTACATTACATCAACGATACATCAAAGTCCATTGGGAGGGGTTCATTAATGGGGTACACTTGTTGCCGCATCTACTTTCACACCATCACTGTATATTCCGTTGCAAGTAGTGACCTCAACACCCATATACACCATGGAGGTCAATAGTTCCTTTGGGAGAATTGAGAAGTTCAGTGGAAGGCCAGGTACTATTTCTTTGAAGGAGTTCAAGGCAACTTTCTCAACTGTGGTTTGTTAATTAGAGCTCAAGTATGGCACTAATTACACCGAGGCGTTTGCATTCAAACAATTGGCTCGTTATGTGCACTATTAGGCATTAGATGTTTACGAGCAACATTCTGCAAGGATTTTGGGTGTCACCTAGATTCCCAATCCAACTTACGCCATAGACATCGCCATTGCTTCTCAAGCTGCATTACAAGCTGCAATTGCACATCACGGGACTGTGCCGAATAATCCAGACCCGGTACCTACCTTAGTAAACCTTTCTCTTCAACAACTCATTGTTGCTATTGCAAACATTCCTCCCACCACTGATGCGCTAACTTTTGTTGATCTAGTGGGTTTAATAATACATTCAACATTGAACATACATGTCCAACAATCATTATCTAGTTTATCAAATTTATCAATAAACTCATTAAATAGGTTTACATGTTGATATGAACAATTACAACTTCTTGTGATAAATAAAATCTCACTTGTTAGTGTTAAAATGTTAAATGTTATAGATAATAGGTTAAGGTTCATAACATGTATTCAAAACAAATTATTTAATGGTGAGGATGTTATCATGATGTTATCATGACATGTGATTTTTATTAAACATCTCGTGTGAAAGATAGTTGAATTTTTCAGAATATCAAAAATAATGTTAATGTATTAGCACCAACTTTTTGGCAAACGTATGTCTAATGTTATGAATTAAATATAGTTAGGTGGTAATTTAATATGGTTTTCATACAAACTTTGAACAAATTTTGCACTGTAACAAAAAAATACAAAGGATATTCAATTTATAAATTCATTTTGTAATTGACAACCGCCCAACAATATTATTATTCCATATTTATATTATATATATAAACTTGTACAAAAACACAACGAACATGTGTTCATTAATACATTAGGCCCCACATTTAATTTCAAAATAATGGACATTGATCATCAATCATGCCCACCATCTTATAAATTCTCAAATGATCCAAGAAAAACTATAGGTTTGCATTTTATGATTCAAATAAAAAAAGATATGTTTTATGCAATGTATGATGGTCTTGTGAATGGAATTGATGACATTTTTAAAGCATCAACAACATGTTGTGACAAAATGATCATATGGATAATGTTTCAAAATTTTAAAATTGGAACATTGACAAGAGAAAAATACAATCATTATTACAACAACAACATTGAATCAAAATGGACACCAATTGAACCTATCATCAAAGATATAAGAGTTAGTAGTTATCATAATAAGGATTCAATTTCTAATTCAATTTACAACAATAAAAACCGCCCATCATTCTCAAGGATTATCATTAGATGAATTGGCTATTGATTCTACTAATGTTAAAAAAACATGGGTTACATATATAACATTATTCCACATTTGAACAAAATAATTTTTTTTTTGTTAATTTTTTTCCAACATGAAAATTTCTATGTGGATCCAAGAATGTATATATATAATTGAATAGATTGAAAACCATTGTCATTTGGATACCATTAATTCCTCAATTAAAAAAATTACATAATTTTCATGTAATTATACAAGCCTTGAAAACAAATTCTTTACACCAACATTATGAAGACATCAACCATGATCATATCTTCAAATCTTTCAAATTTCATGTTTTACAAAAACAAAAATACACCATGCATCAATAGATGTGCACAAATTTATAAATTAATCAAAGTATACATATAATTCAATCCATCATGGTCATGGGTTAATGATGTTGTATGGCATACACATGCACTTAGATTCTTTTAATACAAAAACTAGCAATGGTTTACAATATATAACAATAATTTTTAATATTAATACACGAAAATAATACATATTGTATGTGTGTGTAGGGTTCATTCATGTTCAATTTCTACACTCCTAAACAAGCTTCAAATTATAATTCAACATTCTCTTGAACATTGTCCAATCATCATAATGGGAGATTTTAATGTCAACATTCTAAAAAACAATAATTATTAGATTTAATGGATAAGTTCAAATTAAAATTACAATTTAGTGAAAACACCACAAAATTTAGATCTCAATTAGACCATATATGGGCAAATGTCCCTAAAAATGAATGTGAATATGGTGTAATAGAAGCACATTGGCTAGATTTTCACAAACCGATTTATATTGCATTCAAATTGCCAAATGTATAACAACAAACCGTTATCGTCTTCATTTCTTTAAAGTGTAACGTATGGATGTTGCATTTTCCATTTAATTAATTTCACCCAAAATGGTGGCACCTTGTGGCCTAAATATATTTATTTATATTAGTTTTCATGGACCATGTGCAAACAAAAAATCATTTTTATCAATCACAAGATGAAAAAAAACTGGATGTTTTTTTATCCACATGTACACCCGTCAAGCATAAAAACATAACACCTTTCATGGAAAATCCTAAAGCCAAAATGTGACAACAAAAATTACAAGAGATATCAAATTTTCAAACCTGAAAGTGAAATGAGACTAAGAATTAAATGAATAAATTTCCCAACTCTTTTCATCTAAATGATACTAATGTTTGTCTCAAACATCTAAATATTTAATTTTAGTTTGTGCACATTACGAGAAATTGTTTACATTGTTTTTTGGAAAAACTTGGATTGAATTTTGATACAATATTATTACTTACAACTTTATAATCATTTGTATGGTTAAAGAAAAAGAAATGGAACTATGGTTGGAATTTTCAAGTATACATGATGAATTTTCAAAAGGGTTAAATTTTTTTTCTCTTAACACAAATATTAAAAAAAAATTCAAAATCCTTCATAAAGCCGACAAACTCTTATCCCATGAGTTCCTAATACATTTTAAAAATGTAATATATTATTTCAGGACAGAGCCTTTCGTGTCGGAGCTGCTTGTTTATTTTGCCAACCTTTTGCACTTGCTCACCAAAAAAAAATCAGAGTCATATACATCATATTGGTAGTGGACCTAAAAGCCAAAAAAGAAGGTGTGTACTGAGGGTGGTGCACCCACATGCACTTTCATGAACCCATTTGGGTCAGCCTTGGTTGGCACCTCAAGAGACCTTTTTTTCATGGCAGTAGAGTTCTGGGCGTCTTCCTTTTCTTCTACAAGTACCATCTGCTGACTGCTGCTGATGACTCCTCATTTGCAGCAAGTCAAGCCCACGAGAAAATATTGGCTGCCACTATTTTTGGGCCTAGACTAATATAGCCCTTCCTAAGAACACCCTAGTACCTTTTGACAACCGGAACTGGTCTGATCCAACTGGTCTGGTCCAACTGGTCTGGTCCATTGATGGTAACTGATCCATCCTCAAGGCTTTTTATTTAGCATGCCCTTAGGCAAAACTGTTTTATGGAAGATTAATTAATTAGTCATCTGGGCTGAATCAATTCAATATTTTGGGCCCTAGCATGCCCCTGGCTGAGCCTCTTAATGTATATAATGTTTTGGTCATTGAGAACAAATTTTTGGCCTGAATGTTGTTTTAAGTTGAGCCCCTTAATATAAGATAACTCATCATCCACGGTGAATTTCAGGCCCCAGCAAGGTCGTAGGCAAGCCCCATTAATGTAAGTTAAGATAACTCAACTCATCATCCAAGGTGAATCCAGGGCCCCTAGCATGCCTTGAAGGCTGAATTTTGGGCTCTAGCAATGTCTAAGGGTTGAACCCACTAGCCCCTACTGCATACACACCCCAGGGGCTTGAAATATGTATTGGAATTGGGAGATCAAAAATATTGATACCCTACCCTAGTTAATGGAAGGTAAAAAATTTTAGCCTTAGAGAAGGGTCTGGTTATACCCATTTGAAGGATGTACTTCATCCAAAGGACGGTGTTACAGACCATTTTTGTCGCTCTTACACCTTGACCTTTGTTTTAGTGCTGGATAGGAAGCGCAGGTAAAGGAAAGAGCAGAAAATTAAAAAAAAAGAAAAGCTGTCCCTAGTTAATTACACTGTAGGCTATTGGTTTCCTTTCAAAGATTCTACGTAAGTAATAAATAAATACATAACTAGGAGAGTGTGCAAAAGACCTTAAGATTTATTTGTTTTCCTTTGTTATTTGTCATCCACTGTCAGATAGAATATTTTCAAAGAAATCTTTAGTCATGGCAGACGAATCTTACCTCCATTTTTGGAAGACACCATACCCTCTTCAATTTGAAATTGAAATGAAAGAAAAAGAGAGAGAGAGAAAGAGAAAAAAACAATTAAAAAAATGATGTAAAGTCATGGTCTTCGCAGAAGAGAACGGCTGGTCTTTCGGTTGGTTGCATGTACAATTTGGAGCATTTCCACTACCAACAACGCTCAGTAAGTATGTGACTCTGCAAACATGTTTCTCACATCCAAGTTTTACTTACTAACTTTTTTTCCAAACCTCACCCATAAAACTAAAAACTAAGATTGAAATAAGTGGGTGCGACACTACTAATAGCAACAACCCACTTGGACCAATCAAACCATCTACCCAATCAGAAACAGAGGGAGCAATCTAAATATGTACACGATTTGACTGTGTTGATTAGACACTGTTCCAGAGCTCCTCCGACGGCTCGGAAAGCTGTGCATTTTTCCAAGGGTCCAGCAGGCTTCTAAGTGAATTCAATTCGCTGGATGGGATTGATGAACCTCATCCTGAGCATTGGTGGAGATGCTCTTACACGGGACCCAAATTTCAATCTTCCCACATTTCTAGGTGCTTGCTCACTCACTCACTCACTCACTAACTTAGGCTCCCAAACCCCCCTGGTCATCCTGAGCACCTTGAAACTTGGAATGAATGACCAACCTCAAGACCAATCCTTCTCCTAGACCACCCAGATTAGACCACCTAATAATCTTGGATTGCTAACGAGTTTATTGACTTGTTAGCCATTTACTTCAACTTCTTCCCCCCCCCCCCCATTTATTTCAACCTTTCCACATTTCCAGGTGCTTGTGAACTCATCATGCTCCTACAGTCCAGCGAATACTTTTTTTTTTAACAGGCAAATTTTGATTTGAAAAATTTGATTTTGACCTATACACAAAGAATGTTTTTTCATTAAAAAATGGCTCAAATTCGCCAGATTTAGAATTAAAAAAAAGTAAAGTAAAAGTAAAATAAAAATAAAAATAAATAAAATTCCAAGTCACCAGATTTTAATTATAAGTTCTATTAGGTAGCTAAGAATATAGAAAGATCCTTTGCTTTTTTTTATTAAAAAACTTTCATATATGGTATGGTTACCGACTTGTTGTTAGCCAGTTAGTTCAATTCTCCCCCATAGCTTCCATCGTTCGATAAGATGTGCACTCCGGTTTTGAGCCGTCGGATGGCAATTAGAGACCCGTTCGTTTCTGATAGAGTTTAGTTTAGTTCGTCTTCCCAGTGCGTCCGTCCCGTTCGTTCGTTTTCCGTCTCTCCTGACGAGTGCAGTCAGTCGCTTGCAATTCCGGAACAAAGTGTGTTTTTCTTTGCTCGCTCGCTCCCATTTGCATTTGCAGCGACTTGTGCTGCGATCCGGGTTGCTTGCCTGCAGGGCGCGAGTTCTCGGAATTCCTCCTCGCACCGATCCTTTTCTGCGCCTTTTTTTCTCTATGCCATTTTTAAAAAATAGCTTATAAACTCTTGGGCCTCCGGTGTTGTCCTGTGCGACGACAATGATGTCCTCCTTCTCTTTGCTGCGCTTCTCTTCTTCTTCGTGTGCCGCCGTTTTCGGTAGCGTGATCATCCTCTTCCCGCAAAGTTGTGCTCGGCGTCTTTTTTGAGGTCGGTCTTTCTTTCTTTCTTTTCTCTTTTCTTCGCTTTCTTTCCTGGAGATTCTGGTCTGGATTTCTTCCCTTTCTTTTCACAAGCGCATTGCTAGGAGAAGGGGTAGCCTGGGGTTAGGAGGATGTGCTGAGAAAGATGGTTTCTTAAGAAGCACGACGGCTTGCGGGACTGCTCTTGAAGTCTTGTTTCTTCTTTTTTTTCTTAGGGTAAAACGCGTTTGTTTCTTATTGTGAAGTGCGTTTGGTATCAGGTTATCAGTGAGTCCGCCTTTCTTTCATTCTACTTATTCATCCCCGGGAACAACACACGCAATGTTCCGGCTATTGTTTCAGATTTCTTCAAGGATTAGGAGGAGGTTTTTTTTCGATTTCCAATTTGGTTGTGAGACAGCAAGGACATCAACCTAAATTTTGTTTTATTTGCAGTCAGGTGATGTTCGGAAAGGTGAAGATCGACTAACATTAGAGGCTTGTTGTGTAGGCTCTCATCATCACAGATGATCGCAAGTATTGGATGTGTTGCAAAAAAGTGCTGAGTAAGAAGCAGAAAAAAGCCAGATCCTTGGTGTAGAAATCTGGCGTTACTGTAGGAGTGTATCTCATTAGGCTCACTGTTGAGTCTCACGGTTTGAGATAGGGGGATCTGCATCAACCTGATTCATATGCAAGGAAACAGCGGAAGGATCTGGATTGTCATTAATAAGACAGAAAGGGGAATCCAAAGATTCAGGCAAGCTGAGGAGGGTTGGGAATGGGACTGGCAGTGGGCTCCATTACCAATCTGGTTTACTATGCCTCGGTTTCTAAGGGCACGATGATAGTGGCAGAGCACAGAGCTGATAGTATGGACCTGGCACTGGTTGCTGCACAATGCCTGGAGAAAGTGCCGGCTTTTCATAGCCGCTTCACATACACGATCAAGAGGAAAATATTCAGCTGTATTATGGAAGAACCATTCACCTATTGTGCCATCGTTGATGAAGCTCTGACCAAATACAAAGCTTTTGCATTTCTGGAGGATGTGAGGGATGAGTTCAAAATGATGATGCATGACCAGGGGATGCGGCAGGATGGACAGGGGCTGGAACCTTATTGCTTGACAGATATATTTTCTACTGTTTTTAGGCGTCTTATTGCACCATTTGTAGGTGTGCCGCAGAAGGAGGTTGACCGAATTGAAGAAGAGGAATTGCTAGCACAACAGAATGGAGAGTATGAGGATGATACATATATACACTCTGGGCAACCTGAAGTCTCCATATCCAACCACAATGTCAATCACAATAACCACAATCACAATCACAAGCATGAACGAGCTTCTGAGAAGAACTCAGAGAGGAGATTTCGATTCTCACCCTTAAGAGGGAAAGGAGGGAAGGCAGACAAGAAAAAGGTCAAGGATCAGGTGAGTAAACTGTGTACAGTTGAAGGCTCCATATCTAAGACTATTCAGCTTGTTATTTTGAAGGAGAGAGTTGTTGCCTCCATACGTCAAAAAGAAGATTCTGACCTTCTCACTGTGTTTTCTGGAGTTATCTTGGTCATGAGGGACTGATGACTTAGTCCATCTGCTTATGGATTCCTTTGTTGTGTTTTGGCCTATGGAAATATTTCTTAAAATTTGAGGAGAGTGATGTGTGTTGCAGAACCAAACACTCTAATGCTTGCTGAGGTTTTGAACAAATCATAATATGCTTGACATAGCTGGATTTTCTGAATTACATGGTCACGTGTCAGATGGTTTTCTTACAGGTAGGACCCAGTTGACAGTCAGTTGACAACCTTGTGCAGGTAATTGAGGTGAAGGAGATTATGATGGAGAACAGTGGCAAGGTATTGGACAAGGGTCAGAAACTTGAGGTCATGGTGGAAGGTGGTTCCACACCAGAAGCAACCCACCATCTGCAAAAGAGTAGGAGTGCAAGGCTTCATGCTCACCGCATGTGGTGGAACAATGTGAAGCTGGTTCTGATTCTTGATGCTGTTGTCTGTGCAATCTTGTTTGCAATCTGGCTTGGCATCTGCAAGGGCTTCCAATGTGTCAAGTAGAGTTTGTCTCTGCTGCATTAATAGATTTGGAGCATGCTTCAGTCTCTAAACTCAAGGCGTAGGTCGCAGTCTGTCAGCATCAGCAAGTCAGCTAGATCTTCTTCAACTTGTGGTTCCCTTAATTGGAAATTAGGAGTCATGCTTCAGGTCAACAGACAGCTTGCAGTGATGACAACCTAATTTGGCAACTGACTGAAGTGTAGCTCGATGCAAGCATCCCCTAGGCATTGCACAACAGGTTGAATTTCTCAAGGTGGGGATGGAGCAGTTGCAGGAGCAAATGGAGTCTGAAAAGAGTGCTTCACCCAATCTTCAGACTTTAGGTAAACCAACTGGTCTGAATTCTTGGGTTTAAGGATAGAAGTTCTGAATTCCTGTGTAGCATACCACCCTGCTGTATTTTGTATACATGTCTATATTTTGGAGTCCGTTTCTCCATCTTTCCTATGGAGAGGTGAAATACCACTAAGAGCTTCTGCTGCTGAGCAGTCTGATCTATATTGTGGTGTGGAAGCTTACTCGTCATGCCTATTATAAGGTTGGAAACCCTGAAAGCAATGAATCGGACTTGTTGCACTTTCTTCTAATTGTAGTGTCATTATTGTTAATGATGATCTTGAGAAAGAAGGGCACTTCCCAAGCTAATGAAAGATTACCTAGAGTTGGACAAAATAACCACCTTCAACAGGTGCACAGTGCACACCTCACATCCTCCTGGAGTTCAGAACCCCTCAGGTTTACCTCCTGTTGAGTGCTGAACAATAAAGGTCATGTTTTATTGATTCTGTATATGTTAGATTTTGTGCTTGGCTCCACTAAGTAAATTCTGATTTGTTTTAGTAGCTAGAACTGTGTGTCTGCTCTGTAGCTTGTCAACTCAGCAGTGGCAACTATTGATGGTAGTCTGTCATGTCAGAGTAATGTCTGTTGGAGTCTGTCTCATGCATTTGGCAAACTTTCCCAGCAAGGAGCCAAGAACTTAAGTTCCACAGACTCCTGTTTCAGCCTATCTTTTGATGATGTGGTACCCAACTTCTGTACTCTACCAGGACTCTGACTGGTCACAAGGAATCCGTCAGATAGTTATGTCCAATATGTTCTGTTTTTCATTCTTGGACAATTGGAGATAGTGTGGCCTCTTACATCTTTGGGCCACATGTGGGTTTGTCACTATTTCGCAACATGTGATATTGATTTCCTGCTGCTGAAAGAGGGGGGTCAGTGGGTTTGTATGTCGAATTTGGATTTGTTGCTGTTTTTGGGGTTTAGCTGGAGATCCAATTGATGGACATGAACTGAAATGGAGGAGAATGAGAGCCTCTTTGTCCTGCCAAGGTACTATCTCCTTGATAATGGCATTTGCAAGCCAGAGTGTCCATAAATGGATTTCACAGTGCAGTTTTCTTTATGTCCTACTAGATTATAGAGTATCCCAAGTCAAATAACTTTTGAATTTAATGAAAAAGAACTCATATATACAATTTTAGGTGCAATCTTAAACATATGTATCTGACAATATCAATGTATAAATATCTATCATAAGTGGTAGGTTTGTATTTCAGTGCCATTTTTGGTTTAATATTTTAGGTTTGTCCTGCCATTCCATGACATTTAGGTCGGGTGGCAGATTCAACAATTTGTTTCCAAAGGTCATATTCAACAGAGATTTTGTTCACTGTTATGATGAGTGTATGACCATCACAGGAAAATTATGTCATATCTTTTGGTCAAGAAAATGACATTATCTGCCACCCCAGACCTTAATGTAATGAAGTGTTCATCTGGTCCCACATTTTGAGGGATGTTCACCAGGTGTTACTGTGAACTACGAGTTCATTTTTTGCGAACTTCATGGAACATTTCCTATGTTAGTTGTTGCTGGTTTGAGCTTGCCTAATGGGAAAAGCCATGGCTTTGAGCTTTCCTAATGGGAAAAGCCATGGCTTTGAGCTTTC
>Ga0116229_10014294_pt1 | contig 11049 bp, 4 predicted proteins | sample S1TSphgellanicum_3_FD_87313 | JGI IMG/M metagenome (GOLD analysis project Ga0116229, IMG submission 87313) | Host-associated microbial communities from peat moss isolated from Minnesota, USA - S1T2_Fc - Sphagnum magellanicum MG | ecosystem: Host-associated > Plants > Peat moss > Unclassified... | reverse complement strand
TATCAAAAGAATGGACCCAGACTCGAATGACCTTGAGGCAATACGAGTACATTCCTGGACTGATTAGGGGACACAGAGGTTGTACCAGGTACGTGGCTGGCCTGGTATGAACTTACTTGAGGCGATTTACAAATGTACTTACTACCTATCAAGACTTTTATATATTGATCTGAATCTCATGTATAATATACCCGCCACATACCCGCCCAAAAACTCAGCCTTCAATGATAAATACCAGAACCATGCTGGTATGAAAGTTTTTTTTTTTTAAAAAAAAAACATTCCCTAGCAGCCTACCAGTAGTATCAACTGGTATGAAAATTCTTGAAGGAAAAGATTCAATACCTGTTGGTACCACCAGAACTGGTATGATTAAGTTTTCAAAAGATCTAATCCTAGCTAGCAACCAGCTGGTTATGTCCAAAAGTTGATACCCGCCCAACACTGGTGTTGGGTATTTGACTCTGGGTGAAGAATTGGTTAATGGGGTCAGCTGTTGAATGTACATAATGCCAGCATGTTGTCATAAAACAATGAATGCTCTTAGTTAAGGAGAAGATGGTCAAGGTGACCATTCTGACACTACAGTGCTACAACTTCTCCTATTTATTCCTCAAGGTTGTGCTTTTTCATAGGGCTTCAGTAGCTGCAAAAAAAAATCCTTTGTTTTTACCTCCTTCAAAGACTAGGCTAAGTTTTTTTGTTTCCTAGTAAAACCTGGCTAGTAGAGTGAGCCCTCCTCACCCACTAGTGCACAATGGAGGATGGATGGATGGTACATGGACAGGAAAATACCTTTTTCATTCTTTTCCTGTCACATAACTAACCATGGTGATTAACTATGTATTAGCTATCTACATTATTTGACTACTTAGTTAGTAGTCACCAAGTGCATTACTTACTTCTCAAATACAGAGTAATCACTTAGAGAGCAGCTCCTCTGGTGCTCAGTATGTCACCCTGCAAATCAAAAATTGGATGAGACAAGTCAAAAACATGCTGGTTTATTACCTCAGCAAAATGGTTTTGGCCCAGCATTTTTGCTCACTTTGCTGAGCCCAGTAAGGGGCACAGCACATGAGAACACCTGCTACAGACTAGTGTAATAACTATGATCTAACTGCTGTTCCATGTTTTTGATTGACCAATCATAATGATTTGGTCCAGGTACTTTGCTATTAGTAGTCTCTCACCTATTTGCAGTCCCAGTTTTAGTTTTATGGGTGGTGTTGAAAAAGGATAAATACCTAATCTTGGATGTGAGAAATATTTTTTTGCAGATTCATACTGAGCATTTTTGGAGATGTTCGTAACAGTCTCCAATTACTTACTTCTGATACATACCCACTTGCATATAGCTAGTTTAGCCAGTATTGTGAGGTGAAAGTAGGAGGTTAACAACTTAGATTACCAAAGGTGAAACTTACTTGCGGTTTATCCCCACCTAAATCATAATGGGTTTCCAATGGACGGTGCATTGATAAGTGCTGAGTCAAATAATTTGTAAAACCAATTTGAAGAAGGGTCAATGTTGCAATAGTTTAAGGTCATTTATCACATGTTATCCTTGTTCATAAATATGTATGGACTTACTATAACCAAAAGGAAGAGACTTGGAACCTAACACAACAAATAAAAAACCATGTGGGCAATATCATCATACTTGACTTGGAACCTAACACAACAAATAAAAAACCATGTGGGCAATATCATCATACTTAAGAACATCTTTATTAAGCAAATTGCACTTTGCAACTTTAAAAAAACCCAAAAACATTGTCATCTGTCAAAAACTTGTATTTCAATATGACACTAACAAGAATGTCAAGATGCCAAATGGTTTGTAAACAACTACAAACACACCAACTTTGCCCACGAAGATATCCATTATCCACATTTCTAATCTTTCTATTCATGTATCATCTCAATTTTGTCAAGCCCCTTATAATTTCATCTTTCGAAACATAACTTTTTTCCCATAGTCTCTCTTTAAACAATCTTTTTTCTCAAACCCAAACCCAAAAATTGTTTTGTCTTCTCCAATTTTGCACCAAACTCTCAAGTACCCTTCTCACATACAATTTTCCCAAACAACATCCCCATTCCCCAACAAAAAAGTTTGATTATTGAGCTTGTTGACACACCAACAAAATAACATCCCCAAACCCCACAACTTGTTTTATGTTTTCTTGACAATAAATGGGACTCGGCAAACCATGGACCTAGACTTGATCATCATCTCCATCCCTCATGTCACTATTAAGGAAAAAAATTTACAAGCATCTACATTTGTCCCTACACAATCATGCATCATGCATATCGAAAAAGAAAAAGGATACAAACCATGAGTTTCAAATGTTTCACATCAAAAGAAGAACACCAAAATCATTATTTATATGCATTCACATGCAAATTTGTTCAATTCCCCATTAGCTCCATTTTATGCCATTTATCTTGTTCCATTCACCTTATCTCCATTGCCATTTTTTTGACACTAGCATCATCACCAAATTTCCCACCACACACCACCAACCATTATTTTTTTAAATTATAATTATGCATGGATTATCCTTTAATAAGCATACATGGTATAGGACCACCATCACCAACACCTTCATGAATGCAAAGACAAAAACTCCAAAAGTCACCATCACTAACATACTTTGCCAAAAGCTTAAAACTCCAAAACCTTAAAAATGTTTGATAATTGACTAAATTGTTTTTGAATACACATTACTACATTGTTAACACACATTGAAACTATGAATGTGTGTGCACCTAAGCCCCACTATAATGAACATTGGTGGGTTACAACATTTCCAAACACCTTCCACTACTCATTAACAACAATTCATTTCTTTCAAACCCTTATAATGCATGCAACAATAGAAATTTAATAAACTATTTTAGAGAGTGTTAATCAACTAAGTATTTTCAATCGGGAGACTAAAATCATGCATATTTCAAACATAAAACAAAAAATAAATTAAACGATGAACTATCTTGCCAAAACATGTCTAGTATTTTTAGAAATATGTTAGTTTGATCATGTTATTTTATTTTTCTAATGATGCACATAATCTTATTGTTAAGGAATGTTATTTGTTTGTTTTGTCATGTTTAAATCTGCCAAACCATGGGGTCCTCACCTATGTGCTTGGTATTGTTGAAAAGCCTTGGATGAATAGGGGTGCACGAAAGTGGTTTTGCAATTTTTTGATATATTATATAGGAGATTGAATTTTGAGTAATTTTTTTTAATTTAAAATTTAAAAAATTGGTTGAAATTTTCAAAAACATGAAGCAAGAGATAATGAACATAATATCTTGAAAGGCATTAACTTATTTATATTTTTATACTAATGATTATGGACAACATTATATTTTATGCAAAGTGAATATTTACTTTTCATTGTCTTAATAAAAACAAAGTTGATGACACCAAGGTAATGGAAAGTGATTGAAGACAAAGATGACTCTATAATTTGTTATAGAGTCATTTGTATTATTTTGAAAATATGTATGTCATTAATGTTGGGAATGTAATTAAGGCTTGTTGCAAATAACTTTATTAAGAACTTTAAAAATACAAATGTTCATATAAAGAAAAGAGTCTAAATTTCAACAATTAACCACTCACAATTTGAATCACAATTCTCATAGTTATATACTTTGGTCAATGCTTGATTTGTAAAGCTATGAGGTGAGTATGATCACAATTAAAGAGCAAATCACAAATGAAACTTTTTATGAAAAATCAATCGTCACAAATACTTAATGGAAGGATGTCCTTATTGAAGGTTCAAACTAAGTTTTGTGTTATTTAATGCATGAATTTTATCCAAATTGCAAATTATGGCTCATTATATTACCACTAATGGCTCTTCATGGCCAACCCTCCTACTCATGATGTTGATTTACGATAATTAACCATGTGTAGGAATCAAGGTTACTAGTGGCCCTTTTTGGAGGGACGTATTTAGGACCTCTATAATGTCCCTAATATGTTTATATTTTAGGGTAATTTTTTTTTGGTTTGAAGGACATTTCATATGAAGTCAAGTAACACCAAGGACAATGGGGGTGGCAAGGGGCAACATGACATGATTGGGATGTCTCGGGACATTAACAAACATTGAAGGTGATTGAGGACAACGAGGGGGTGTCTAAGTGAGGCCAAGGCAAGACAATGGGGGACAACAAAATGCCCCAATCAAGTATGAAAATTCCAAAGAATGGGAAAGTGACAAGAGCCACATGGTCACAATAAGGGATAGCAGTAACACTAAAGAAACAACAAAGGATGTTAAGGAGATGACGAATGGCAAGGGACTTCAAGGGATGCCAAAGAGTCATTAGGGGACAACAAGGAAATGGTGGGTCCAATGTTGAGGAAAACATAAAACACATTAAAACATAAAACATGTGACAATGGGGAATAATTAGCCCATTGTTCTTATATTGCACATAATGTTTTGGTAAGTCCACACCTTTTCCCAAACCTAAACAATGATGTAAGTGAAAAAATAGCACATCAAAAAAAAATTATTGTTGGTAGGGATGCTAAGAGGGATTCTAGGAATGCTTCAAGACATTTCTAACTGAAGGATGTCCCTTTTAACAACCTAAATACAAATAGATGTAAAACCATATGTAAACAATACATTATGTATAGAAAAAATTAGTCAAATGAAAGCATAATGTTTATATTTTGCATTTGTGCAATTTTCACAAGGGGTATGTTGAAATAATTCTTTTGAGAGGTTCTAAAAATGTGTGACCTAAATTGTTGAAAAATTCTTTGAAAATCACATGTTAAGGAATTTTGAATTAATTTTTGAGAACATTGATAATACATAGGAGTTTTGAAGAAAGGATTTTTCAAATCCATAAATTGTTAGTTTTGAAATTTTTAATGGTTGTTGTTTGAAGATAATGGCTACTTGTTTTAGGGTCCATTCATGATTGGGGTACCAAAAAGGAGCGTCTAAGTTTTTATAAAGGACTATAAAACAAAACTTTGGATTTTTGTTTGTCTTACATTATTATAGTTGTAATGGATTGTTGTATACCAATAATAAAATGATGATGTCATGTAAAGTTAAAAAGAAATTTTTTAAATAATTTGGATATTATGTAAATGTCATTTTGAATTTTATAAACTACTTATATCAAGTGTCTAAAATTGCATCATTTTTTTAAAGGAATCAAAAGGAATGCATAAAGTCATACAATTGATTTCAATTTTTTTATACAACAAAAACATGCCCCTTTTCTATGAAAGTACATGTTCATTGAATGAACTCGATGAAAAATCAAATCATACAAAAATGTTAAAATCTTGAAATTTTGAAAGAAAAGGCTACAAGGCAAATGGCTCATTTTTTTAATCATTTGACCAAGAAAATATTTTCAATTTGTTCAAAGTGTTTAGCTGTAGGCGTAGGTCACTTTTGCATGAAATAATCTTGCCAGTAAACATGTTTAGTTATCCATTGAAACTCATTTTGGAGTTTTCTGGGATTTTCTACATTTTTGGTTATAAATTAAAATATTCATACACAATTATGTATGAATGTGAAAATTCACCACTATCACATGAATTCTTTTAAATTTGACTAATTAATTTTTTCACTTAAATTTGTTTCAAGTAAATGTTATTTATAAAAAATAACCCCATAAAAGTCTTAGAATCTTTTTTCCTTTTTTTGGTACCCTAATTGTGAATGGACCCTTTAGATTATGAAAAAGAAAAAATGTGGATTCCAAATTTGCCATTTTATCTCCACTTTAATGTGTTTTCACTCTATTTCTATTTCTATTTCATATTTTTGTCAAATAAACTAAAGTGAAAACATATTAAAAGGTGTGTGCACTATCTAATGGTTCACTTTAAACAAATACAACACTCACAAGAGTCACAAACAAATTTTTATAAATGATCCATATGGATATGGTTTTAAATTATAAAATTTCATTAATGTAACTGTTGACTAAAGTTTCAATCCTTTATGAAACCTTTTAAAACTAGGTCAAAACTCATGTTGAAAATAAATTAGATCTCAATTAACTTCTAATTAACTATTAATTCACTTGTAGTTATCCCTTAATTCACTTCCAATTCACTTTTAATTAACTCTTAGTTGAATCTCAATTAATTGTTAGTTCACCTCCAATTAACTTTTAATTAATTCATAAATAAATCTCAATTCATTTTTAATTCACTTTTAGTTAACTCATAGTTCATTATTATTTCCCACATGGATGGACATGGGCCACACATGGGTGCACATGGGTCACACATGTGTGAACATGGGCCGCATGTAGGTTGAAAGTTTTTTGAAAAACTTCCTTGAACTAGGTGCCCAATGGATATAAATAAAAGTAGTATCCCACATTACTTTCAACCTATTCAACACTAGTTTTGGGTATATATCTTTGTTATGATCTTGTTATGTTATTGTCATTTTTTGTAATAAAATCCTATTGCATTTCACATTGTACACACATCATGTTTTTGCTTTTGATTTTTTTATTCCATGACTTGGATTTAAAATTAGACCTGCTTTCATTCATGTGGTTTGGAAATCTTGTTATTTAGTTCTTTTTGTGTTAGTGACAAATGCCAACTCTATCACATAGACAAGATTAATTTTCCTAAGTTGTGGATGTAGTTTTGATTCTAATTATTTAAAGCAACATAATGCATAATGGATCTTTGTCATTTGGAAAAATGGGGAAGAAAAAATCAAAAAGCTTCATCCTTATGACATAAGTAAGACACTTGGTGACTATTTGGTAAGTAGATGCATGTGGATGGTTAATACACTATAAACCACCATGGGTGGGACATCAATACAATGAAAAGGTTATTTTTGTTTGCATATCATCCATCTTGCATGGTATGTTAGTGGGTGTTGTTTCATTTTGGCCATGAAAAAGGTAGACAAAGTTTTGGTGGTGGCTACCCTCCCCTAGCCCTTGCATGTTATTGTTTCCCTTCATGCAATGGATTTTTTCCCAATTGTTTCAACAAAAAGAATAAATGTAGACAAAATAATATTATCTACAAAGTTAAAATTAGGAAAACCCAAGAGTAGAACCTTGGGTTTCCTTGAAATGGAGGACAACAATTGAAATGCAATATGGGATAGTAGCAACGGAATAAAATAGAAAAGAAAACTATATTTTCTTCAACTTGGGATGAATTGAATTTTCTTGTGTCTCCTATGTTTTGCTTGCACTTGCCTACTTAAAAGCTTACTTATGTTATGGGACACCTAAAAGGGACTTAAGGGATTACACAAATCTTACTTAAGGGGTTAGCTAGGGATTTTTTAAGTTAAGAACCTAGGGCTTTTTTAGGGGGATATTTAGGGCTTATTTAAAAACTATTTAGGGAAACACCTAAGGGTTTACCTAGGGGTGGGATACCTAAGGACTATGTAAAGGGCTACATAACTAAAGTTTACCTAAGGAATCCAAGGAAACACCTTAAGATCTACCTGGGCTATGGGATAATTAAAGGTTATTTAAGGGCTTACATAAAACATACCTAAGAGGTTACATAAGTCCTACTTAAAGGGTTACATAAGAATTATCTTAGGAAACACCTAAGGGCTTATTTAGGGGACTACTTAGGGCTTACCTAGGGGGCTATCTATGGAGACATCTAGGAGTCTACCTAGGTTATGGGATATCTATTTAGGTTATTTAAGGGGTTACATAAAACCCCTATGTAGTCTTTAAGTACCCCTAGGTGATTCTTAAATAATTGTTTATGTTATAGCCTCGTAAGTAGTCCCCTAAATATCCCATAACTTAGGTAGTTTCCTAAATAGCCTCCTAGGTTGTTCCTAAATAGCCCCAAAAGTAGTTCTAAGATATCTTTTAATTTAAAAGTTCCTAAATAAGCCCTATGTAGCCCCTTAAACAATTCCTAAGTGTTTGTTAACTAAGGTAGGCCCTAAGATAATCCCTAAATATCCCCTTAAGCAACCTATAGGTAACCCCTTATGTAACATCTTAAATAGTCCATAGGTATTCCCTAACTTAGGAACTCCTTTTATAGGCCCTTAAGTAGGCTCTATGTAGCCTTCCAAATAGCTTTTATGTAACTCCTAGGTAGTTTTAAAGACAAACCCATGTAAGCCCACATGTGTCACGGACATCACTTTCACATAACAAATGAAGTTCATTCATATGCATGTTCATCCATGACTATTAATTAACTTTTAATTCACTCCTAGTTAATTTGCAATTCACTTTTAGTTAACTTCATAAGCTTCCTTGGTTGATGGGCACATGGAAACCCCTATGGAAACTTCTTTGAATTAAGTCCTCAAAAGGGTATATATAAAGGTAGGACCGTCATTACCTTAATCTTTTTAACACCAATTTGAGGTATGATCTTGTTCCATAGCCTTGTTTTATTCCTTTTGTGTTTACATTTTCATGTTTTATCATAATAAAGGTTTGTTTGCACTTTTGCTTGCACATTTCATATTGTTGTTAGTTTCTCATGGTTTTGTTTTAGTTTGTATATTCTATTTGGATTTAACTTAGGTTTATCTTTTCATTGTTCATCTTCATAGTTCTCATGCTTGTGACACCATGTAAGCTTTTGATAGCCCCTCTCCGAAATAAGTAAGTAAGTAGCCCATAGGTAGGTAGGTAGATAACCCATAGGTGGTAGGTAGTTGGATAGCTCATAAATAGGCCTTATCTAGTTAACCAATACTAGGTTGCCTTTTAATCTATGTGGTTATAATGTAAATAGTCCATAATGCAGTTAGAAAAGTGATTATGGTAATCACTTTTGAAAACTTTACCTTTAGTTTTGAAAATCGATCTTAATTTTATCAAACTTTACAAATAATTCCAAAAGAAAATATGAACAATATAATTAGGATAAAAGTAAGGTTTAAACTAAAGATTACTTTATGGATAATTTTAATGTATATGGAAATAAAATTTTAGACAAGATCCATTTACTAGCGTTGGGTGAATTAGCACCTACATTTGTACAATGATAAAAATTCCAAATTCATTTAAATTACTTAAAAATATTACTATGAGGGTAGCTATTGGTTCATGTTGGCCCTCTTTTAATGAAATCATCAAAATTCTATTAATGTTGGAAGGGCATTAAAAAAAGGTGAAAACTAGCTAGGGTTCCAACTAGTTCTAATCTTGAATACTTCAAGTTATCACCACATGTGATGTTATTTTTGAAACCCATATCTTGATTTTCATTTGACTAAAAATCAACCATTTGAAACCCTTTCACTTCAAATTTTTTTATACCCTGTTAGGGTAGTAAAATTCAACAAGGTCGAGGTAGCTATATTGGTTGGTAGTTGGTAAGTAGGGTTAGAATTTGTTTCTAAAAAATTAGGTTTTCAAAGGAGGTGTTGCAAAGTTGTTTCCTTTGCATTGGCTTTCTTTTAACCTTTCTTCTTTCCTTAGTACTTACAAATAAAATTATTGTTTTGTAAATTTATTTTAAGAGTAGAAATTCTTAAACTAATTAGTGCCATGGGCATCTTAATAATTAAATGGTTACTAGTGGTAGTAACTTATCATCTTTTACCAAAAGATAAAGCCAATGGGATTAGTTAGATGAATGGTTGGTGATACTCCACTAATCATGTGGGGGTTTTTAGGAAGGATAAGGATTGGTATTTGTTATCCAACCAACTAATGGGATGTATGGAAGGATTAAAATAAGGATAAGGAGGGCCTATTTTCATAAAAAAATGTGGACTTTGTGTGGTATGGGAGAAGAAGGATTAAAATGAAGATAAAAGGGGATTGTGTATCATTCCCTTATATTTGAAATATTATGATTTTAGATTGAATGTGGCTAAGAGAGTTCTCTTTGGGAAAAAATGTGTATGTGACAATGAAGAGAGAGGAGAAGAATATGGAAAAAACTTATATTTGATTATTGTAATGGAAAATGGTTGATGGATTATCATGGCTTTATGTTGGTGTTTGCTTCTACTTAGAGTATGAAAAGAAAAGAGAGAATAATTCACATTAGTATTACATAGAGTTTTATTGTGTTCATATATTAATTATTCATTTCTTCTATATGTTTCCACTTTATGTGGTAGTCTATGGAAAAGGAAATATTTTTTTCCACAAGACGATAATTACCATTGGAAGGCAAGAACAAAAAGGTAAACTTTAGATTTGAGGTCTATAAAGAAGGTAACATTGTTGTAGACAGTAAGTAATAGCCACAAAAGGTTTGTAGGCATTATAGATGGTAGGCAACAACTGAAGGAGATCTACAAATGGATGTGGGTCTTTTTTAGGTTTACAAAGGATGATAGTTATTACAAGATGGTAGCTACAACATGATGGTAAGCAGACAGAAGGTAGTCCCTACCTTCAAATATTTACATTTAAAAAAATAAAAAAAATTCTACTCGGCAACCGTTTTATTGGTGGTACTTAAGTTGTTAGATCCTGGGACTTTACATTTATCTTTGTGCATGTTTTTTTTTTTGGTTTTTGGTTAATATAAGTAGATTTGTTGGTTTTGATTTCATTAATCTTCTTACTATGCGTTTTTGTAACCTTTTGTTATTTTTTTGTTGTGTGTTTATGGTGTTGTTCATCATCTCCTTGTTGTGCATTCTTGTTATTTCTCCTTGTTGTGCACTTTTGGTGTTCATCGATGCTTCATTGTTGTGCGCTTTTCGAAATCTTGTTATGTGTTCATGTGCTATTTTTGCTTTTCAATGCTTCTTTATCATGTGCTATTATTGTTTTTTGATGCCTCTTTGCCAAACATTATTGGTGTTCATTAATTTTTTTCACTACACATTTTAGTCAAGGTACCTTTTTAAGCTTTTGGTGTTCTTCATCACTTTTTTATTGTGTGCCCATGTTGTTCTTCAATGCCTCTTTTCTATGCGTTCTTAGTTTTCTTTGGTCCTTCTTAAATTCGTATTTCCCTTTTCTATTTTTCTATGTAAGTGTGGGAGAAGGATTTTTCTAGCTTCTTCAACTCCAAGGCTCAAGGTTTTTTTTTTTTTT
>Ga0116229_10014293_pt1 | contig 11049 bp, 12 predicted proteins | sample S1TSphgellanicum_3_FD_87313 | JGI IMG/M metagenome (GOLD analysis project Ga0116229, IMG submission 87313) | Host-associated microbial communities from peat moss isolated from Minnesota, USA - S1T2_Fc - Sphagnum magellanicum MG | ecosystem: Host-associated > Plants > Peat moss > Unclassified... | reverse complement strand
CAAGCTTTTGTTGTGTTGAATTTTTTTGCAACAATCATTACTAAAAATCATGGTTTTTTAAAAGGTTCAAGTTGATTAATTTGTCATTTTTGATTCATGGACATGTACATTTTGATTAAAAGCTAAGGGCTTGAATGACACATATATTTTTTGATTGATCAATTTGATTATAGTGATTTATTTGACTAAATACATTTAGTCAAGTTGTACAGCCTCAGTAAAAATGGCCAATGATTTTTAATCAAATGGAACATTTAATCAAGATGACCAATGTTCTTTAATAAAATGTGACATGATTCGTTACCTTATGTATTTATCTCCTACCTATTCATCCACGTGTTTACCTAACTAACTATTTACCTATCTATTCACCTATACATTTTGTTAGTAGCTATTTTAATTGCTATTGTTGAGTTAACATTGTTTGCCATGAAGGCATCCATATAGGATATTGTGGAACATAACATTGCATGTGTGGGCATTGAGTAAAATTTATTTATTTTATCTTCAAGTTACCTTTGACTTACTTCCATATATGGCGGGCCTTTACCCACTTAGGTAGTTGCGTAGGTAATGTGAGGTGGAAGTAGGAAGGTTTACAACATAGGTTGCCAAGGTGGAACCATGGTAATGTTTTGAATGGATGGTGCATTGGTGGATGCTGGGTCACATAATCCCACACCTAGGCGATTAGGTTAGGTTGCAAGTGGTTTTACCAAGGCCTAATAATTGATGTTCCCCATCCCCATGGTTGATTCTAGTCACAAGCATTTATATCATCATAATTTCTTATCAGAGATTTCCCAATGTATTTAGAGCAATATTTTTATTTTTCCTTTTTTTTTTGAAAATTTGGCCAAATTCTACATAAAATTAGAAAAATTAGCAAAATTAGTCGAAATTACAATTGATTAAAAAAAAAATCAAAATTTCCTCAATTTCCTTGTCAAAAAATGGCTAAATTTCACCAGGAAACAAAAAAACACTGATTTTGAGGGTGCCTTTAATCCGTAATATTCCCTCCTGACCGGGGAGGTCGTCTTTTGTTTCTGGGCAGGCTCTTACATTTTCATAAGGACTTGTTGCTTTTTCTTCGGATGATGGGGAGGATCTTGGCTGTTAGATACACAAAAAGACCTCTGACAGGTCATTACATATAGTAAGGCTTGGGCAAGGGCATTACCAAAATTTGGCACCTGCCCTTGGCTGGGGACTTTACTATGGTAAAGCCCGACCATTACTTCTTATGGAGGATCACCACTTGAGCAACATCACAAAATCAAATTTCTTTGTCTATGTATGGCAGGTGTTTTTTAAATTGCATTTTTTTATAAAAGAAAAAGGAGGAAAATGGCCCCTTGAGTGTAGCATTTAGCATGATCAAGACTAAGTAGGGAGTTGAACTCTTGAAACCCACACCCAAAAAGCAAAACAATTTTATGAGTAAACTCCTAACCATAGGTGATGATGAAAATCACCTCAAGAATTTCAATGTATAATGAGCTCTCTATCATGTCCAACACTTGAGAGTTTTACTCTTTAAAACTTGAGATTAAGAAAGTTGCCATGATAAATTAAAAATTCAATTTAATAGCCATTTTGAAAAGCATAATAATTCACAAAAACCAAGACTTCTTAAGAAGAAGCATAATTAAATTATTAGTCCTACAAATTCAACACAAGCAACACTGCAATCCAAGTGTGTGTGCACCACAAGGGCGAACGGTGAAACGAGGACATTGCTGCGTTGTTTGGCTCTGAAACCAGTGTTGTTAATTGTTGAAAGATGGCAATGTTGTCTAGAAGAGGACCCAACCTCCCTCCAACTTTACTTGCAAACTCGATAGTCACATTAGTGTACATTTCTGCATCAAACCTCAATTCAACCGTCTCCCATTTCACCACATTTGATTGTAATCCCTTCTTTCGCTGCGACTGCAAAACCCAACACAAGAAAAAAGTATTTTTGCATCCCAATCAGATGAGCTCCCCAACTGTTTCAGATGTTTTAGTGCAGAAGATCATGGGTCCAAACCCAAGTTTGCACCATTGTATAAAGAAATTCCACAAGAATTCTGAAATTTCTTAAACATAACAGACAAGCATTGCCAAAGATGCACATAAGATTCACATCTGTGAAAAAGTGCATGTGGCACATAAGATTCACATCTATGAAGAGTTCTGATGCACATACGAGTCACATCTGTGAAGAAGCACAATGCATAAGAATTTTTCATGTGCATAGTAAGATTGACATCTGTGAAGGATTTTCTTTAGTTTGAGATTGTGAGGAAACTTGAGGTAGCATATAGGAACTCACAGTTACAAGTTGTGTCAATAAGGTCTTTCCAGTTGCTTGTACTTTGACTGTCACCTCTAATTTTGTGGAGCATTGTTCGGGTATCCCTTGTTTGTCTGTCTCTGCAATGTTGGGGTTGGTTGCAATGTCCAAAAGAATGGCATAAGTGGATTTGGGTGTGGTGCCAAAGTATGTTATGATACTCCCACCTGTGTTTCCATTCATGTCCAACACACTAGAACTGTTGTCTGAGGATTGGAACCTTGAACCCCGTAACAATTTCACATTCCCAGAATTCACAACCCAGTTTTTGAGTGCAGTTGAGGGAGATTGCAAGATGCTTGATGTCAATGACTCAAAGTCTATGGTCAAGATTTCAAAGCTTCCATTGTCAATCATGTTGTCAAGAATGACCTGAAAAAAACAATACCAAAGTCATGGTGTCAGCTCCATTGCCATCTGAAGAAGAAGAAGAAGCCAGCTTGAAGTCAAAACCCTAAACTGTGGAAACTGCAGACATTATTGTAACTTTGGTTATAGAATTCATGATTGAAACTGGTGACCAGAATTGTGACCCAAAAGAAAGTTTCAAGCAATGAGAACTCAGATTTCTAAAGGGTGCACAACAAGACCTGGTTCAGATTCCTGATCACCTGGATATCATCAACAAGGATTCCAATGGGACCAGGTGTGGTGCTCTCCAATTCCAGTCTCATAGATTTTCCAGTACCCAAGAAGGCCCATTGTCTGGCCATCCAAAGGAGAGGTGTACGGCTGGGATAGGGATTACTTTGTGCCACGAACATGCGGTGCCGCACTGTGTAGCTGATTATTCCTTTCTCAGAGATCGTGACTTGCATTGCCTTGAAAAGGGGGCCTCCATCTGGTTGGCCTGTGAAATGCAGGGAGAGATAGTATCTTGCCTGTTTGCGTGTCATGTACAGATCACTGCTTTGGATAGCTCCTGCTCCGCCTTTCGTATTAAGATGCACACAATAGGAGGTGTTTGCTGTAGCAGGTTCAAATGCTTGAGATGACACAACCTGTAAGTGCAAAATATCAAAACACATTTCCAGATTGCAAACCACACACCCCAGAGAACTAGTGAGATAGGAGTGATGCCTCGGAGCACAATGTCAGGGCATACCCCAAGCAAAGTGTATTGCCATACCCTAGAGAATTTAGTTACTCCATCAGCACTGCCATGGATGGCAGGAAGTTTTTGCAATTTTTTTGTAAGACAATATTAATCTTTCATACATGAAAAGAAAGAGAGAAAGCAACTTCTGCATCTGAAGCAAAAAAAATGCAGTACCTGAACTGAATTCTTAGTCACCCTCCATGCTGGAATGTAAGCACCAATCTGGAAAAAAAACCCAATATCTTGAGTAGGTTTCAACAAACTCAAGGAGAAGGGTTCGTCCTCGAACCCACCATTGAACACCAAGTTCACTGGATCGCTTCCGCATGTGGTCACAGCAACTGTGAGAGTTGTAAAGACAACCAGCTGCAGAAACAGAGCTACCACATGACATGGCGGCAGTGGTGGTGGGAGTGGGAGATGATGATGATGATGATGATGTACTGATTCTGAAATGATCTGGAGGTTCGATTGTAGGCCAAATGGATTGAACCCAAGTCTTCTCCAAACACAAATCAGTGGAGACATTGCAGATGACACAAACAAATTCTTGGGGCCTGGCTAGGCCCCAGAAAAATGAGCACATGGGGCCGTCTGGTTGGACCTTTTTCACAACATGAAGGATCAAGGGAACATGGGAGTTAATACAAACCCATAGCCATAGTGGATCTGTAGTAGTAGTGGATCTACTTCTTCACAGCCCCCAAATTGTATGACTCTGCCACACAAGTGTATTATGCCTCTCTGATGCATTGAACTCTATCTTCAATGTTTGAACTTCCCTTGATAATGTTCAGCAGAATTGGATGATGGCGGGGGGGCTGAAGGGTTGTTGTCCCAAATGCAATAACTGTAAGAACCACCTCAATGCCACCATCACTCACAACCAGGAATAGGTCCACCACTAAGCAGTTAGTTCATCCAACTCCTTTCCATCTGCAGACATTCAACAGACAACAACTCATGCTTCCCATCCAGCAAGGTGGGTATTCTGCAATATGGGTATTTCTCTCTGAACCTAAAATTTTGTAGCGTCTTCCCAACAGCAGCAGTTGGAATACATCCTCACATTTACATGAATGGAGTTACCCACTTACAATTTGCTCAGCTCATGCCATGACCATAGCTGTGTCTTCAAGATAGAATTGAGAGTTTTGAGTTACTGTGTAAGAGCCACAGATGCAGCCATTGATTAGCCGATTCAAAGTACGAAACAATGAATGAGATGGAAAGCTTAGTTTCTTGACAAAGTGAATGATTATGTGAAGGAAACTTCCACAAATCTTTGCCAAATGAAGAGAAGGGAATTGAAAATGAGAGCATTTAAAGCAACAACAACAATATTACAAGTCTCAGGTATGGTAGCACAATGTTCAAATATTGACCTTACTATTTATAAGCATAAGAGAAGGCTGCCACATACATACAGCCAATCTTGAGTGCATCATCATAGCAATTGCAAGTGCAAGGACATAGTGATTGGCAATGCATACAACTTAAACTTCACAACTGAAATCAAACAACCCAAACTTTTTAGCGAAGAGCTTTCATACAATCAATATGTTCTTATGTGTTTTCTAAATGCATGGATATATCTGTAACATTGCGGAGAGTTCTTCACAATAAATTGGGCAGGGCTGTTGTTCTTTGAGTTGCAAGAAGATACATCATGTCCCCAATCCCCTACCCCACCATTTACATCCAAAGGGAACTAAGGGCTATTGGCAAAGGTGGTAATACCCCAAGAACTACTTCCCATCAACTCTGTTAATTCAAGGGAGTAACAAGTGAATTAGGTACTCATGTTTGCTCTAGCTCAGTGAGAAGCATTACCTTCTTGGATGCATACTTTTCAACCTTCGGCACCTGCTTGCCTGCCCTTTGCCAAATTTTGTTGGTTGCCTTTGAATTAACCTCAATTCTTGGAGACAAAGAGATATGTATTTCCTTGTCTTGCCTATCTTGCTTCAAGCTCTTCTTCAAAGTGGGTTTGTTACAATTTAATTCAAGGTCGTAATTGTTAGGTCCCCTTGTGGAGCTCTTTACCAAAAATTCTCCACAATTATGCTTTTGAGTTACCATTGATATCAATTATATCAAAATGAAAATGACAAGAAAACAACAACAAGAAGCACGAGTACAGTCATCACTCACAAAAGAATGAATCCATCACCTTCATGAAAGGCCTCAATAGTGTTAAGTTATTGAATTATACTTAAGTTTTTTTAGCCTTGCAAAAGTTGGTCTTTGTGAATATTCATTCGTTTCTACATGTATATCTCCTAGGTTTGTGGTAATACAAAGAAGTGTAAAATTTTAAGGCTCCAAATAGTTATGCACTTATCTTTGCTCAATTTGTGAATGCAACTTCATCAATGAAACCCTAAAAAAAAAAAACAAAAAAAGAATTAAAGAAAAAAGAAAAAGAGTTTCATACAAGAGTAACATTGGTATGAGAACTTTTTGGGGAACTCTGTGAGAACGTGTTGCACTTGCTTCGTGTGCTTGCCTGCGCTGTTGCTGCACGGTTGCTGCTGGGCATGCGAGAGAGAGAGAGAGAGAGAGAGAGAGAGAGGGAGGACGAGGGAGAGGAGGAAGATCGAGAGAGATTTGCAGAAGCTTGTTGCATTGCCCAACTCTTACAGCCATTGTCTACTCACTATCAAGCTCATCACAAGTTTGCGCCAAGTTTTTGTTTGTACTGTAAGATCGAAGAAGAAGAAGAAGAAGAAGAAGAAGAAAGAGGTCGCGACAGATTGTCGTGTTTTGAAGCTTTGGGAGGACGCGGATCTTTGTTCCTACAGCCATGGTAAACTTCTCATCCTGCTTTATCTTTTCCTTCTTTGCGCGAGCTTCTCCTCAAAGCCAGTGGTGTATTTTCTCTTTGTAGCTGAGAAAACACCATCACAAACCCTAATTTGCGATGTGTGTGTGTGTGTGTGTGTGCGCGCGTGTTTTTTTTCTCTTGCGGAGGTTTCATGATGGGCGTTGGTTTTGAGGGCCTCCGCAGAGTTAGGACTGTTTGTTTTTTTGTGAACTGGATCTTGTGGTAGCTAGCATATTTGAAGTGTTTTTTATCTTCTCTGTGGTATCAAAGGAGAGGGAGAAGAGGATGTGGTATTGTGCCGAGGGTGCATCAAGCCTTCATCCCTAATTTTCAGGACTCATGGCTATTTTGCAAGCTGTTGTGCTTGTGCATCGTAGTGACAGCTGCAATCCAGGATTACAGTGTCAGTTTAATGCCTGGGAACTGGGGGTGAAGATATAGGCCCAGCTTGTCTACCAGCTGCCACCAATACACGTAGTTAACCTACTGCAAGGAAGAGCCAGTGGAGTTAAGGATGGCCGTGAATTTTTGCAACAGACATAACTCTATTCTTCAAAAAAAATTCTTGCTGAAAATTGTGATAATCTGTTGCTTCTTGTGCAGTATTTTTTTTGGAGTTCTGTTTGAATCAGAAACAACTTTTGTGAATACAATTGATAGGCAAGTAATCACACTTGTGCATCAGGTTAGATGTATAACAATTCTGAGTAGCATTGGTTTGTGGGTGGGATGGGGTTGGATGGCAGTCGGCACTATTTGATTTCCAAGACTTTCTGACTGTGGTGCTACTGATTATCTGCACTTGTACATACATCAAAATCCACTTCCCGAAGATTCTTGATCACAGAACAGGGCAAGTTTCTTTTCCACTTTTGCATATACACAATTGACTATTGACCTAGGGTGGGATCCACTACTAGTATTTTTTCCTTTTGGCTGTGGATGTGGGCGATATAATTGCTGTGAAATTAGTGCTTCGGTTGTTGCAGAGCAGGAGAAAGTTAGGGTTGCAGCTGATATGTACATTGTCCTGATTTGACTTTGGAGAGTCATCTCCAACTACACGAGTTGTCTAAGAAAGGCTTCCTAGCTTGGATTGGGAAAACCCTAGGTTCCTTTTTAATGTATCAGATTAAAGTCCAAATAGTGCTTCCTGTCATTTTGTTGCAGGAATTTAACTTTGAGGTGCAAATGAAGAAAAAGTTTGCTCTTTTCTCTCCACTAAGCAAAGATATGAGTGAAGTTTGTCAAGTCATGCAATTGAAATACTTTATTGTTGTATGTGGATGCTTTTCTGACAGATTCCGGGGTTTTTTCTGGAAGGCAGCACGGATAGGTACTACTGTAAACCACTTCTCTTTCATTTGCAGGTCTTCTCGTAACATACTATTTTTGCATATGATGCCCAATTTTATACCACAACTGTGGCCAAACAAGTTTCTCCTTGATCAACTCTGTTAGGAAGCAGCTCCAGTTTATTTTGTAGAGGCTTGTGTGGAAGTGCGAAACAATCTTGGTTTGGTGATTGCACAACTGCAGAATTCCATGCATATTTGGAATCTTACAATGTCCACGCCCTATTTTAGATATTGTTGATCTCTTGCATGAAGTGCAGGTGTTTTTTAGCAGCTGGAAAACACTTTGTAGGAGATATGAGATCACTGTTGTAAAATTAGTGTTTTTGACTCTGTACTGACACAGAAGAATATTTTTGCATGTTTTTGCTGCCAATTATCATAATAGTTATGCTAGTGCTGATGTCTCCATCAGATTGAAAACTATTAGCAGAAAGGTTCTGAAAATGAGTTGTGTTACACATCTTCCCTGACTTTAGCTCTGTACTTCAACAGATTTTGATGCTGCATAGTGATACATCACTGCTTGTTCTCATGCAGGTGAACGGTTGAGTCCATGGGTGGCAGCATGCTGTCTTCTCATGGGTTTAAGAATTCTCTTCTTTTGAAATAGTTTTGGCTCTCAGGCTTAACAAATGGCCATCTATCAAGGTGGGCCAAAATACATGTCATATTTTTCACCTAGCAAAGTTGAGTCCACCAATTTTGTGGATATATCAGGCTGTCTGAGATTCAGTGATTTTATTTTCCATTCCTCTTATGACAGTAGGTCAACTCTCAGACATGAAGTTGCATCATATTTATGCCTAGTACATTTTCATGGTCACAAATGTTTCTTCCTGAATGTGCCTATGTCCAATGTCAGAGAGAGAATTGGGTTACTTGTTTGTAGCAGATGGCAAGGCTGTGTAGATCTTAAAGTGGTCCCAAGGATGATGACAGGATGCTCTGCTTTCTGTCAACCCATTGAGATATTCGTTTGAACCAGTTTATGCCTTCCAATTGTGATTCATTTCTTTATTGTATTTATTGCCCATTCAAAACTGGCATGACTGATGTCCCAGAGCTGTCACAATCCTGAGATTATCCTGGCCAAGGTGGCCTGGAGTTTATTTTGAGCTTCAGACAAGTGATTGAGCAATGAAGAGTAGTTGGGCCTTTTTCACCTCTCTTGAGTGCTAGCCAACATCATGGTTGAGTGAGTCTTCCTATTGCTTCCAGAAATGTGACACAGAAAGTCTGGTCACAGATTTTGTATATTGGCATGCCTGAAATTTTTGGGCACACTATTATATGCCTATCTATCTTACACACAATCAGGAGCTAAAAAAGTGATTTGGCAGTCATGGCAGCTTGCCTGGCACTGCTATTTGAGATGGTCATGGTCTAACATTTTGTGAGCAACACTCGCAAGGTTATGACTGCACTCATCATCATTGTATTGCCTTCTTAACTGTTGTGGAGAATATGCTCTGCACTGTCAGAGATCTGTTTTCCTGTGAAATATCACTATGCACTTCACTGTGTGGTGAAGCTTCCCATTGTCTATCAGATGAAGATGAGGTCATATAGGTTCTGTGCAAAACAGAATACTTCATTCCAGGGTGGAAAGTTATTTTTCTGGTATAAATTCTATACAATTTGCTAACTTTTCTCATGTTGCATATAATTTGCAGTATAGTAGGGTTTTGTACCTTCTTTTGATACTATAATGCAATTAGTGAGATGGGTTTCTGTTTTGTGGCTCGAATATTATTAATTAATTGCTCAATTATTCTGAGAGAATGTCCAAATCAATCTGCTATGAATTTCATGTAGGTAATATTAGCAACATTTTAGGGTTATGTGAGGGAAAATCAACCCTGGAGTTAGCCAGAGCTTTGTGTCTTGGTCCATAAGTAATGTTTTTTAGCAAATTCCATCTGTACCTACAAACCATGGGTGTTCATGAATGATTTAACAGGAATTTAGGTGTATTTTAGTAATCAATGGATGTTCATCATGAGTTGGTTGATGGTTCCGAGCAAATGAATTATGCTGAAAACTCTTGTATTGTCATCAAGTTAGATCACGAAATCTGGCAGCAGATGTCAAACTTGTTGCATGTATTTATGTGATAGTACAGTGTCAATGTGTTATGTTATGGGGCTGCTTGATTATTTTTTTTGGATATTTGAAGGTGGGCTTTGAGATTTCGCACAAGAAGGTTGTTCAGATTGTCTTTCCTTTCATCTGAAGGGATAGAGAATACTAGTAGCAGCCTGGCTATTCTTATCAAGCTTCTAAAATTGGTTGGTCAGTATCTAGAAATTATCTAAAGAGGTGGAAGCAATCAGTGTTGTGTGGGTATATTGTTTTTGATATATCCTCAGGTACGGGTATATAGGTATTTATGTTTTCAATTATCCGTCGGGTAAGGGTGAATTAGTACTAATTTTTTTCATCAGGATAGGATTCAGGTGTAAACTCATCATTAAAATCTGGAGATTTGGATTTTTTTTTTTGGAAATCTGGTGAATTTGGGGGCATTTCTTCCATGCAAAATCCTTTGTATATGTCAAAATCATATTTTTCAGGTCACAATTTGTTGAAATTTTGCAAAGGGGAATTATTTTTTTTTTCCCTAAAAGTAGTGATTGAGACTGTTTCAAAGGCCAAACTCGATGGGATCATGCACAAATCCCATGTCAGAATGTGAAAAATCAAATTGTTTGATTCATCTGTAGTACAAGTTATGCACAAACATTTCTTTTTCTTTTGATTTCCTAAAAATGAAACATGGAGCTCTACCACCCAATCCTAAACATTCACACACATGGTAGAATGCTACAACTAAGGAAATTTGTGAAGCTTTTGTGTATATCCACTTTGTCTTTGGGATTGATCATTGTGTTCAATGGTTTATTGACCCGAAAATGTTCAAACAAGTTGGCATAATTGAAAACATTAGCACATTGGAAAAATTGGAAAACATTCACAATTTGATTTTTCATATATATATATAAGTTCCACAACCTACCTACCCATATTTTTGGCACAACTATGTCTTGCATATATATATAAGGGTACAAATAGGGTATAATTTTTTTTGAGTTACATATCCCCAAGTATGTGCATCATGTGGATATATTGATAAAATAATGACAATGATAGCAACCTCCACAATGTATTGTACTCACCATCTTATGCTTAATTATAAGTTGTAGCATGCCATAAACCTAGGCTAAATGAAAGCCTGTTATGGACCCTTATGCCAATTCAATTTGCTTGGCAATGTGTGAGTGCTATAGAAGCCAATTTAAAGTTATTTTTTAAATGACACAATATGGATCCTTGTTTGACTAGATTAAAACCCAAGTTGAGATTTCAACTTGTGAACATGTGCCTCAATATTAGGATCCTAATTTGGGCACATGTGGCCCATATT
>Ga0116229_10014291_pt1 | contig 11050 bp, 11 predicted proteins | sample S1TSphgellanicum_3_FD_87313 | JGI IMG/M metagenome (GOLD analysis project Ga0116229, IMG submission 87313) | Host-associated microbial communities from peat moss isolated from Minnesota, USA - S1T2_Fc - Sphagnum magellanicum MG | ecosystem: Host-associated > Plants > Peat moss > Unclassified... | reverse complement strand
TTGTGATTAATTGTGGAATCACATGGGGAACCATGTGATGTTGTTTCCTTGTGATTAATTGTGGAATCACATGGGGAACCATGTGATGTTGTTTTCTTGTGATTTTGTTTCCTTTTGATTATTCGGGGAACCATGTGATGGATAAGTTTTAGGAAGTTTCTTGATTAGTTTCCTTTTGGTTAGTATATAAAGAGGTGTTTGTGACCTTGAGAAACACCTTCATTTGTACAAAGTTATGATATGAATACAAAGTTTGTGAGAATTAAAGTTTTGATTGTGAAAGCTTTTTGGTTTTGAATAGTTTTGGTGTTGTTTGTGTGTAATTCATGTAAGAAGAATGGCGAGGCTTGCATAGCCAATAAAAAGATGGGAGGATAATTTTATAACCAAAAACATAAACAGGCTTATACATAGTGGTAAACTTTTGTTTCACTGTAAGGCGTGCTAACAGGTTTTCCACAACCTCACAAAAAAATTGGGGACCATTTCAATGCACGTACTTCTGCAAACTTTGTGAGGTAGTTTGTGGCAACTACAATGAATCAATGCCCTCTCCTAGTCATTGATAATGGGCCCATTAAATCAATTCCCCATTTTTCAAAAGGTCCTAAAAGGGGTATGGGATGTAAAGGGCCACTTATAGTAGACTTTTGTGCATAGGCTTGACACACATCACAACTTTTGCAATAATCATAGGCATCCTTGAAGAAGGTGGGCCAATAGTAACCTGCTTGCAAAATCTTTTCTATAGTGATTCGTCCCGCAAAGTGGCCTCCACAAAACCCATCATGAAACTCATACAAAAGACGTGAGGTGTCAGGTTTTCCAATGGTTCGTCATAAAACACCATCCTTTCCTTGGAAGTAGAACTAATTGCCTATCATTGAGTAATTTCGACTCTTGTGTGCAATTCTTGTTCGTACTGCCTTTGTGGCTCCATCTAGAAACCTCATGCCATCTAAGTATTGAATGATCTCCCAATATTCTTCAGGTGCTTCTTCCGCATTAATGGACATGATTGTAGCATCCGGAAAGTTGTCATCCTTTGAAACATCACCCACTCCTTCGTATGCTCTTGTAAGGCCATCAACATTGCCATGTTGCTTCCTTGGACAATGAACAATGTCAATGTCAAATTCCTCCATCAAGAGTAGCCATCGAGCAAATCGACCACTTGGATTGGGCTTATTGACCAAGTAGGTTAAGGCCTTGGGATCTGTCACAATTTTGGCCTTGTACCCCAACAAGTAATGGCCAAACTTCTTAATAAAGAAAATAACTACAAGACCTTCTTATTCGGTCATAGTATAATTATTTTCTGCCGGAGTTAATTTCTACTAGCAAAATGAATGGGATGGTCATGCCCATTTTCATCCAATTGTGATAGGGTGCTCCCCATCGCTTCTCCACATGCATCACAATATACTAAAAATTGTTTATTCCAATCTGGAGTCCGAAGGATTGGTGCAACTTGAAAAATTGACTTCACTTGTTCGAATGCTCCTCTTGGCACCTCGTCTTCCATTGGTGCGGGTGCATCTTCACGCAAGAATCGTGTTAAAGGACGTGCTTTTGCTCCAAACATGTGTATGAACCAGCGATAATATCCCACCATCCCTAAAAAACCTCGAAGGGCTTTCTTCGTGGTGGGAAAAGGAAGCTTTGAAATCCTATCAAGCTTTTCAGGATCTGTGGCTACCCCATCCTTTGATACAATGTGTCCAACCATCTTCCCTTCTGAAAAACTAATTGTGGTTTTCTGGTTCAAAATCACTCTTGAACTATCTAAGCGTTAAAAGACTAATTCGAGTTTGGCAAGGTGAGAAACTCTATCACTACAAATTCCAAGTTGTCAATGAAAACCTGTAGAAAAAGGCCCAAGAATGGATGAAAGACCTTGTTCATTAAACGTTGAAATGTCCTTGGAGCATTACACAAACCGAAGGGCATTAATGTGTAGCAAAATGTCCCCCAAGGTGTGGTGAATGTGGTCTTTAATTGATCTTTTGGACCAATTTTCACCTGGTGGTAGCCCCTATACCCATTTCCAAATGTGTACATCTCATGCCCTGCTACTTCTTCCAAATTTTTTTCACAAAATGGTAAAGGGTATCGGTCTTTTTTAGTTACTTTGTTTAAAACTTTGTAGTTAACACATACCCTTAGCTTGCCATTTTTCTTTAATGCTAATACCACAGGAGAAACCCACTCAGTTGTCTCCATAGGTCTAATGAACCTAACCTCCAACAACTTATCAAGCGCCTCCTTCACCATGGCCGTGTATCTTGGGTTCCACCTCCCTTGCTTGGCCCTGATCGATTTGGCATTGGTAACAGTTCAATTTTGTGTTGCTCCATGGTGACCTCCCTCAGGTCCTTGTAGCTGAAAACAAAAAGATGGATATACTTACGTAGTAAATCCTCATATTGCTTTCTCTCTTCTGGTTGAAGGTTTGGTCCCAGCTGAATCTTGCTTAGCCGCTCCTTGACTTCTCCTTTTGTAAACACAAATGGAGTTGATTGGTTATCGTCCCTTTGAACCCTTTGATCCGACAAAACTCCAACCTTGGGGATTGTCTCCAAAGCATATAACCCTACTTCCTCTTCACTAGAATCATCCGTGTAAATCCCTTTAGAGTTAGAGCTTTGGTTTGTTTCTGATTCATTTTCATATTCACTTGTCCCTCTAGAGCTTTTCACAAAGCTGACAAATGGAACTTTCTATTGGTTAAGAGGAATTCTGATGGTCATGTATCCTTCGCCCCAATAGTTCCTTGCATGCAACTTTGTTAACCAAGGCCTACTTAATATCATTGGATAAACCCCATCTTCTTCTAATACCACATGGAAATTCGCAATGGTAGAAACCCTCATTACAATGATCACAACATTGCTAATGACTCCTTCTGACCTAACAACTTGTTTGTTAGCCATCTTTAAGGTTACTAAAACTGGCCTATCAATTTTCAAGCCTAAGTACCTCATTGCAGGAATTGTCATCACATTGACTCCTGCCCTTCCATCCACCAACACTCCATGCAACACTGATCCATTACATTGCACATCAATGATTGGATCACATTCGCGCTTACCTGCTATGGCATTCAAAGGTACCCACACCTTTGGGACTTTAGGTGTTGACAACCCTTTTCTCAACTCCCTTCGAGCTGACGGCACCATTGCCACCAATTATCGGATGGTGATGTCTGCATTTTGCGATCCCACATCCTTCACCACTAAATAAGGGCTATAATTTCTAGAAATTGGAAAGTTTTGGAAGCTAAACCTCTGCCTTTAATTCCTTTTCTTTTCTTTCGGGCTCTCGCCATCTCTTTGAACCTCTTGACGCTTGCGTCAAGATGAGTAGTGTTTTCCGTTGGTCATTTAGTTTGGGCCATGACATCCATCGCATCCTTAGGGAACTAGAGGCTCTTTTCCAAACCCATTAAAACTTTCTCTCACCCTTCACTTATCGGCTCAATTAAATGCACTTGAGCTTTGTCCTTCTCTTATGCAAAAAACCTTCGAGTAGAAGAACTCGCATTCTCTTAAATAGCCAAGCCTGGCGAGTTTGGACATTCTCTTGAATAATGTCCCATCTCCCGACTCTTGTAACATTGAATTGTTGAAAGGTCCTTCTCCACGTTTCTACTCTTACTAATCTTTGGCTATAGTAGATGGAGGCTTAGCTGGTTCATTTGATTAATCATTTGTTCCATGGCCGACTCCATGCAGGAATTCATTTTCGAATACTTTCGCAATTCTGGTGACACCCTTGGAGTTTATTTTACAACGTCATTGTCCTCTCCTTATATTCTCTTACTAACTCTAAAGCCCCCTGCTTTAGTTGACTCAGTTCAAGTATTAAGTTTTGGTAGACATTCTTCACAGAAAACTCCTTCACTAGAGCCTTAGTTATGTCATTCCATGATCCCTTCAACTCTTCCGTCTGTTGTTCAAATCAAAATGATGTCGTACCTTCTAAGAATTCAGGAAGAAAATTAAGCCATTCTACAGCTGTTCTAAGCCCCATACCAATACAAGCCCGTTTATATTCCCTTAAAAACGTTTCAGGGTCTTCACCCTTATTTCCACAAAAAATTAGAATAACCATATTGATTCTTATTTTTGTCTCTAAAAAAGACACCAAACTAATTAATTCCTTTAACCAACTATCACTCAGCTTTTACAACCTTTCCTCATGAATAAGGAAATTTCCAATGGCCTGAATTGCACTCATAACAAAATCCTCCCTATCTTTTCGGTGTAAATCTCTAAAAAGACTAGACATTTCCAATCTTGCCATTATCTTATTTAAATGCCTGGATTGAAAGACAACATTTACAAGATCATGGCCATCACGAGTATTAATGAGGCCTCCACTCCACATGACATGCAGGTTATTGGTTTTGGCATAATTTGGAATCACATCATTCTTCCTAAACCGGATGAGTAAATGTTGTTCTTGTGTGATTATCTTTTGGCGTTACCTTGCAAGTTCTAAGTCGGGTTGAGGTCCAGATTCCTCCTGTCGTCTACGTAGTTGTGATACTACCACACTTGGTTCACCTACCGTCCCAGGCTCTCCCAAAGGTCTTTCAACAAGTGATCTTGGCCTAGCAACTCCTAATGTCAATGATGGGGTTTGTTGTTTATCTTCGGGGAACTGCGTACCAGGGGAATCAGAAGCCTTTCCTAACATTGACATTAATGTTTTTACTAAAACACTAATCTTAGAAATAAAATATAATTTTATTTCTTTCAACAACCTACAACACTTTTTTATATAAAAAGTTTAAAGGTTTCAACAAGGTTTAACGAACATGGGCTTACTCAAGAACACTCATTATCCTTTATAAACTTATGTTTACATTTTCTCATATGGTTTAACACATGCCATCTTCTTTCCCTTTCTTACCTGTAACTTTTCTTTGCGAATCTTCTCATATTTCCACAAATCCAACTCTAATTCATGCTTAGGATTACAAGTAATATCCAAAAGCAAGCTTGGGGTCAAATAAAATGACTCGTGTTTATGGTCTTCATGATGTTGCTTCACGCATTGATTCATGGATGGAAGTGGCCACATGGGTGAAAGAGATTCAACTTGTGGCAATGGAAATTATGAAACGCAAGCTTCGTTGCATTCCTCGTTGTAAAACAAAACAAACAATTTGTTTTTTTTTTTTTTTCCTTCTTCCCATTAAATTTTCAACAACACAATTAAGTTTCTTAACACAATTTCACAACACAATTAAATTGCACAACACAATTTAACAACACAATTTCACAACACAATGAACATAGATTCGAGTCCCGGCAACGGAACCAAAAGGATGTACAACATGAACGGGTTTAGGACTAAAATTATGTATGATTACTACATAGCTATGAAGTCTATGTTTTTGGTTGTAAACTTATCCTCCCATCCTTCTATTGGTTATGCAAGCCTCACCATTCTTCTACCATGAACTACACACAAACAACATCAAAACTATTCAAAATCAAAAGCCTTTCAAAATCAAAACTTCAATTTTCACAAACTTTGTATTCATACCATAACTTTGTACAAATGAAGGTGTTTCTCAAGGTTATAAACACCTCCTTATATACTAACCAAAAGGAAACTAATCAAGAAACTTCCTAAAACTTATTCACCACATGGTTCCCCGAACAATCAAAAGGAAACAAAATCACAAGAAAACAACATCACATGGTTCCCCATGTGATTCCACAATTAATCACAAGAAAACAACATCACATGGTGCACATGACATAAGTCAATGCATCATGACCAAATTCTGGAATCCTACACTCAACTTACCCCATTAAATTACACATCAAGTTACATACACTCAACTTACCCCATCAAATTACACATCAAGTTACATACACAGACAAGGGTGAAAAAACTATTCTACTCATTCTTTACATCAGGTAAGGACTAGTGTGAGCCGGGTATGTAATTTTTTTGATAATAGTCAGGTCTCGGTTTCAGATTCTTTTTTTAAAAATCCACAATGGGTCCAAGTCTATGGAAATTAGAATTTTCAAATAACAGGTCAGGTCTAGGTTTTTAAAACGTAAGTGAGCAATGGGTGTGAGGTAGGTCTGGGGGTTCAATGCATTTGAAGGCGGGTATACAATCTCGGGTCTTTATCAAAAAGCCTGCCCAATTTCCTATTGAGTTCTTTAAATTATTCCGATTCTTTGACAAAAACCCTCATAATCACTCTTGATTTTTTACCCAATTCTTAGAAATGAAATATTCAATTTTTTTACTTTCACAAAACCTATTGACATTTTGGGTTTAGGGTTCATGGATTATGAAACTGCAATCCAAAGTTCAAAGTAAGAAAGAACTAGGTTGTGTATTGCATATAACAATAAGGGTTCATAAGGAGATGATGATACCATTAGGGGATTTGAAATAGTTGGTTTGTAATGACAATCTCTTTTTCAAGTTTAATATATTTGAGCAAACTCGTGCACTTTTTTAGGTTGTAAAGGGAAGTGAATTCCTATTTGCATAAGCACTTCAAATGGGTTTCTATTTTCCTTTGGACATCATGTGTGCACTATTGGGGTAAATCTTGCAAAAATGTGGAAATGTAACCTTTTGGGGTTTCTAGGAGAATTGTTTTTCACTTGAGGTGTGGGAACTAAAATAAGCATGTTGAAGGATTCATGATCTTGATTGGGTGCATGTGGTGGAAAATGTGCTTAAAGGGTTTGGGTTGTAAAATGTTGGATTTAAATGTCATGAAAAAACCAAGATAGCTTTAAAGAGTAAATTTATCATGATTTGATCATAGCATGATTTAGTAGGATTGCAAGTTTGTTGCATTGCATGGGTTTGCTACCAATGCTTATGGTAAGGACTATCATTGAATAAAATATTGATACGAATTGCTTGTTTTGTAATGTGAAACCACAAAATCTATGTATATTGATATGTTCCCCATTTTGGTTACACCACAATTAAGTTGCAACATGCTTTCAATGGAAGGTGCATTGATAGATGTTCAGTATGAAATACCAAAATTGACATATTTGGAAGCAAGTCTATTTTGGATCTTAGGAAAGTTTTGTTTAGGTCATGGTTCAACCTAAAGACATATTTTGATCAGTGTTGGGTATGGAATGTCAAAATGGACTTATTTTATCACTTTGGCTTGGGGTTAGAATGTTTTTAGTGTTTAGGCTTCATAGTTAAGCTTAAATTTATTATCTTTTTATTAGTTTGGCTTAAGGTTAAAATCTTTTGAAAAATGAAATGTAATTTTTTTTAAAGAATATTTTGTTTAAGGTTAAAGGCTATTTAGGCCTAAAGTTGGATTCACACCAAGGGTTAGTGGGCATATTTTTATTCTGTTCAACCTTTTCTTGATTTGGGGGTCAAAACAACTAAAATATAATAAATAAACTAACCCTTGAGATGTTCAAAGGAGAGACAAAATAATGTGATGGGCTTAATTTAAACCTATGTTGAATTGTTCACATTGAGGGGTTTTCAAAACTACACAAGAAGTTTGGGCAGCTTGGGGAAATTTAGGATTTGTTTTTCATGCTGCTCATTTTTTTGTGGCACTTTAGAGTTCCTGAGAAATGTTTTCCAGGATGCTTGAAAGAATTTCACCAGTTTGAGAAATTTTACTCTGCCCGATAAATTTCGGGCAGATTCTATAGGTTGATTTTTTTCATTTTTGCTCAAATTTTTGAGAACTCAACAAATCCTGATGCTTCGAAAGATTCTGGAGAAATTTTTTCGAGCAAGCTCTGGAAAAATTCCAGGCAATTTCAGAAATTTCACCCTGTCCAGGAAATCATAAAGGTTGAAAGTTTTTCAATTTTGCCCAAAAAATTTGGGGACTCTGGAAAAATCCTGATGCTTGAAAATTTCGGGCATTTGGGGAGTTTTTATGCTGCAGATAGCTTTGGGCCCCGTACAAAGGTTGAAGAAAGTTTGAATTTATACCCAAACATTTTGGGCACTCTGGAAAAATCCTAACACTTGAGAAAAATTGGGTAGTTTTTGGGATTTTTTTCTGCCTGATAACTTAGAACACATTATGCAAGTTGGTTTTTTTTCTTCCTGCCCACCATTTCAGGTTTTCTCTCACATGAATGTCAATATGTTGGGTAGAACAACATTAGAAAATCTTGTGAACATGAGGGGGTATTTTAACCCTTTGAAATCAAGGGGTCAAACTAACCTCCTTATTCCACCCTAACTTAATCCCAAATCCAAAAACAATGAAGAATTTTTTTCTTGAGTTAAGATATCTCAACCCATTTATCCCCCCTCTTAATGTCTTTCATGAAGCCAATTTTTACCCCTGTTGTGTGAATGGGATAGCATTAGGGTTGGTTCTTTTACTTTATCCCTTTCACCACCTCATGTAAATCTAGCTTAAAGGTTAGAATATGTAAGACATTTGGCTTGGAGTTTTGAGACACTTATCTTTAAGGCTAGGACATTTGTCTTTCAGCATTTTGTGAATATGTCCTATATTTGAATAGAATAAATGAAATTTTATTTTTAAAAAAATTATTGAAATTTGTAGCTAATAATTTGTGTACATCATGTTGGGTGAGAAACATAATTTAAGGACAAGGAGATGGATCACTTGCAACATTCTATTAGACATATTGTTGACATTGTTGATAAGGTTGTGATATTTTTTTGGAAGAGGCCCACAAGTTGTAAATGTTACTATGCCAAAGGTTTCAAATTTAAGCCTCAAAGTCATATAAGTTTAGCAACTTTTCCGAACCTCCATACTTCATTAGAAGTTTTTGAAATACACATTGATATGTGTCGGTGGAAGGCTAGATGTTGAAATGGATTCTATTGAGTTTCTCTTTTTGGATGCACAATTAATGAGCAAGGTGATGGGAATGGGATTGTAAGGGGCCTTGGTTATATTTACCAATGACAAAGGTGTGATAATGAAACACCAAAGTGAAAGTGATTTGGAAAGATGATTGGTCTTTATTTTTGTGGAAGTTCAAGATATGGAAGATTTTGAGTTATTGTTTTCAAGACACCAAAGATGAAGGTGGACAATATTCAAACCATGAACTTACCAATAGAAGAAATTGCAAAACAATTTGGAGTTGGTTTGAAACCATAAAACAAAGATCACATTGTTTTGGTGAGTACTATGGAACAAAGCAAGATATTTTTCCCTCTAATCACCATAACAAAAACATGTTTCTTTTTTTTGCAAGATTGTGATTAAGGTGAATCTAGAGTCATTGTAGCTTGAAAACATGACTATTTTAATTTACTTTGACTAACCCAAAAATTTTAACTAAAAAAGGAGCAATGTTCAATTTGATTAAATTCAAGCTTTGTTTGAATCAAAATAAACATTATGGGTGACATGTGGACCATGGAAGATTACATCAAAATCATAGTGCTAATATTATGACTAAATTCAATCATCAAAATATGATAGAGATGGTGATCTATCATCATATATGACTATTATGAATAGTTATTTTTGCTAATTTATATGGCATTGTCAATGAAATGTTCTACTTTTTTTTTTGGTCATATGTGGTATAATGTATATGATGCCTTTACTTATTAATTAAATGTACTTATGAATTTTACATGAAATTCTATAATCAACTTGTAATTGTGTACTTCACACATGAAATGAAATTAATTTTGAAAAGAAATTACATAATTACAATACTGTAATTAAAAAAAATTACATTGCAAATGTTGACATAAACATGTGAAATTAATGTCATGTCTTTACATTTGAAATAAAACCATTACTACATTTATTTCATTATGAAAGTACATTGTATTTGAATTTATGGCCCAAATGAAAATATTACATTTTTTCATATTATGAAATTTAAAAAAAATAATTAAGTGATGATATTACAAAAATTAAAAAATAGATGTCATTTAAATGAATATATTTGAATTTGTAGCCCAATTGAGATTCAAAACATTATTTTTGAATTTTTGAAACAAACTAGAACATTGTGGCTAGGGAGAAAACTTGAAGGTGAAAATGTGAGAAAGAGATAAGAATAATGGTAAAGGAGATTGAGGTTTATCAATTTAACAATATCCCCACCCCCCATCCCCCCTTCTTATTTCTCTCATATGTTCCCATATGGTTTGCAATGGTTCATCATTATTTATGTCAATCTCAACTTGGCCTTTGCATTGTTGTGCATTACTAGTGACAATCAACTAATCCATTGATGAAAAAATGAATGTATTTTTTGAAAATTAAGTTCCATTTGAATGACATTAAATGCATTTTGAATCAAATTAATTGAATCGAATTCCAATTCAAGTAAATTAAATCGACAATTAAATAAGACTCCATTAAATTGAATTAAAATTCAGTTGAAGAAAAAATGAGCTGCAAATTGGTGGAGAAAATATTGAAAATATGTTTGTGAATATGATCTTGGAAAAAAAACCTTTAAAAAGACACAAATCCAAAAATACATCTTTGGATGCCTATTTATTCAGGAATGGGCTATAAACCTTCAAGTTTGAAATTGTCCAAGTAATGGAACGAAAAGTTATCCTACCTAAACCAACTCCAATGAATCCATCTTCATTAGAATTTTGATTTTAGTATATAACATGGACATTGTGTTTTCATGTGGATGAAGGTCATGGCAGGGGAAAAGAGGGGAGTAATTATTAAGGAAATAAAAAAGGTAGTCCATGAAAAGGTATTGAAATAATTATATTTTGAATTACAATATTACTTACAAAGTGGACCAATTGAAACCAAAGTCTTTGGATAAAGAATATTATAATTTTATTAATTAAAATATTAAATGCATTACAGAATCCAATGAAATTACAAGTCTACGACTAATTTCAGCATACCTCTTTGCATAGGCTAATAATGCTGCGAACAATATTGGGGGGCTATTAATTTTCTGATCTGCTGAAGTCATCAATGATCAAAGTGAAGGCAGGAACTTGGCAGGCCGTCATCGGTCAATACTTACCGACAGTTTATGTACCTCAAACAACCAATTACGCACAATTCACTTTG
>Ga0116229_10014289_pt1 | contig 11050 bp, 11 predicted proteins | sample S1TSphgellanicum_3_FD_87313 | JGI IMG/M metagenome (GOLD analysis project Ga0116229, IMG submission 87313) | Host-associated microbial communities from peat moss isolated from Minnesota, USA - S1T2_Fc - Sphagnum magellanicum MG | ecosystem: Host-associated > Plants > Peat moss > Unclassified... | reverse complement strand
CGGCGGTCTCTCGGCCGGCGCCCTGACCCCGAAGGACCGCGAGGACATCGTCACGGCGGCCGAACTCAAGGTCGACTACCTCGCCGTGTCGTTCGCGCGCGACGCCGCCGACATGAACGAGGCGCGCACGCTCGTGCGCGAAGCCGGCGGACACGCACTGACCGTCGCCAAGATCGAGCGCGCCGAAGCGATCGAGAACCTGGTTGGAGTCGTGCGCGCGAGCGACGCGGTCATGGTCGCGCGCGGCGATCTTGGCGTCGAGATGGGCTACGCCGAGCTCGCGGGACTGCAGAAGCAGATCATTCAGGAGGCGCGTCATCAGAACCGCGTCGTCATCACGGCGACCCAGATGATGGAGTCGATGATCGTCAACACGATCCCGACGAGGGCGGAGGTCTCGGACGTTGCGAACGCGGTCATGGACGGTACCGACGCCGTCATGCTGTCGGCCGAGACCGCGTCCGGCAAGCACCCGACGAAGGTCATCGAGGCGATGTCGCAGATCATCGTCGGCGCCGAGAAGTACCAGGACGCGCACGTGCGCATCAGGCAGCGCAACACGGGGCATTTCGCGCACACCGACGAGGCGATCGCGGCGGCCGTGATGTTCGCGGCCAATCATCTGAACGTGAAGGCGATCGTGGCGCTCACGGAATCCGGTAATACGACGCTGTGGATGTCGCGCGTCCGATCGGACATACCGATCTACGCGTTCACGCGCCACGCCATCACGCGCAACCGCGTCACGCTGTACCGCGGCGTCTATCCGGTCGCCTACGACGTGACCGACGACAGCTCCGCCGCATTCTATCGCTCGATCTTCCGGCAGCTGCTCGACTTGAAGCTCGTCAAGGAGCGCGATCTCGTGATCCTCACGAAGGGCGAGCTCCGCGGAGTCTCTGGGGGCACGAATTCCATGCAGATCGTCGAAGTCCGGGCGGCCTGAAGTCCGGACTTCCGCGGCAGCCGGAGTCAATCGACGCGCAGCGAGTCGTGGCGCGTGAGCAGGTCGGGATGGCTTGCGCGAAAATGCGCCGCCAGTTGTTCCGCGACGTACACCGACCGGTGCTGCCCGCCGGTACAGCCCACGGCGATCGTGAGGTATCCGCGGTTGGCGCATGCGGACTCGGTGATGCGCTTGGTGAGGAACGCAATGAGCTCGCGGATCATCTCGCGCACGCTCGCGTGGCCGGCGAGATACTCGGCGACCGGCGCGTCCCTGCCGTTGAGCGGCCGCAGCGCATGCTCCCAATACGGGTTCGGCAGGCTGCGAACGTCGAACACGAAATCGGCGTCGCCCGGGATGCCGTGCTTGTAGCCGAAGGACTCGAACAGCAGCGAAAGGCGCCCTTCGCGCCGGTCGATGCGTTCGCGGATCACTTCGCGCAGGCTGTGCACGCCCATGCGCGACGTGTCGATCACGAAGTCCGCGGCGGTCGTGATCGGCTCGAGCAAGCGCCTTTCGGTGGCAATCGCCTCGCGCAGGCTCACCCCGTCGCCGATCAGCGGGTGCTTGCGGCGGCTCTCGGCGTAGCGCTTCAGCAGCACCTCGTCGTTCGCATGCAGATACAACACGTCGCAGCTGATCCCGCTGCGGCGCAGCTCATCGACGAGCTGCGGCACCGTCTCGATCTCGCCGGGCCGGTTGCGGGCATCGAGGCCCACCGCGGTGCGGGGATACATATCCCCGCTCGCGCGGATCGTGTGTGAGATCAGGGGCTTGAGCAGCGCTGCCGGGATGTTGTCGACACAGTAGTAATCGATGTCCTCGAGCATATGCAGCGCGACGCTCTTGCCGGAGCCCGAGAGTCCGCTGACGATGACTAGCCGCATCGTTTCATGACAGACGCGCCTTGATCACTTCCTCGGCGTGGTGGTCCGTCGCCTTTTCCTTGTGCTTCTTGACGCAGCGATCGAGTTTGTCGGCGAGCGCGTCGATGGCCGCATACATGTCGCCGTCGGTCGCGTCCGCGTAGATCTTGTTGCCGCGAAGCATCAGCGTAGCCTCCGCTTTATGGCGCAGTTTCTCGACCGTGAGGATGCAATGAACGTCGATGAGCTGTTCGAAGTGCCGGTTGATTTTTTCGAACTTCTTGGAAACGTAGCCGCGCAGCGCGGGTGTGATTTCCACGTGATGACCGCTGAGATCGATCTGCATGAAATACCTCCAGCCTAACCCAAGTTTCTACGACACACCTTCTCTTGAAATGCGCGCGGCGGCCCGCTTGCGCTCGTTCGAAGGCGCGATCTGCATACCCTCGCGATATTTCGCGACGGTCCGGCGCGCCACCGGGATGCCTTCGGCTGAGAGAACTTCCGCGAGCTTGGCGTCACTCAAGGGATTCTCGGTGTTTTCCTGGCCGATGAGCTTGCGAATCTTGGCGCGTATCGCGGTCGACGACATTTCCGTGCCGTCCGCCGCCGCGACGTGACTCGAGAAGAAGTAGCGGAACTCGAACACGCCGCGCGGCGTGTGCATGTACTTTGCGGTGGTTACGCGCGAAATCGTCGATTCGTGCATTTCCACGGTTTCGGCGACGTCTTTGAGGATCAGGGGTTCCATCGCCTCTTCGCCGCGATCGAAGAAGCTCGCCTGGCGCTGGACGATGCAGCGCGCCACCTTGACGAGCGTTTCATTGCGGATCTCGAGACTGCGCATGAGCCAGCGTGCCTCCTGCAACTGCGTGCGCAGCATCGCGTGATCCGGCGACCGGGACACGAGGTTCGCGTAGTTTTGGTTGACGCGCACCCGCGGGACGGTGGCCTGATTGATCTCGACGACCCAGCCGTGTTCGGTGCGGCGCACGAACACGTCGGGAATCACGTACTCCGCCTGGCCCGAGCTCACGGTACTTCCCGGACGCGGGTGGCAGGAGCGCACGAGCGCGAGGGCCATCTCCAGATCGGCTTCGCTGCACCGCAATTGCCGGCGGAGCAGCAGCAGCTGCTGTCCCGCGACGAGATCGAGATGTTCGAGCGCGACGCGGATGGCGATTTCGCGCGCCGGGGTCGCGGGATCGAGCTGCCGCAATTGCAGCGCGATGCATTCGCTCAAATTTCGCGCACCGACCCCGGGCGGCTCCAGAGCCTGGACCGCGCCGAGCACGCGTTCGACCTCCTCCAGAGACACGTCGATCTCGGGCAGCAAACTCTTCCGGATGTTCTCGAGATCATCCTGCAGGTAACCGTCGTCGGAGATCGCGTCGGCGATCACGCGCGCAATCGCGAGGTCGATCGCCGAGAGCTTGGCGAGTTCGAGCTGCTCGATCAGTTGTTCCTGGAGCGTCTGCTCCTTTTGATCGGCGAAATCACTGCTGCGATCGTCGTCGCCGACCCAGGAAGAGTCCGAGACCCCGGTCGTCTGCTCGCCCCAGGCTTCGTCGGCGATTTCGAGCTCGGGGTCCTCGCGTTGATCGCCACCCGCGGCGGAGTGGCCGTCGAGTTCCGTGTATTCCTCGCGCGCCGGCGCCTCCTCGGGGACCGGCTCCGGCACCGCCAACTCAGGCTGGTCCTCTTCCGCCTCCAACATGACGTTGCTTTCGAGCGTCTCGCGTACGTGGGCCTGCAGATCGAGCGCGGGCAGCTGCAACAGACGAATGGCCTGCTGCAATTGCGGCGTCATCGTCAGCTGCTGCCCGACACGAAGCTGCAGGCTCGGCTTCATCATGGGATCGTCATACCTTCGGAGCCTAAAGTTTGAAATCCTGGCCCAAGTACACCTCACGAACCTGCGCATTGGCAAGAATGTGATCCGCAGATCCGGACGCGATCACCGTACCCTGACTCACGATGTAGGCGCGCTCGCAAACGCCCAAGGTCACGCGCACATTATGATCCGTTATCAGCACGCCGATCCCCTTCGACGACAAGTGCTTGATTATGCGCTGGATATCGCCGACCGACAGGGGGTCTACGCCCGCAAATGGCTCGTCCAGCAGAATGAAGCGCGGATCCGCGGCCAGCGCGCGCGCGATCTCGACGCGCCGTCGCTCGCCGCCGGACAGGCTCATGCCGAGACTTTCGCGTACGTGGCCGATGTGCAACTCCTCGAGCAGTTCCTCGAGGCGCGCCTTGCGCGCCGCACCCCCGAGCTTCGGCCGCGTTTCGAGGATGGCCATGATGTTGTCCTCGACGGAAAGCTTGCGGAACACGGACGGTTCCTGCGGCAGGTAGCCCAAGCCGAGCTGCGCGCGTCGATGCATCGGCAGACGGCTGATGTCGCGACCGTCCAGCATGATCGCGCCGCGCTCGCAGCGCGTGAGGCCGACGATCATGTAGAAGGCCGTGGTCTTGCCGGCTCCGTTCGGTCCCAGTAGACCCACGATTTCGCCGCTCGCGACCTGCAGCGACAAGTCCCGCAGCACCTGACGCGACTTGTAGCTCTTCGCGAGGTTCAAGGCTCGGAGCAGACTCATGGTTTCGGCGGTGGCGGGGGCGGCTGGGTGATCGTGATGTGAACGCGCTGGGAATTCTGTTCGGAGGGGTTGGCGAACACTTTTTTCTCGAGCATGTTGTAGGCGATCTGCTCGCCGTGGATCTCGTCCGGGCCGTTGTTGAGCCATGCGTCCTTGGTGAGCGTGATCGTGCCCTTGACGACGTCGTAGACGATTCGTTCGGCGTGTCCACGCACCGGCTTGCCGTTCTTCGGGTTGCGCTGTTCGAATACCGCGGGCTTGCCGACGATCACGGCCTTCTCGAGGACACCCTTCGCGAACGTGGCGTCGGCCTGGTCTGAATCCAGCAGTCCCTGCTCCGTGATGATCTTGACGTTGCCACGGAACGTCCAGACGCTGTCGTCGAAGTTCAGCGTCGTCGATTGGCCGGTGGCCACGGCCTGATCTGCGGCAATCGACATGCCGCCCTGCGAAATCTTGACCCTGCGCAGCACCACCTCGTTCTTCGCGTAATCGATCGAGGTCGAGTCCGCATCGACCGTGATCGGTAGTTGCTGCGCAGCGGTGGCCGCCGCCGCAGGGCGCGCGGCGATGCCGGCAAAAAGCGCTGCTGCGAGCAGCGCGGCACGGAAGCCGGCGGTCGTCATCGTCTCACGGCAGGAAACGGCCATTGACGCGTGACTCCAGGCGCAGCGAACGCTCCTTGAGGTTCGCGACCAGGCCACGGGCCGTCAGGGTGTGACGCTCGAAATCGATGCGCACGTCGCTCTTCGTGCTCGCGATCTGTTGGGTCACGTCGTAGCTCATTGCGTCGGTGTGCACGATGGCCGTTCCGGGGTGCTTCGGGTCGGTGCCGAGCACGCGCACGTTGCCGTTCAAATCGACGATCTTGTCGCCGGGCTCGACATGTGCCGTATCTCCGAAGATGATCCAGTTCTGACCTTCCGGCGAATCGTAGTCGATGCGCACGTCCACGAGCGTGACCTCGGTCGTGTGTCCGACCTGGTCGATGCGCTCGGCGGCGATCTTGAGGCTCGGGTCGCCGCGCTCGTCGAAATCGGTCAAGACCGCGTTCTGCAGATAATAGCCGGGCACCTGGTCGCGTTTCTCGTCCGTCGCGGGTGGTGTGCGGCCCGGATTGCTGAGGACCCAGGTACTGATCGCGAGCGCGATCACGGCGAGCACCGTGAACAGACGGAACAGCACGTCAGCGCGCTCCGCCGCGCGCCGCGCGAAGCTTCGGCTCACGCATGCTCAAACGACGCCTGCGCGCATCAAGTCGTGCATGTTGAGCGCACCGACCGCGCGGCCGTCGCCGTCGAGCACGAGCAGCGAAGTGATCCTGTGCTCCTCCATGAGATGCACGGCTTCAGCGGCGAGCATTGCGGCATGAACACTCTTGGCGTGACGCGTCATGACCTCGGCCATGCGTGTCGCGTGCAGATCCGCGGCGCGGCCGAGCGCGCGGCGCAAGTCGCCGTCGGTGAAGATTCCGACCACGCGCTCGTCGGCGTCGACGACCGCGGTCATGCCGAGTCCCTTGCGCGTGACTTCGAGCAAGCCCTCGGCGAGCGGCGTCACCTCGCGCACGCGCGGTACGTCGGCCCCCGTGCGCATCACGTCGCGCACGTGCAGCAGCAGGCGCCGACCGAGGTTGCCGGCCGGATGCGAGCGCGCGAAGTCCTCCTCCGTGAATCCGCGCGCCTTGAGCAGGGCGACCGCGAGAGCGTCGCCGACGGCGAGCGCCGCGGTCGTGCTCGCGGTGGGCGCCAGGTTCAAGGGGCAGGCCTCCGCCGGAACCCCGATATCGAGATGCACGCTCGCGGCCCGCGCGAGCGCCGACTCCGCGTTGCCGGTCATGGCGAGCAACGCGACTCCCAGCCGCTTGATGATCGGCACGATTGTGAGGATCTCGGCGGTTTCGCCGGAGTTGGAGAGCGCCAGAACCGCGTCGTCGCGGGTTATCATGCCGACGTCGCCGTGGCTGGCTTCGCCGGGATGCACGAAAAACGCGGGCGTTCCCGTGCTTGCGAGCGTGGCGGCGATTTTTCCGGCGATATGGCCCGATTTTCCCATGCCGGTGACGACGATCCGGCCCCGGCAATCGAGACAAACCCGGCAGGCGCGCGCAAAATCCGGGCCGAGGCGCGGCAATTGCGCCTGCAAGCCCTCGATTTCGATCGCGAGTGCCGCGCGAGCGACTGCGACGAGGGCATCGTCGGTAAGAGCGCTTTCCATGCGTGAATGATACCGCGATACACTGCGAGATTAATTCGACATTCTTTGGAGCTGGCATGAATCCAGAACAAGTCGCCGCGCTGATCCACGCCGGCCTCGCGGGCAGCAAGGCGAAGGTCACGAGTCCCGACAACGTGCATTTCGAGGCCGTCGTCATCTCGGCCGCCTTCGCGGGTAAACGGCCGCTCCAGCGTCACCAATTGGTCTACGCGACGCTCGGCCCCGCGATGGGCAATGAGATCCATGCGCTCGCGTTGCAGGTGTTCACGCCGGAAGAGTACGTGGCCAGGGACTCCCACTGATGGACAAGCTGCAGATTCACGGCGGCATCCCGCTCGACGGAGAAATCCGCATATCCGGTTCGAAGAACGCGACGCTGCCGATCCTTGCCGGCTGCCTGTTGGCCGACGGTCCGGTGACGGTCGTCAACGTGCCCCATCTGCAGGACGTGACGACGATGATCGAACTCCTCGGCAACATGGGAGTTTCCGTCACGGTCGACGAGAAGATGTGCATCGAGGTCGATGCCGCAACGATCAAGGACTATTTCGCGCCTTATCAGCTCGTCAAGACGATGCGGGCGTCCATCCTGGTGCTCGGTCCCTTGCTGGCCCGATTTGGTTCCGCCGACGTCTCGCTGCCCGGCGGTTGCGCCATCGGCGCGCGACCCGTCAACATCCATGTCGCGGGACTGCAGGCGATGGGGGCCGACATCCACATCGAAAACGGCTACATCAAGGCGCGCGCGGGCAGGCTCAAAGGCGCCAAGCTCGTGCTCGACACGGTCACCGTGACCGGCACAGAGAACCTCATGATGGCCGCGGCGCTCGCCGATGGGCAGACCGTTCTCGAGAATGCCGCGCGCGAGCCCGAGGTCGTCGATCTCGCGAACTTTCTCGTGGCGATGGGCGCGAAGATCCTGGGGGCGGGCACCGACAAGATCGTGATCGAGGGCGTGGAGCGGCTCCATGGCACGCGCTACGAAGTGCTGCCGGACCGCATCGAAACCGGGACTTATCTCGTCGCCGGCGCGATCACGGGCGGCCATGTCCGCGTCAAGAACACGCGTCCCGAGCACGTCGATTCGGTGCTTGCCAAGCTCCAGGAAGCGGGGGCCAAGATCGGGATCGGCGAGAACTGGATCGAGGTGGACATGCGCGGACGCCGGCCGCGCTCGGTCGACATTCGTACCGCTCCCTACCCGGCATTCCCCACCGATATGCAGGCCCAGTTCGCGGCACTCAACACGGTCGCCGATGGCGTCGGTACGATCATCGAGACGATCTTCGAGAATCGCTTCATGCACATGCTCGAGATGCGCCGCATGGGTGCCGAGATCCGGCTCGAGGGGAATACGGCGATCATCAAAGGCGTGCCGCGGCTCAACGCAGCGCCGGTCATGGCAACCGACCTGCGTGCGTCGGCGAGCCTGATCCTCGCCGGACTCGTCGCCGAAGGCCGCACCGAGATCGAGCGCATCTATCATATCGACCGCGGCTACGAGGCCATCGAGGAAAAATTGCAGCAACTCGGCGCCAAGATCCGGCGCACGCCGGGCTAACCGGGCCGCTGGGAATCGCGCGTCGGCCGTTCGATGACCTTGACGTTGAACTTGAAGGGCTTGGGTCCGTGGCGCCCCTCGACCTCGACATCGCTGCCGGGCCGCAGAGCCGCGACTCGGACCACCAGATCCTGGGCGCTCTTGACCTGCTCGCCGCCGAGACTCGTGATCACGTCGCCGGGGCGGATGCCGGCATCGAATGCAGGGCTCTTGCCGAGAATGTAGGTCACGGTCACGCCGCCGCCCGTGACGATGCCGAGCTGCGCCGCTTGCTCGTCGGTGAGGTCCTGGGAAATCAACCCGAGCCAGCCGCGGATCACATGGCCGTGAGCGATGATCTGTTCCATGACGCCGCGCACGAGATTCACCGGTATGGCAAAGCCGATGCCCTCCGGTGCGCCGCCGCCGCCGCCGCCGCCGCCGCGATTCAGCACCGCCGTGTTGATGCCGACGAGGGTGCCGCGCGCGTCGATCAGCGCGCCGCCCGAGTTGCCGAGATTGATGGCCGCATCGGTCTGTATGAAGTTTTCGAACGTCGCGAGGCCGAGCTGGCCGCGGCCCGTCGCGCTGACGATGCCTTGCGTGACCGTCTGACTCAGGCCGTAGGGATTGCCGATCGCGAGCACGATGTCGCCGACGCGCAGGTTGTCGGAGCGCCCCATCGGCATCGTCGGCAGCTTGCCGATGGACAGGTGCAGGACCGCGAGATCGGTCTCCGGGTCCTGGCCAACGATGCGGGCGTCGGCGATCCGTCCGTCGGCGATCTGCACTTTGATCGAATCGGCGTCCGCGATCACGTGCTGGTTCGTCACGATCGTGCCGGAATCCGAGACGATGACGCCGGAGCCGAGACTGCGCTCGACATGCTGCCGATAACTCGGCAGATAGTCCCCGAACAGCTGGTCGAGCGGCGCGACCTGCGTCTTCTCGGTGACCACGCGCGCCGTATAGATGTTGACGACCGCGGGCGCGGCGCGCGCGACCGCATCCGCGAAGCTCGCCACGACGATCGGGGCAGGCGTGCGGACGTCCGCGACGACGAGCTTTTTCTCCGGCGGAGGCGGTGGTGTGACCTGCGTCACATCGAGCAGCTTGGGTTTGAACCAGACGACCAGGAACGCCGCGGCGAGGCCGACGATGACTGCTCTGACGAGGAATGTGGCGAGGATGCGCGCGTTCTGCAATGGAATTCCTAAACACACCTTTATCGCGGCGGCGGCGACCGACATATGGTCCGGACTGGCTTCCTACCCGCGAAGCACCCCGACGCCTGTGTATAATGCGCCCCACAAGCCGTTTATGAAACAGCGCCGCAGCGGCGTTTCGAGTCAAGTATTGTAAAAGTTTCCGTGTGTTTTCATCGCGAGGCCAAGTGAATGGACGAACAGGTGGACCACAGTCGGCGTCGGTTGTTGACGGCCGCCACGGTCGGTACAGGGGCGGTCGGGCTGGCGTTCGCCGCGGCGCCGTTTCTCGCATCATGGCAGCCGAGCGAGCGGGCCAAGGCGCTCGGCGCACCGGTCGATGTCGATGCCTCCAAGCTCGAGGTCGGTCAGATGCTGAAGGTGGTCTGGCGCGGCCAGCCGGTATTCGTCGTGCGCCGCGGCCCGGCGACGCTCGACATCCTGGGTGGCCATGACGATCAGCTCGCGGACCCAAAGTCCGACGATTCGACGCAGCCGGCATACATCAAGGCTTCCGGCGCCGCGCGCGCGCGCAATCCCGATTACTGGGTCGGCCTCGCCGTCTGCACGCACCTCGGTTGCTCGCCGCTCGGCGCGTTCGAGGCGCACAACGCAAGCCAGATCGCCGGTGTCGATCTGGGGGGCAGCTGGCCCGGCGGCTTCTATTGTCCCTGCCATGGATCGCGGTACGACATTTCGGGCCGCGTGTTCAAGGGACAACCGGCGCCGAAGAACCTGACGGTCCCTTCGTATGCGATCTCGACGGACGCCAAGATCGTGATCGGCGTCGACGACGCTGCGAAGAGTGCATAACCAAAGCTAGAGAGGTTGGAAGAGATGGCCGCAGCACCTGAATCTTCGCACGCGGGCAGCGCCGGAGGCTTTGTCGGCTGGATCGATCAGCGCTTCCCGCTGACGAAACTCTGGCGCTCGCAAGTATCCGAGTATTACGCGCCGAAGAATTTCAACTTCTGGTACTACTTCGGGGTCCTCTCGCTCGTCGTGCTCGTCAATCAGCTCGTCACCGGAATCTTCCTGACGATGAGCTACAAGCCGTCGGCGGCCGAGGCGTTCTCGTCGATCGAATACATCATGCGCGACCTCGACTGGGGCTGGCTGATCCGTTACATGCACTCGACCGGCGCGTCGGCGTTCTTCATCGTCGTGTATCTGCACATGTTCCGCGCGTTGCTGTACGGGTCGCACCGCAAGCCGCGCGAACTGCTCTGGATCTTCGGCTGCCTCATTTTTCTGCTGCTCATGGCCGAGGCCTTCATGGGCTACGTGCTGCCCTGGGGCAACATGAGTTTCTGGGGTGCGCAGGTCATCGTGTCGCTGTTCGGCAGTCTGCCGGTCATCGGCGGGGGTCTCGTCGAGTGGATCCGCGGCGACTACGTGATCGCGGATCCGACGCTGAACCGGTTCTTTGCATTGCACGTCGCGGCGCTGCCGATCGCGCTGATCTTCCTCGTGATCGCGCATCTGATGGCGCTGCACGAGGTCGGCTCGAACAATCCTGACGGCATCGAGATCCACGACCAAGAAGGCCCCGACGGCCATCCGCTCGACGGCATCCCGTTCCATCCGTACTACACGGTCAAGGATCTGGCCGGTATCGCGGGCTTTCTGCTGCTGTTCTGCGGCGTGATCTTCTTCGCGCCGACGTTCGGCGG
>Ga0116229_10014288_pt1 | contig 11050 bp, 6 predicted proteins | sample S1TSphgellanicum_3_FD_87313 | JGI IMG/M metagenome (GOLD analysis project Ga0116229, IMG submission 87313) | Host-associated microbial communities from peat moss isolated from Minnesota, USA - S1T2_Fc - Sphagnum magellanicum MG | ecosystem: Host-associated > Plants > Peat moss > Unclassified... | reverse complement strand
GTTCACACTGCATGATTACGCAAAGATCACAAATCAAAAGATCTGTCACAGGAGGAAATTGTGTCTCGGTTTAGGGTTTACAGGGGTTGATGATTAGAATCATCTAGGGTTCTCCATGCATTTGTCGAATTTCTTCATTATCGCATCATGTCTAGCACCATCCTTACGTAATCAATCCCAAAACCTACATACCCTAGAGATTAATTACATCACTTATAACACACAATTTCAACATGATCTTAATTTACCTTAATTTATGAGTCTTGTAGATATGTTTTAAAAAGTTACAAATCAATTTAATAAATATAAAATACTTTCAACACATTAAAAAATTTGCTACAACTCTTTTTCATGCTTCAAAAGCACAATGAAATAATGCAAAAAATCATTGAAACATTTTCTAAGCATTAGGAAATAATGTTAAAAACATTATCACAACATGATTCAAGGGCTATTGATAGATTTTATTACCTTCTTTTTACTTGTGTGTAACCAAAAAAAAAGTAAATTATAAGAAAAACTTTAAACTACTTCATTATTACTACTTTGCTTATAATATAAGTAAACCAAAAGGAGCAAAAGGAATTAAAAGGATTGATTCTTATCATTCCTTTTGTTTTCATAAATGGAAGCCAAAACAAACAAAAAATTCAAAAAACTAAAAATTTGGAAACAAAAAGAGGGATCTCACATCTCCATTATTGATATTCTCAACAACAAATCAAGTCAAGAATTTTTCTATGATTTAATACTCTAAAGTTATTTTGATTTCCTATCTTAAACTTAGCATTTACCTTATCAAAACCGAATTCTATCCAACCTACACATGTTCTTCGATTTTACATGAGTAACCAAAAAAAAAATTGGCAAGTTGACCTTGGATCAAACTCTCATTAGTATCCATTAGTGGCTATTATTATCTTTTCAACCCCATGATGCATTATTCACAAGGTGCAAAAACTAAAATCTATGTTTCATCAAAAGAAACCCCACCAAATAGTTATTTCTTTTTGTCAAAAGTCATTTGACATCACCAAATTCAACATCTTCGAATGTGAAATTTTGGACCTAATTCTAGAAATCACAATTCCCATACAATTACTATTTTAATTTGAGGCATTTTCAACAACAACCTTTTTCCTATAGTTCAAAACAATTTAATTTACATCCTATATTTGATTTTCAAAATAAGATTATAAATTCTTAAACCCTTTTGCCAAGTCTATTGATTTAATTTTGTTCCTTGAGATATTTGAATAGCTAAAATGTAAAAGTTGATTCCTTTTGATAGTACCATCTATTGATAACTAAAATGATTCACTCCCTCACAAGAATCATGGAAAAAACTCTTGACTTGTGATAGTTCCAAATCCTACACAATGAAAAGAAAGTTCAATTCTATTGTAATGCATTATTACTAAGCTACTTCAGATGCTTGAGCAAACCATCAACTTATCTTGCCACCAATGTTGTCAACACCACCATGATTTTCATTAGTCATCTATTAAATGCCACCAACATCCTTTCCTTTTATAGCTTTTTTCCTTCTTTTTCCACCCTCTAGTCTGTATCTCCAATAGTAACACCACCATAATTCCCTTGTGATTCCCAACTTGAACAAACACCAAAAGTAGGAAGTAACAATAACCTACACGAACAAACAAGACACAATAACAAAAAGGCTAGGTATTTAATGCTAGTACATTCCTTTGGAAAAACGCATGTTGAAAATTTTGATAAACAATTAATGTGTCCTAATCCAATTAAGCATATCCAACCACTAATTCATAATCATCATTAACAAGAAATATTTTTATTCACACCAATGTTTGTCCACATACCATTTGTCCCACACTGGTGTGCTAGCATGAGTGTTGGTTCATTTTGGGCCTTTCAAAACAACTTGTCATTGCAATTGAGTAGTTTTATTTTCCAATGCCATAATATTATTTTTTTAATTAAATTTCAAAATCAATAGATAATTTGTGCCACCCATTTGAAAATCAACATTTTATGGGAAGGAACATAATGATGGGTATAAATTATCAATCCCCCTTTTATGTCTTTGTACAACCCACATCTAAAAGAAAGGAACATTGGGGTAATTAATTATGAACCATTAAATTTTGTTAATGTCAATGTTTTTCTAGTGTTTCCCTTTTTTTCCATCTTCAATTTGTATAAGAAGAGGCCTACTTGCCAAGTTTCCCTTAATTGAAGATTGTAACTTTGAAGATGGTAGCTTAACGTCATAGGTTTGCATATCAGGGGAAGGCCTATAAAGAACAAGACTTCCACACCATAAAGTAAAAAAATGTTTTATTTGAACGGCGAAAGGTTTGCATGCTAATGGCAAAAGGTCCATTCAATTGAACGAAATGTTTTCATCATGAATAAGTGCATTCAAAAGAAAAAGACTTTTGAATGTTTTACATAAATGGAATGAAGGTAATGAAAATTTTCATAGAGATCGTTGAAGAGCTATAACGAAAAGAATGAAAATAAAAACATCCTCAAAACCCATCGGTTCAATAGACAACAAGAAAATAAAATAAGATGATTAACGGCATAGTCTTCTCAACAAATAGGATTATCAATTTTATTTATACAACAAAATAAAGCTCTACTTTCTAAGGCACAATTTGGGATTAGGACACTCTGTGTTTACTTTCATGAGCTATCGTTGTCTTCATTTACGATTCCATTAGACAAAAACTTCAACTACAACCCAACAAAATCAATTTTAACCATAGGGTCTCAATTCCACCATCAACATATAGTAGTGAACATTCATAACACCAAACCTAAATAATATACATAGATCAAACCTTCATTTATACCCCATAACTTTTGCAATTTTCCAATTATTCATAGGAAACTTGTACAAGATATAAATACCAACTAATCATGATTGTAACAAAAATCTTGAAAACGTGCATATGCAAAAAAATGCTGAACTTGACTTGTTTCAAAGTTTCCATTTTCACAAGTCTCACTTCCTTTCAACACACAAAAAATCAAAGACATTCTCAAGTATATCAAATCTAACCATCCATAATCATATATACAAACTCTCAAACTCCCTCTACACTAAGATCTTCTACCATAAGCCTCACAAGCAGTCTTAATTTCTTTGTTTAGTGGAGATATCAAAATAGAATATCAAACCTAACTTGTTGAAAACATTCTTCTTTCCAACAAGACACACAACAAAATTCTCACAAACATATTACCAACTTAATAATATTTGAAGAGAGAGCTTAGTTTGCATCAAACCTACCTTAAGAAGTTGTCCACAATCATGAACAACCTCCAAACACATCAATGACAAATGACACATTGTAACTGTGAAATCAAAATAACCCCACAAAATTCATTAACAAAACTTAACAAATTTTGAAAAAATAAATCAACAACCTAATTTATTCCATGCATCATCATAATTACGCACCATTTCAAATGCTCATGATCCCTTCATTTAATGATGAAAAGCACAAAGGTGGTAAACTCTTTCAATGATGTTGAAAGAGACAACCCACTGATGAAACAGATAGCTAACCATCTCAACCCTAAATCCATGTCATAGAATGTCACAAATCAGTTTGGTTGTTAGAGCATGTGTTATAGCGGCCCCATTTGTATTATTATTTTGCACATTTGAGGTGTAGGATATTCTTGCCAATACCTACTTAGTAACTATCGAACGCCTTACCTACTTACATAATAACACTACAACATAAATATGGTCATCTCACAATAGTAGGTTGTGGTTCATGACACATGTATGATCATTTATTTTAGATTTCATGTTCAAATACAATTTCAATTAAATTCAATTCTTTTTTAGAGCAGGTTGAATGATAGCTTAATTTGCCCCCTATATTGTAATTTGGATGAAGTATACCTTCAAATAGTGTGCAAATGGGTTCCAAGAATATAAATTTGCACAAAATACACTTATCTCCACAAGGCCCAATACAAAAGACTGACTAAAGCATTGGCCAGTCATAATTATTGGCCTAGGTGTAGAGGGTTTTTTTTTCCCCAAATTTTGGGATGTAACCACAAGAGGAATTAGCCAAATTTGGCTACAGATCAGAAAGCAAAGTAGAATTTTCTTATAATTCTACTATCTTTTGGCAACCTGAATCCTATGTCTAAAAGTGTAGCCATTTAAGAATCTTTTTCCTTTACATCTGCTGACTTTGGTGAAGGTTTTTTGACAAAAATCTTTTAGAAGAGAATTTTTTTTGGTCACTGCGGTGCAAATGCTTGCGAAAATTAAAGCACTGCCCAGGTGCTAGCATTTAAATTGTTTCTCACCTTATATTGTCCAATTTTTCATGTTTTTGGGTGGGGTTAGGGAAACAAGTAACAAACCATTTTAGATGTGATAAAGAGTGGTAGAGCCCCAAATAGGGCATGTGGGGTGAGCTTGCTTTTACACTACCAATTGGGGTGGTAACCCAGACGGATGAAAACTTTCAAGCAACCCCAATTTACAAAGACTTTGTATGGCAATAATGGCATCAAACCTTGATCAAAAGTGATGAAGTGCTTCCATCTTTAAGACAGTTTTTGTAATTGGAAATTGTTGGACAATGGGCACTCTTGTGCAAGACAAGAAAGGGAGGCAAAGTACCACAACCCCTTTGCAAGGGAGTTCAAAAAGAAAATGTATGCACCACTTGCTTTGCAACTATAAGTAAATTTGGGCTTACAAAATAATGCCCATAGCATTATAATAACTCCTAATGTTGGGGGCTTTGTGACAAACCCTAGATATGAGGAATGGACAAACCATGAAATAAGCTTTTAAAAGTTTGGCAGGTTGACAACATCATCTTTCTTTCTGTGGCTCATTTGGTTTGTCACATTGTAAATTGATGTTTTGACAAGCTGCCTTCAAGGCCTTGAAAGGCAAAACAAAAAGTGTAAGGAGAAGGGCCAAGAGGGGTTTAGGGTTACTCTGGGAATGAGGGTAGACTAACCTGAGTGGGAATGGAGAGTGGGGCTTGAATTCCCAGAACTGGCCCCTTTGAGGACCCTTATCCAAGGGTCTATCTCTTGTAGAATTTGACATCTTGTAGAATTTCAACCATTGTGATTTTGGTTTGAGGAGGAGAAGAGGCCATCTTATATGGGGTAAGGTGCCCTCCAAATAGGTACACTAAATAAGTATTTCTACCACTTGTTAACAAAATAAGGAAGAGCCAATTTCTATTACAAAGATTTACAATTACATGAGTGTGCTTTCAAAAAACCTCTCCTTACAACTTTTGGCAACCCAACAAGTGATGCAAGAAGAGCTGAACAGTGTCTAGAAATTTCTTTGCATAAATGTGGCATAGCTAAACACCAGGTTTGGCTATTTTTTATGGGTGTGAAATTTTGCCAAACTGTGAAAAATAAAAAGTAAAAAGGGAATATTCTGTCAAAATATTCTCATTTTTCTGGAAAAAAAGTTGCTAGATTTTACGAAGAAAGATTGGAATGTTTTTCACGACCTTTGGATTCTGATTTTAGTTTGGTAACAATTTTTTGAACTATTTAGACCATGTCGGCATTCAATGCTAAATGACCCAAGTTTTGGATTTGCCTTACCTTAGCCTTCATTTCTGCTCAAATTCTATGACTAAATTATGTTATCTTGGAATAAAATCATGGGTTTTTTTAAGTGGAAAGTTTTTGCCAGCTGATGAATTTTTTAAACATAAATGGCAAAACATAAGTGTCTTTTGGTCTTCCAGTTGCTAAATTTCCAAAAATAAAAGAAAAACTTCATATTTATGGTTTATGTTCCAATGGGTAGCAAACGATGTAGAAGGATGCTTGGAAATTTGTTTTTTTATATTTTGCTTACAACAGATTTGGCTAAATTGTCTTAGTGATGATTGCCACTTCAGCTACAAGTCCTAAATTAAGAATTTAGTCTTAAATTAATACTTGTTAGTTACATCACAAAGCTGAAAAAAAAAAGGTGATCACTGAATAGAATCCTGGAAATCTTTTGAACCGATAACCTCTTTCATTCACTTTACAAGCCACATTACATTTGGAGATGAAAACAAGGATCACAGGATCAAACTAGGGCCCAAAGAAAGGGTGACTTTAAGAATGACTCTTTTGACTCCTCCAAGTGTTTCCATGACTGCTGTGCTTAGAGTGTGACATTGATATTCCATGATTTGATCATCTTGGGTAGCCATGATGGATATGCCCTTAATTTAAGGCTTTTAAATTGGACTTAAGGTTTTTGGAATGTGGAATTGGTTCTATCTCAAACTTTTTTTGATAAGACAATCTTTTTGTACTGATTTTGGTTGATGAGTAAAGTAGGCTATCTTTGTCCCAATTTAAAAAAATTCTTAGATAATTTGACAGACTGAAAACTTTGATTCTGGGAATTTGGCAATAATAAAAGTGTTTGCACTTTCTAAACCTGTGAAAAGGAAAATCATGGAGGTAATAATCACCAGAGTTTTTTGTAAGGAATTTTTTAATGTAGCTTAAGTGGCAATCGTCCATAGGAAGATGTTTAAAAATTGACGATTGTTCACAGCTTTCTGGGTTCAAAAAAAGTTGGCTAGTTTCAGCTTTCGGGCAGGATTCCTGAAAAACACTAGAACCACAGGTTTTGTAAATGGAGTAGTTTCAGCCAAAAAAGAATGCCTTAGTAAAATTAAGTCAGCATATGTGGTACTATTGTGGCTTGCATTGTTGAGCACATATTGCTATATATTAATATTAAAAATTTAATAACTCCTGCACTATAGGTTTGAAAATTATGAAACCACCTTGGTGCACCTATCCTAGTTGAGTGCTTTCTAATGATACCAAGAGCACACCCCCAATGTACATGAAATTTTAGTGATAAAAACACTCAAAATTCAATTACTCTTGCATTGTAGGTCTAAAAATTACTAAATCACACAAGTGCACCTCTACCCAGGAAGGGCTTTCCATAATGTTGAGAAGTAACCCAAATGTTTTGGGGGGGTTTTTATTGTGGTACAAGTGTAGGTGCTGGTTCACCCCAAGGCTTCAAGCAGTACCATGAACAGGGCAAGGGAGATCCAAACTTGACAAAACAAAAGAAAAAAAAATAGAAAGAAAGAAACTGCCTTCCTCAATTATTATGTGATATGTTCAACCAGGAATTACAATTACAGGGAAAAAGTAGAAACTTGAAACCACATACCAGTTTTGCAAATCAGCTCCTGATGATTTTATATGTAGTGTTTTTTTCTTCAACTTTGTGATGTTGCTCAAATGGCAGTCATCCATAAATATATTTAGCCAAATTTGGCGATATTCAAAATATGAAAGTAGAAAATCTTAAGCACCCTGTCATATTATAGGCAATTGTGAAAAAAATTGATTATTTATTAGCCTTTTAAAAAAAATTACATTTAAAAAAAAAAGTGATTTGTGACAGACTATTCCTTTTTCAATTTCTTTTTTTGCAAACCAGGACAAATTTTCACCACCAAAAAAATCACTAAGATGTACCACTTAGATTGACATCTCTCTCTTATTTGTTTTGCCTTTGCTGGATCATCCAAGCAAGATCCAAGGATTCACCTTACAGACAATTTGAAGGCCTTGACCAGATCAACATACCCAATGCAACTGGTCCAAACTATGAAGCTGCAGGTGGAAGCACAATACCAAGGCACCAAGTTACAAAGAACTGTGTTATGGATATTGTGTGGCCCAGAACCCACCAGTGCACCATCCTGAAATCCTGTTCCGACTGAACTGCGAATGAACCGCAACTGAGTTACCAAGGTTCCACCTGGGTAACCTACGATTTGAATCCTGCTACTTCCTCCTCACATTACATAGGTAACTATTAATTATTTATCTAAAGCTCCAATCACACTTAATGTTAAGTCAATGCTAAGTCAATATTAAAAATAATAACAACAACAACAAAAAAATGTTGCATTCAAGTTCAAATCAAGAAAGTCACTGAACATTTAAATGACATCCTAAGTGGCACCCAATGTTAAGAAGATGATAGTTTAATATTAAATCAATACTAGCTTAACATAAAATTCTCAAAAAAACATAAATTTTGAAATAAAAGTTTAATGTTAGGTAGGAGGCCTTAAAAAGGGGTACATTAAGTCAATGATTTTGCATTGTTCCAAAGATATTAAGTTTTAAGTATATCCCCGAACTAACGGCTTATGAAGTGGTCGGGTCCACCCAATCAAACCTTATGAAGTGTTGAGTACTGGCCACCGACTCTACAAGGATTGTAATAATTTCTCACAAAATCACACACACACACACACACACAACATACTCCATGTACGTGGGCCATTCAGTTTTGTCCTTCAGGTAGACAATATCTAGTAGGTGTATGACCCCAAAACTCTAGCTCACTATTCAGCTTCCTCCTTAGGCATGTGGCTATGGAAAACTCCAAAGTAGTGTGGATCTTTGATTTTGTGTTTTTTTAATGATCTTAGAATCAAAAGAGTCTCAAAATATTGAAAATTCTCAAAGAACTTGCGAAAACCTTTCATGAGAAAGACTCAGCAAAGAACTTATGATTCTTTCCTTTTTATGTTTAAGAATTTTCTTTGAACATAAATGTCAAATGCTGAGAATTTCCAGACACAAGGTCCCTCTTATCACGGTGCTAATGGGCTAGCGAGCCACAGTACTTTCAATTTATAAGACTAAATTTTACGAGTGGGATCCATCAACATAAATGTCAAGATGTCCATCCACCTGACAAGTTCTGGTATCATGGTGCTATAGGACTGGCTAGCGATCGGTACTTCCAAATCATAAACTGAAATTCTGCACAAAGAGATCCATGAACAAACATTATAAAAGTCAAATGCTAAGAATCTTCACACACACACACACACTTTTGCCCTTCTCTTATCATGGTGCTAAAGGGCTCTCCAGGGACTATGATTTCTACCTTTGAAGATAGGATTATACAAGTGAGAAGATCCAAACAATTATTTATGCATCAACAGAAGTGGCAGCTTATCTCCAGGGACTGTGTTTCTAACTTTGAAGATTGGATTATACAAGTGAGAAGATCCAAACAACTATTTTTTGCAATGGACAGAAGCAGCAGCTTGTCTCCAAGTCTCCAAGATAAGCTGGAAAAACTTTGATTCTTTGCTGGTGAGTAGTGAGGCAAAAGAAGTGAAAGAAAATGCCAAAAGAAAGGGGTCATTTTGCTGCAAATTTTGGATGTCACCAATCACCACCTTGTTGTTCAAATACAAGTGGCTTTTTCCAGCTTTCAGCAATGGAATAGACCATGGAAACTGTATTGGGGACAAATCCCCAATGCTCGTGTAAGCCAAAGAGACTCTGGGCCCTGTCCCCTTCCTGAGACCTCATGATCCGGGGCTAGCATGGGGCCTGACATAAGTTACATTCTGGACTCAGTTTGAATGCCCCAAATTTGTTGGTATTGGAAAGCAAGTTAATATCTTAATATCTGGTTATTAAGCTGGTTCTGGTTTTTGGCCGGTTCTGGAACCAATTCCAGTGTACCCAGATCACTGGTTCTTTGGAAATTTTGAAAAAACAAAATTCAGAACTGGAATCCGAACCAGACCTGGAACTGGTTGCAAAATCCATTTAATTCAGGTTCCAGTTTTAAAAATTTAAAAATTTAAATTTTTTGGACTGAGGTTATCATTGTCCCTTGGGGTAGGAGTGCAGCCCTTTGCAACATTCCATATTCCAATTGTGAAATCTTATTTTTCCAGTGTGCAATAGTTCAGGATAAAATGCATTGTCAGGCTTTTCAGGTTCTTTGTTCAAATGGTTCTTTAGGTTTTCTTGTCTCCTTTTTACTCCCTTTCCCAATCGACTTGAGCTTGGACTGTGATGTTGAATTTTGTGAACGTCTTCCATTTGGGCCTTCCCTGGTTCCATTTGTACACACACATTTCTCTTATTCTTTAGCGGAAGGTGCAGCTTACTTTTCATCTTCCTCTTAACCACTTCACATGTGACCCATTTGATGTAATGGGCTAGCATTTATTCTCATTGTTCTTTCAGTGGTGTCTTTTTCTCACTCTCTCATGGGATCAATTGGGCATAGGGACAGGTGTCATATTGCATTTATAATCAATCTTTGGATCCTATGGGGATCCACTTTCTTCCTTGTGCTTATGGAGGGAAGAAGACGGCTTTGCATGATGTTAATTTTATGGCCATTGTGAAAGATGCAAAATTTCATGTTTCACGAAAGTAGACCCATGTCCTTCCATCCTTTGTCTTATAGTTTTCATGTTGTGAAGTCAACATGGTATTATCATTCGATGGCGTTTGCATGTTGGCAAACTTTTGTCATCGCTAACCCCATTTGAGTTGATTTGGTTTCATGAGTTGTTCTTTCTTGTGGGGTTGTTGCGATGGTTGGAACTTAAACAAAGGACGATTTTTATTGTGATCGATTACCAATGAACATATTTTTCCTTCTAGCTATAGAGGTTTTCAAATGTCTCCACCAATAAGCAAATGGGTTTCTTCATTGATGTGCCAACATGGCACGAAAAATGAAGACAATGATAGCCCCCATCTTCTAGTTTTATGCGCATTTTATAAACAAAGGGTGTCAATAACATTACAACATGTGTAGGCAATCTCTATTTTGAAACATGTTACAATAGGTGAGGATTTGTCTAAACTAAGCATGATCCTTTCAGGAGGACCTTTCATTTCATTATTTGATATGCTTTTTGCAAGTGAAGGGGGTTCAAGAACTTGATGTTCCCTTTGTGTTTCACCCTTTTGGTCACCCTTTTAGGTGGTTCATTTGTCTTCTTGTACATGGGTCCTTCCATTTTGTTCCTTGTTTTCCTCTTTTTCAGGTGCTTTGGTTAATTTATGTATGGTTGGCAAGGTTTCATTAGGTTAGACATGTTTTAGTTTAAGAAAAAATAATTAGAGTTTTGATAATAATAGCAAAAGAAATTTTAATAATAATTCGGAGGTGTGATGTGAGTGGTGTCAGGCATGAAAGAACTTACAGTCTAAGTTAGGTTCTTTCACCAAGTTC
>Ga0116229_10014287_pt1 | contig 11051 bp, 4 predicted proteins | sample S1TSphgellanicum_3_FD_87313 | JGI IMG/M metagenome (GOLD analysis project Ga0116229, IMG submission 87313) | Host-associated microbial communities from peat moss isolated from Minnesota, USA - S1T2_Fc - Sphagnum magellanicum MG | ecosystem: Host-associated > Plants > Peat moss > Unclassified... | reverse complement strand
TGACATTTGCAACTAATGGTAGGTAGAGGGGTCTTCTTGGATGGAAATTGTATTGAAAACTATCCAAATGAAAGGATGAAAAAATCCATTAGTCGTAAGTTAGTCATAGAGTAGTTGCAAGCGACTTCAAATGCAAAAAGTAGTTGTAAATATAACCAACAATAGTTGTAAATGTCAAATAGTCGCAACTAGTCGCAAATTCGTTGGTTACAAAATCCCAGATTTCTTCTAGTGTATCATGCACATGTAATTGGAGAAAATCTCATGTAATTTGTAATATGTTTGGATTCAATATCATCAAAGGTTTCATGAACATCCATCTTTTTTAATTTAACATGTGCAAAGCTAACATGTCAATGCAATCCATTTACATTCTACACTTGTAAATGTTACAAAAAATGTGGATAGACCCCACTAGCAAGTTTTGATCAAGTGATGTTATTGAACGTGTAAAATCACAATATCATAAACATGAATGCAATTTTTTTAAATTATATTTTCTTTTAAATGTGCAAAATGCCATGTAAATTATTTTCACGCATTCGAATCCATGAAGTTGTTTCAACCCCTTATATTAAAAAAATTAATGACATTGAATGTTTGGAATGCATGTAATAAAATGATGATTTTTTTGTAGCTATTTTCATTGTGTGATATCTTGATATCAAAATTTTATTAAGATGAAATGTTTTTGAAGCTTGCCAAAGACATTTAGTTACATTTTTTTGTTATGTTCATCTCATAAAAGTCCAAGTGGTTTATAATCTTGATTAGGTGACAAGTTGTGCAAATGTTTTCATCATGAATAATTTGTTCAATTGAAAGGAAATTTTATATTAAACTACATGTTGTGGCATTTTCAGAAAATTTTCAAATTTATCTAGGATTTTATTCAACTCCTATTTTGTTTGTTTGGAATTTCTAAATCAATTAATATGATTTTGTAGAAAATTTGAAATGTTAAACAAGTTTTCCCATATACCTTGTGTTGAAATTTTTGACTTTATGTATTTGATGGCATATTGATGAGGCCTTTCAAAGCTAGCTCATAATTTTGTTAAGCCAAATATTACATTAAAAAATAAAGTGATTTATATTCAAATTTGCATTTTAGAACAATGTCAATGGTTGCTTCGTCATTTGGCATGCATGGTAATACAAATTTTGTTCCATTCACATTGAAAGCATCTCATGGCTATTAATGTTAGTCACGTCACATCAATTTTGATGCTAATGTAACATGTTGTCAAATCAATTTAAGGTCAAAGCAATAATTATTTTGTGTTTAAGTCATATTAGCTATGCTAATGGTGACCTAAATTCAATAATACCATAATTTTAGGGGATTGCGTTGATTGAATGAACTTTGGTCCTATTCCATATGATGACCAAATTTCTTGAAACTTAATAAAAACCCCAAATTGTCAAGATGTGGTTATCCAAATTTGGTTATCATTTTGATGGTTTGAATTTTTTTATAAAAATTAAACAAGGTGGACCTAGGTTTCAATTGTTATAGCAATTGGAATTCAACCCCAAATAAATAAATAAATATTTTTTTCTATCTAGATTTGGTGATTTGATTTCAATCACCATTTCAACAATCAAATTGTTTTCCTAAACTTCTTTTTGGGATTGAAATTTGGTTGGCACATTGACTAGAATCAAGGTGTCCACAAGGAACAAGACCAAAATCTACCCCAATCCTAGTCCATGTGGTCATTGAACTTCAATTTCAAATAAAAAAATTTTAAATTGTTTTGGTCATTGAAACACATCATGACCTTGATTGCCATGCATGATATTGGATGTTTTGTAATGTAGCAAATAATTTATCAATCAATAGACAATCACCAACAACATAAGATAATTCACAATATGTTTTAATCCAATAACTTTGAAAGCATTATCCATATTCTCAACAATCATAATTTTTTTTCTTCTTTGTGTCAATTTCAAAATTTGAAATTTGCTTGGAAGGTAAATTTTTTTAATGGATTTTGGTTGATGCAAGTTATCAATCATGTGAAGTAATGTTTATGTTTATTAATGAATTACAAAAATACATCATGAATGTTATAGGTTTTAAATATTATTAGGTCTTTAATTATGAATTCTATAGGTTTTTAATTAGGTCCAATTCTGTCAAGTAGGTGAAATGACAATCATCCACTAGATGAATGAGCCAAAGTTGGTTAGAGGTTATACATGATAATAGAATTTTTTTGGAATCTTGCTTAGTTATGGTGATATACATGAACTCATTGTCTATGTCTAAAACCTTCTAACTTTTTTTCCTCAAAATTTGATGACTTTTGTGTATTTTTTCCAAAAAATCCTTTAAAAATATGCATTACATTTTTTTCGGTAATCCCAATGTTAAATTTTTCAAAAGAAAAACATTGATTATGAACCAATGTTAGTATGGGGATGAATTTAAGGTGTTAAAGCTTAATTGAATGAACCAAATCAAAACTTTATTTGGGATGTTTGCAATAGTGGGCAACATAAAGTTTGTATGGATCAATTGATGAAAATTAGCAATCTTTTCATTGTGAACAAGTGAATGAAATATACAAAGAGAGAAATAAAAAATGTTATATTTTCTCATTATGTGAAGTGTCAACACTTGAAATATAACACATTGTAATTCACATTATCACAAGTTTTATTTGTAATAACTCCATGTCCTATAAAGCTTTTGCCTAAAAGTAAATACATAACTAAAAGACCTTACAAAAATAATATAATAACTTGACAAAGGTCTTGGTCTTAGGTTAATATAACTTTAAAAACATATTGCACAAAAAAATATGTACAAAAGGTTGAACATCATTTTTTCTTTCTAATTTTGACTCACCTTTGCACAACATCATTAACACATGAGCATGTATGTGAGTGTGATTTTGTGAACAAGATTTTCTTTTGTATATTCATGCCATGTGGCAAAAATATTATCTTGGATACGGGTTTAAAATCAAAGAGTTTTTAAGGATTTAAGTTGTGGATCTTTTGGTATGTCCTTTGTATGTGGAACTAATGAAATGAACATGATGAGGTTCATTTAAGAGACAATATTGTATGTACGCTCATAACATTTTTTCTATTTTGCTTGTGTTGCATTTAAAGAAACCTTGCATTTTTTTACTACACCCAACAATAGTTGCAAAGTAATTAGATTCCCCAATATAGTGTTATGCATTATTAGTCAACATTTAAGTAGCATACATGATCTAATTGTTAATTTTTCTAACATAGTGAAACAAAAAATTTCAAACATGATTCATGCCAACCAAACCTATGATTGAACATTAATTGAAACCTTCACTAAGTCAAATCATTTGCATGATATGAAATTTCTACCATCATAGTGAAACACATAGCTTCGTCCTAAGTAGTGCACTTCACACACTTATGAGTTAAAAGTTATGATGTCACACGTGATCAATACTTCTAGTTATTTAGAAGTTATAGCATGAACTAATAAGTAGCAAACTTCATCCTAACTACAAATAGGGAAATGGATGAAAATTTTGAACTCCCCACAAAACATGATATGTTATAATACATAGTGTACATGTGTTTACAAGGCACCTACTTCTTTCAATAACCCAATGAACTTGCAATCATAGTCACAAAATTCAAGCGAATGTAGGTTCGCAACTTCCCAATTGTTACTTCATAATGCCTATTGTTTGGACTTTCACCAAACATAATCTTGTAGATTTGTCCACATCCAAACATAGGATCCTCCAATGGTGGGTTTACAACTAATTCAAGAAGATAACCAATCTCCCACCCATTATAGTGTTGTTTTGACATCTTAGATGGCATTATATGTTTAAAATGTGTTGTAGGCCATGACATTGTATCTATTGGTCAATTTATTGGAATAGAAATTTCCCCACCAAATAGACTTCAAGGATGGATATGTTGTCATTTATTGAGAACAAAACCTACTTCCTTGGAATATTTTACCTCACCTTGCACATGAGGTTGGTTTGTGCTTTCGTAGGTGAAATTGTCAATACGACTGGCATGTTAATGACATGTTTACACTTTGTGGCCCCCATGCAATGATTCATGTCATCCACACAAAACTGGAACTTGTGAAGCTTCATGGGTGCACCTAGGAATTGAAATCACAAACTATAGTAAATTGGGGTAATATTACCAATGGTAGTTGTCTTGATAATTATTGTTGCAATGCAAGAATGCTTAATGGTTTTTTGCAATGTTAAACATTAGACGTGCAATGTAGGGGGACATTGTTTTATATATATGTCATAGTTGATCTCCACATGGAGATTCTAGGACCTCAACACGCCCATCATTAGAAACCATGTGTTTGTATTCATCAATGTTGGAAGAAGGCCCTTCAATTTGCACTTGCGATTTCCTAGTTAGTGTGTTGACATGTGGGTGGCAATAATTGACATGAATGTGCCTATGCAAATCTTCTTTTGATCTTGGATGCAAGTATGCTTTCTATTTGCAAGAGTGAAAGATCTATTCACCTTCCAAGTGTGTGATTCTAGTTGTGAAGGATGAACTAAGGGCATATTTTCAAACTACATTTACAAGTTAGGTAGGGTCACCAAATTGTGTTGCTCTACATAAAAGAAGTTCACTCCTATCATGTCCTCGTATGAGAGGACCACCTTTCTTGAATTGGTAGTACAAAGTTGTTTGCTTAAAGGCTTGAAAATAATCATCAACTATTGCAACATACAAATATGTTTTTTTTTCCCTTGATTATTAAAGCCATATGTTGTGCACGACTTCTAATAGATTTGCACATAGGCATGTCTACAAGTTCTTTTAATGAAAACTTCTACAAAACATAATAGATTTATTTTAACCTCCTTTTCACATGGGTTTTACATCTTTTCAACATGTAACCAAGATGGGATGGAATGATGGATGTGTGCGAGGGATAAAACTTGAGATAATTCATAAATATTTCCCATTGTCTAACACAAAGTGCCAAAAACTAAGTCAATTTTCCAACTCTTGAACTCCAACTCCATCAACAACCCCCAATGAATACCACCAACATCAGATGCCAACATACTAAGTATCTACCTCTTCCAACGTTGTGGCATTCTTGCATTCATAACACAATGTTTTATATTCATTAGAAGAAAAGTGCTTATTTGCGATTGTAATTTGCAACTATAAATAAATTACAATGAACATTAACAACTAAAAATCTATTCGTTGCATAAGTGAAATCACATCCAACATTTAATCGCAAATGATGATTCACCATGATGTTAAAATATTCAACATAGATGATGTATACAGTCAACATATACATTCTCATCCTTTAACCAATGTATAATATTTGCAACTAATAATCATTTTTTTACAACTAGTAGACAACCCTATCACTAATTGTCATTTGACAACATAAATTTTAACACATTCTTTAATCAAATTTTGCCACATGGCATTATGAAAACTTTTGGGTGCAAATTATTATTATAATTTGAGATATTGATCTCCACAATCCATTATGATTGTTCATTTTAAATGGTCTTAGATTGTGACACATGGCATATTAAAAAATTACCATGTGACATATTAATTGAAAATTTTAAAAATACATTAAAAATGATTTATTTAAATAATTAAACAGGTCAATACATAATGTTAGGTAATATTAAGTAGGTAAGACATACCTATTAACTTAAGTTACATACTTACCTACCTACACTACATATTTATTTACATGCTTATTTATTTAAATAAGCAAGTGGGTAGGAAGGTAAAAAGGTAGGTGAATTAAAAAATAACCATGTAAATATTTTTATTTGATTTTATGTTTTGCCTTTAAAGTTAAAATTATTTAAGCTCATCACAAATTGATACACGTATTTTAATATCAAAACACAAAAAAATACACCTCATTTATGTAGTTTGTGAGATGAAGTTCAAGGACCAATCATATGGGTTAAATCTTTTAATTACAACTTAATTACAAATCGGTTTACAACTAAAAACATATTTTGCATGAGCTTTATGTTTTTTTAATTTTTAACTTTATACAACTAAATAGGTAATTATTTAATAATTAACTATTTGAATAACACTAGTTAATTATATTACAATTCAATTATTTAGTTTAATTTCTTAATAATTAAATAAATTAGCTATTAATTAATGGTTAATAAATTATTCAAAAGTATTTCATTGAAGATAAAATATTAACCTATTTAATTATTAAATTATTATGTAAATAAGTATAATTATAATTTAACCAACTATTCTTTCATTTTTATTAACTAATCAATTAATTCATGGTAATAATTAGAATAATTATTAATTATTGTGTCAATTTATGATTAATATCTAATTAGCCAATTTAAATTTTTGAAGTAACTAATTAAACAACGTTAATTATTCATAGTTTTTACTAACTAATCAATTAGTTGATAATATTAATTCATCAATAACTAATACTGGTTTAATATAATGATTATCATATTAATATGACCTCTCCACTAACATACTTTAATCATACCTTAAAATAGACATGGTATACTTTTAAACATACCATATAAAATCAAAATGAAATATTTTATTTTAATATGCCCATAATATGAGCAAATATATGTTTCATATCCCTTGAATACAAACTAAATACCTCAATATACCATAATACAAGTCAAGTATGCTTATAATACATTGAATACAAGTTAAATATATTCTTAATATGGTCCACGATACCTTAATGTACATTAAATGTATAAATGCACCATAGGAAGTAACCAAATTGTCACTAATTTTGTGATTAAATGAATGTAGGGGCCTATTATTAAATGAAAAATTCAAGAAGGTAGTCAATATGGAAGGATGTGCAATTTAGTAGTTATACCATAGTTGTAAAAATGGAAATTTTAAAAGGATGGTAATTAATTATAAAAATGATAAAACATAATGGTAAATGACAAATAAGCACATATAATCACAAATTGGATGACTACATAATATATACAAGTCTTGTATTGCTAAGGGTTATGTAGGCTACCATAAACTACCCTAGTGGCGATACATATAAGCCTACCCTAAGGGCTACTATAGGCTACCTTAAAGGTTATGTTGGCTACCTAGGAGGTTATGTAAGTCACCTAAAAACTATGTAAACCTAGCTACTTAGTGATTATGTAACCTTACCTAGTCATTATGTAGGCTATCTAAAAGCTATTATAAGCAACTTTAAGGGCTATTTAACCCACCTAAAGGCTATGTACTAACCTACTTAAGGGCTACCATAAACTACTAACTTAGGAACTTTATAGGCTACTTAAGGGTTTTCATAGGTTACCCTAAGGGTATGTTGCATGCTTAAAGTCTACCTAAGCTACATAGGGACTTACGTAAATGCCTTTTATTCTACTTAGGACCTACCTAGGGAAAACACATGCATACATAGGGGTTACATAAGTTATTTTAAGGCTTACATAGGGACAAGATAGGCACGCCTAACAATTATGTAAGTCTACCAACTAGGGCTTATTGTACATGCTATTGTAGGGTTACATAACTTACCTAAGGGTTACATAGATTATTTCAATTTTATGTAAAATATTGTAGGGTTTATGGAAGGTACTTAAGGCAACTTAGGACGTAATGAGGGGCAACATAGTCTATTTAAGGATTATTTAAGGACAACAATATAAGTTTACTTAAGGGTTACATAGGCTATGTAGGGGTTATCTACTTCTTGCTTACAACCTACCTACCTACCTACCTACCTCTCCCTAATTAATTACAACCTATTTAATAACAACAATAAAACACACCTACCTACTATAATGATTAAACTAATAATGAAACATGATGACCACTATTGAGTACTAAATTCTACATCTATGCAAACACATTCAAAACAAGTATCATAATGATGTTTAAACTATTGGTTTTCAGACCTACTAACATCACTTTTACTAGAAATCTTGATAGGTTTTCTATTTGTAGAACTCACCATATTTTCTTATGCAAATCCTTAATTCCTTTTAGTTTTATCACACTTAAATTTTACATGTTTTACCACACATAAGTCAATGTTCTCAAAAACACCCAAACTTGCCAAGAAAATGGATACACAACCAAAAATAGAGAGGAGAGGAAATGTTGTCCCATTTCCCTCCAAAACCCCATTTCAACAACAAGAATTCAAAAATATACCTTATGTCCAAATCTAAACCAGTTTTAAAACTATCCACCTATCCAATCACTTTACCTACATGTCCAAATTACTTTGTGCCACATGTCCAATCCTATTTTACTTGTCTATCTAATTTTATTTTGTATGCCTACTTGTCCCCTAACAATTACATATTGATCCCATAATGACATAACTTTAACCAAGGCAAAATGATTAAGGTGGGTGGACATATTGCACTTTTTAATGCCCTATAGTGATTCAAGCTAATGAATTACACCTCATTTTTGTATTAATGATAAACATAACCTTTGATATCAAATATCCAACAATTTTGATTTTGTTTTGATGTAACCAATTTGAGTCCATTAACAATATTAGGAGCCTAAAAGGCCCCAAAAAATGAGTTCTTATGACACAACAACACATCTGAAGTTTTGTGATCAATTTTTAAACTATTATTGTCTTTTTCAACCATGTTTATAACTATTTGGTCATAAAAATTATTATGTAGTTGCAAAGGACATCAAGATGCCACATGACATCATGGTTTTGTGACTATAGTCAATATGACAACTTTTTCAATTTTTGGGTAAATATATTATTATTTTTGAAATTATGTTAATATATTTGAATGATTTAAAATTAGGAATTCAAAAATATCATTTATTTTTATGACTAATAACAATTAATAATGACTCAATTTTTAATGATGATGGTGTGGCATGCCATGTGCTAACAAGGTATAAACAATTAGTAGCTAACTTCATGACTCATGTAATTAACAAAAATGACTAAAAAAATAACTACAATTACATAGGACTAAGCATTTTATTAGCCAAATTAATTTAAATAACTTAGTTTAGTTTATAATTTTATCACAATTTAACTAAGTTTACCCATGTATTGTTTCAGTAATAAATCTTATTTTCACATTTCCAATTTTAGCCAAATATAACCTAAATATTAAATTTTAGTTTAATTTATCATTGTTTAACCATGTTTAACATAAAATTATGTTAATTTTCATTTATGTTAGTTTAGCCTAGATAATTGGGTTTGAAGGTGTTTAACCATGATTAACCATGTTTAACCTTATTTATGTGTTTAGCCATGTTTATTTTAAATAGTTGTGTTTAGTTTATCTTATATATTAATTTAACCTTGTTTAATCTAGATCTACATTAGATTAGCCTAGGTCTAACCTAGTTTAATTTAGGTCTACTTTAGTTAGGTCTACATTAACTTGATCTAAGTGTACCCTATAACCGAGGTAGTTTTATTTAAACTAAACCAGGTTAATTTATTTTTAACATAGCAAGGCTTAGGTTAACCTAAGTGAGGCTTGTAGGTAGTAAGTAGGTTGATTTATGTCAACTTAGAGTGGTTTAATTTAATTTGAGGCTAATTTTTTTGATATTTATAATTTTGTGTTTAATAAACTTAATATAAAAAAATGTGGTAGTGTAATGGATGAATATTTGAACCCAAAGTGAAGGTGAAGGGTTCAAATCCTTATTATTGTAACTTATGATGCCTAGGCCACTTAACCTAAATTAGGTAGCTTGGTTTAAGCTACTTAGGCTAAAAGGCTAAGGTTTGGCTTTAAATCCATCTAGCCTAATTTAGGTAACCTAGGTTAGCTAGGTTGATTTTTGGTTAGGCTAGTTACCTAGGCCACCTAACCTAAGTTAGGTTGACTTTTGCTCATGTGTGATGACTCATAATTGAACATGTGTTTGTAGCTTTTTGAAACATGTCATCCATTTATTAACGCATCTTTTGTGATTTTTTGTTGAAAGTTGAAAAAAAAAATAATGTTGACGTGGCATGCATTTTACATGTCAAACCAAGGTCAATGATGACATAAAATTTTGATATTATAAAAAAATTAAAAATTCTTAATTGATAAGACGATTGGGCTTTATAACTATATGTCCTTTGCAATTAAATGAGTGAAACAACATGGGTTTAGCAACTCAATAGTCATTAGTTGCAAATGTCCTTTCTAATCAATACATAATCATATAAGCAAGTCACAAAACCCAAAATGTGTTCTTGTGCAAGGAATGAATTAAAGTATGGATTAGCTAATCAAGTTGACATGGCATAACATGATTAGTAAATATAAATCATGATTTACAAGTCATTAAAAAAAATCTTATGACCCAAAAAGATATTGGATTATATTATTATGTAAAGGTGTAAATATGTCATTTTCAAACAATTTCCAAATGTCTTATGAATCCATTAAGTAATGAGGATATTAGATATAGGCACATTCTTATGTTTTAACATCCTTTATTTTTGTTTTCCTCATTTCTTACTTTGGATTCTAGTAACACAATACATAATGAATATGTGAGTGAAATCTAATTTTACAAGATTTTATCAATACATGAATTTTGAGGCCATATTATGTACTTGAAATTTAAGCAATGTGTGACCAAAAAAATGGTTCCTAGAAAAGAAAATTCTTGTTCAACCCAAGACAAGGACATTAGTAGGATACCAATGAAATGCATATAACAATCATCATTTACCAATTTGAACTCATGTTCTATAATGGTGTGAAAAAGTTATTCGTGAATAAGAAATGAATGTTTCCAATGTTGTTTTTAAATGGGTAAGAAAGTTTCACAAGTGTGTTGTTTTAAATTTAAAACTCATCATAATTGGCATAACTAAGTTTTATGTTAAATAAACCAAATTAAAATTCCAAATTAAACAAATTACCAAATTGAAATGTAATACCTCTCTAAATTTTGACAATTGAGTTTGTAACAGTTCTTATGAATTTTTTTTGAAAAAACATTAGTTCAACATGTTGTTATGAAACAACCACATGCACAAGGTTGAAACATTTGTCAAAAAATTCCAC
>Ga0116229_10014286_pt1 | contig 11051 bp, 4 predicted proteins | sample S1TSphgellanicum_3_FD_87313 | JGI IMG/M metagenome (GOLD analysis project Ga0116229, IMG submission 87313) | Host-associated microbial communities from peat moss isolated from Minnesota, USA - S1T2_Fc - Sphagnum magellanicum MG | ecosystem: Host-associated > Plants > Peat moss > Unclassified... | reverse complement strand
GCGCGCGCGCCTCTGCCTCTCTCAGATCGTGATGTAGTAGTACATTCATTAAGTGCGTCTACTTGTGAAAAGTAGGAACAAAAGCCCTCTCACAACCAAAACTACCAAACATTCCACAAGCAAATGCGCTCTGCGATGAGAGCGAGAGCGAGCGAGCGTCGCACGGAACTACGGACGACAGTGTTGAATTTCTACACTCCATTTCGCTTCCTGCGAAGCAAGGGAAGGAAAGCGCCTCGCTGAGGAGGGACGCGAGGGAAGATGGGAGCAAGGGAGGTAGGTAGAGGAGGTAGGAGAGGAGGAGGATGGTAGGTACCTACCTACCTACCTATTTGGGTGGTAGGTACCTATTTCATTGCTAGGTACCTACCACAAATCTTTTTTGAATATTTGGGTAGTCTGATCTAGACTATAAGGAAATACAAAAAGAGTTGGGTTGGTCTCTTGTGGCCTAGACAAATGCATTTGTCATATCCAATAAAGTCTTATAAAAGTTCAACTAGTGGGCCCTTGAGACACTACTACCTTAGGACTTCACACTTTGTGGGCCCTTGAGAACACTACCTTAGGACTTCACGCTTTGTGGGCCCTTGGGACACTACTTTAGGACTTCACACTTTGTGTGGGCCCTTGAGAACACTACCTTAGGACTTCACACTTTGTGGGCCATTGAGACACTACTTTAGGACTTCACACTTTGTGTGGGCCCTTGAGAACACTACCTTAGGACTTCAAACTAGTGGGCCCTTTGAACACTAGTCCCTACACCTTAGGACTTCACACTTGTGGGCCCTCAAGATATTAGTCCCTATGCCTTAAGGCCTTAGGACTTGACACTTGTAAAAGCCTAAGACCCAGACCTTCGGGTCCTTAAGCCTTAGGACTTGACATTTGTAAAAGCCTAGGATTTAGACTTTTGTGTCCCTACACCTTAGGACTTGACACTTGTAAAAGGTTAGGACTTAAACCTTTGTGTCCCTACACCTTAGGACTTGACACTTGTAAAAGGTTAGGACTTAAACCTTTGTGTCCCTACACCTTAGGACTTTGACACCTATAAAAGTCCAAGACCTCAAGATTCAAAGGCCTCATACATGAGGATTTTAAAGGCTATGATTCAATGCATGTGAACTTGTCTAAGACATTAGGACTCATGAAACTTAAGCATGAAGGATTAAGAGCCTACAACATTAAGGCAAGCTTAAGGGTAGAGACATGATGGTTTGAAAATCTAAGACATGAGGCCTAAGGACTTTGAATGCATGTCCGAGTTGTTAGACCGTGGGGCACATAGTTTTATTCCAGGACAAAACATGTCTTGACTAAAGCATTTTAATCTAGGGTTGAAAGTTTTCAGGTATTTTGGTCTAGGGCTAGAATCTTCCTTGAATCAAGTCAAGTCTAGTTCCTTTGTCCAAACATTCCATTTGCAATATTGAGGTATGAGACTTTTGTTTCAACTCTTATTGACTTTTGGGTTTTCAATCAAAATTTCAACTACCCCTCTCACAACTTGAACATATCTAGCCTCACATGATTTGAAAAGTAGTAAAGCTTTTTGAGTTAGGAGAATGGAGGAGGAGAGGGTATGTGAAAAAGGAAGGTAATTACAAGAATGTTTCAATTTTGCAATTTAAATAATTGTTTCATCATTCTTTTGGTATTTTTGTTGGGCCTACTCCCCACAAAGGATAAAGGCTATTGCATTTGGTGCAAATTACTTTAGATTGTCTAATTTCACACTAAATATTTGGTCCCACTTATTTTTAAATATTTGTTTTCACATTATGGGTTTGAGATATTTTAGTTTTTTTTAAACTTGTTTACATTAGCAATGGTTAATGTGTTGTGTTATATTTTCACATTGATGGAATAGATTTGGAGCTTCATAACATTTAGATTTAAGGTTGCAAAAATCTAATGGCAGCGATATTTTTAGTTGAATAACAAGGAGGGAAGGGATTATTATTTTAGTTGAGTAATGAGGAAAGAAGCATAACCAACAAGATCATGTGGAAGGGCTTTCTTGTAATTGTTTGTATCTTCTTTGTCTTGGGTGTTGGAATGTTATTCATCAATGTTACAGCTCAAGTGAAAGCTTTTGCATAAGTTTATATAGCAAATATTGACACACGAGCTTCAATAATAATCTAGCTTATCAATATAGTTTAAGAATGAAAAATGCATGGCACACATGGAAAATCCCACAATGTAATTTGGGGAAAAAAATTATTACCATAATAGCTTAATAGATTCGACATTAATTAAATTATTTTTCATTTTGCCAAATTTTTGAAATTTTTGTCGAATTTTAATCAAATCAAAAGTTCAACTTTCAGGTTTAAATCATAAACCTTCAAGTATTAAGTCTTAATATTGAAATAATTTGAACACATTAGACTATTCCACAACCTTGAAAAAAGATTGTTTATTATTTTATATACCCATTATTTGTCAAAATTTTCAAAATTAAAAAACCAAATGTCGAAGTTAAGATTTAAATTTTAATTAATTATTCTATAGTTTGTTGCTGAAATAATTGAGGTATTACAATACAAGTCCTTGGGTTGGAACTATGTATAAAAATTATGGGTTGTGAAGCCATGTTTTACTTCTTATATGCCAACTCCTTGACAAGGTCAAGGTTTGTGATTCCTTGGGAGTTTTATCACAATTTTTAAAAAAATATTCCTCTATTATTGAAATATGGGTATTTCACATTGTATTAGGCAATTTAACCTAAGTGCAATTCTAAACAAAAACAACAAAGGTAGATGCAAGCTATGGTGGCTCAAAAGTATCAAGAGTCCCAATCCCAAAAGTCCATATCAGTGGAAAAAATGAACACTAAAATGAAAAAAATGTTAAAAACCAATGACATTTAATGGGCCTTATATGGTGATTAATCAATTAATAAAGTCCATATGAAAGGTTACATGTTTACAAAAAAACTATTATACATGTTAGGGGAAAAAAAATTCAATCCAACAAAAAATGACAAAGATTGGAACTTTTGAAAATATGGCCCAAATATGATCATTCAAAAGTCCATAGTTATTTGTTTGTTAAATTTTTTGTAGTAATTGTTTTCTATTCATTTTTTTTCCCCATCATGTATCATATATTAAGTCCCTATAAAAAATATTGAGATGAAATCATAACAAAAAATGCATTTGAATGCCAATGCAAAACCTTGATTATAATCCATATGTCCACTTTAAAAGGTCATTACTATATGATTGGTGTATGTTTATTGAACTTTGCATTTTAATAAATATTTTTATTCTTAATTTATGATTTTTTTTTCAAATTAATGATTTTACAATGTGTTTGTGACATTTGAATAGAATATACTATACAAAAAATTCACAAAGTTGCAAAAGGTGAGCCACCATAACTTGTATCTACCCACAATAACATAGTTTACGAAGGGATCATCATTCTATACATTGTGTTTCCTACTTGTGAATCAAGTTGATGATTTTTTCTCAAGGTTTGTTTTACCAAGTTCAATGCAAACAATGGATGTCACCAAAATTAACAACTTAACATAGGTTTGTGTGACCTTTTAGAAGCAATTTTTTCAATTATTTATCTTTAGGAAAAAACATGTTGCAAAATTCATAGTTTTAAAAAAGTTTTGTTGAAAAATTTGACTATGGAGATGTGCAAATTAAGCAAATTAATCAAATATGTAAGACCTGTGGTTGTTTTGCTATTTGGAATTAAAGTAATGCTAAAAAATGGCAAGAGAATCTTAGCATAATGGTTGCCAATTTGGACTATTAATGATGAACATGAAATTATGCATCTTGGAAATTACCTTTGGTGAACTCGTGGTGAAGTGGGTACATGAATTTATTAATCCTTGCAAATCATCTCGTTGTGCTTTCATTTTTTCCTACCTTCCATGGAGGCTTGGGAAAGGTGTTGGTAAACATATGTCTATTTGTTTAGCAGATGAAAAAGCATCACACATTTATTATTTAGTTGTATATGCAACCTTGGAACCATATTCATAAAGTGCAATGTTATGTTTAATTGGTGTTAACCATTGCACAAATCCACCTACATATGGTATTGCAAATGTTATTCAAGCAAAACCTTTCTTATGACTTGGGAATCATCATCATCATGGTGTTGGAGATAAGGAAAAAGGATATAAGGGGTAATGAAAAAGAAATGGAGTTCATGTTCTAAGAACAAAATTATGTTGTAAGGCAATTTTTAAGGCCTAAGAGTGGGGGTTAAGAACATGTTGAAAATTTAATAATGAGTATGAATAAATGTCAAATTATTAAACAATAGATATTGAGTATCATATCTTTATTTTTTGGGACAAGGTTGATTTAGTGGGTCTTTGATGGGGTTTAAATAAACAAGTGCAATTTGCATTTGACATAATTTTTTACAATGAGTTTTGACTAATGTTTTTTTTGTTCATTTGTTTTGCTTATATATTCAAGTTTTGATTTTATTTTTTACATGGTTGTACTAATTTGGCTTTTTGTCTTTCTTTGAATTTTTTTAATGGGGATGAAGATGTACTAATGATTTAGTCTTATGCTTGTAGAAAGAATGGATATCATAGGTTGAAACTAATATTATAGCCATGTCACATGTACATTAGGACCTTTGTTGAAATTAGAAGGGTTGTATAATGAGTGATTCAATGAAGTGGAGGAGTTGAATGACTCAATGTGACGGGTTAATGCTTGTTTACATTATGAATTTTGCAGCTTCAAATTACATCCATTGGGAAATTCATGGCTATTGATTTTAATAAAAATTTGAGTCCAAGTCACTCATGTTTGCCAACGTGTTAAGGTGGAACTTGAGCACTAGATTTTATCAAACTAAGTTCTCATGTGGTTGAATTATCATTTGATTCTAATGCATAGAATGGTAATGTTATAGAGGAGGAAAATAAATTTTGCAATTCCAAAATAGGAGAAAGTCATGTAATGAAGAAGGCATCAACATCACAATGTTTAAGTGGAATTTGGGTCACTCTCTAACATTAATGCTTTAGCAAACTAGATTATCACCACATTACAACAACAAGAACACTATTATAGAAACTTTGATTCACTTTCCAATGTGCAATTTGAGAACTCCACATCATAACATGTTTTTATATCAAAGCTATTAAAGGGTTAGAATTCTATAAAACATGTTTTGGTAAGGCATACTTGGCAAAGCTTTATAGGTTTATTAAGAGAAATGATGCACTTTTAAAAAGTAAATATAATGTTGTTTTGTTCATTATAAGCTCTAAGTGTTGCCATCCTTTACTCACAAAATCCATACACAAGTAAAGGATATCATTGTTACTTGAGGTTACAAAAATAATGAAGTAGAAAATTGAATTTGGGTGAAAGATGATGGTAATTTGTATGAGAATTTTTTTGCCAATGATGTGAAGAAATAAATTGTTTTGTTGCCTGGATTGCTACAATAGGCAAAGAAAACCTATTGTTGATGGGCGTCATAAATGACACGTGCATCTAATAACAAACATAAAAATGAAATAAATTATATTTAAAATTTGTTGTTGTTTGCAAGGCATATTTTAATCCCATTTTTCATACAAATTTCTTATTGCTTGTTTATTTACATTTTGGTCAAGTCTTGTGCATTGTAGATGTTTACAATAATATTTTCATTGTTTATGTTAATGTTTTCTAGATAATATTGTTTGAGAGGTTTGTAAAATTAACACCTCTCAAGCCTACAACACTAGAAAAGGTTTGAGTTTCATAACCTCACTTTTGCTTTGCAAGTTGCATCCTTTCCTTTCCTTTGACTATTTAAAGACCTTTATTAACTTGAATATTTATGTCAACCTAGAATAAAACAAAATGTTTTTAATTTACCCATAGCCTAGGGTCAATTTCCACAATGACAAAACGAATAATTTTTTTCAAAAAATGAATTTGTTTTTAAAATTTGAAACAATATTGTGATATGGGTAATGAAATTATTCAGAATATAACCTATGATAATTATGATGATTTTCAACATGTCAACTTTATATTTTCACAAAATTTCATTTCCCTATTTTGAAGATTATTTAATGATGAAATTGACCTTAAAGTAAGGTATTTTGAAATTATTGTTCCATCCTAATAACTGCAAGTTGAGATTTCTCTGTGATTTTGGTTCAAAAACATAACACTGAAAGAGAAAAATATAAAGGTACTAAATCAACAAGGACACATGATGAAAAATTGGGTCCAAATAAAACATAAGTTAAACACCAATTAAAAATTTTGAAGGTTTGTATTCTATACTTATGTGAAGCTTAATATCTCCCACTTTTTTTTATGTTAAGTTCATTTATTCAACATGATTGAACTCCAACTTATTGTTTAGAAAATGTGAATAATGAATCATCAACCTTTTGAAAGTGATTGCTTCATAGAATAGTAGTGATGTTGGAGTATCTGATGTGAAAAAAATCATTGGGATTTAATCACCGTATAGCTTCAAGGCTATGAATATTAGATTATTCAAGATATTAGAATCTATGTTCACCTAAGAGCATGAGAGAGTTGCATCTGTTTTCCTTTTCCTTATGTTCTATTAATTATCAAGTTTTTTGTTCTATGAATTTTTTTGTTATTGGCAAGAGTCTTGGATTTTATTTCTAAGGTTTTTTGTTTTGATGATTTTCTAATGTGTTTTTTGGTCCCTATAATTATTACATGCCAAAAATAACATTCTATGACTAGTACTATTCATTACAAGTGGCATAAGTGATTAAAATGGCATAAACAATGTGTCCAATTAATTAATATGGCAACTTTGGTTCATTTTTTTCAAAAACAAATCCTTTGTACAAGTTGTAGCCATTTTCTTTTGTTGCCAAGGGACAAAATTTTGGCACCCAAAAAAAACCATGGGTTACAATAGGTGGCCAGAATATAACAGGATTCTTAAAGTTTTCTACTCAGTTCCTCTTTGGCTAATTACTCTTGTGGATGATGACTAGTGTGGCTACATCACAAAATTTATAAAAAAAACCCTGACCCAACTCAACTCAAACTCAAAAGGCTGGAAACACAAAATGCCACCATGAGAGACATCACCCAAATTAAGCTAAGGCCAAAAGAGCTGGTAAGATGCAGGAACACATGTTCTGAACTTCATGGATAAAGAAATCACCCAAAGCAAGTTAACCCTAAAAAGACAAGGGGGGGGCAAGAAACATACTTTCAGTTTCTTGTAGAACAAGACATCACAAAAGCTTCAATGGGTGTTGAGCTGTGCATGCATGATGTTCATACTAGGCTACTACTAAAAGCCATCTGCTCCAAAACACTTGCTTGCTGGAGGAGGACAAGTGACTTGCAAACTTGCTTAGAACCCACATGGCCTAGCTTGCTATTCTTCCAAAAGAGCCCACTAAGAGACAGAAAACTCTCCTGGTTTTCTTCATAAAGGAGAAGAACCCATGATTTCTTCTTTGTCATTTAATATACCTATTGAGTCAAACAAGCAACCAATACTGGGCTTTTCAAAGTATAGGTAGATCCATGTGGGATGGTTAGTAGGTAGTTACTACCTACTAACCATCCCACATGGATCTACCTACCTAGTAGCTACCAAGTGCCTTACCTACCCACATAGTAATCACTTACATTCCTACCTACTTACCTATGATATTTAGCCACTTTACATCATTACTTAGGTTAGGTAGTGTGCACATTGGTTACCAAGGTTTAACCTTGGTTTCAACCTTGGTAACTCACTTGTGGTTGATTACTTAGGTTGGGTAGTGGGAGGGGAAAGTTGGACTATTTGCACATCGGTTACCCAGGTCTAACCTTGGTTCCAACCTTGGTAACTCAATCATGGTTCATTCACATGGCTGAGTCCTAATGGTTTCCAATGGATGATGGTGCATTGGTCGGTGCTAGGTGACATAATCCGTTTGGTAAGTGGGTTTTGACTAGTGTAGTGTTGGTCGGTTATATGTATTTGGGGTGTGCGAGGGGATGTTGTCTCTTACTATGGTTAAGTACTTACCTTTCCTAGGTGCACCTCCACGTAAACCATGTCCAGCCTTTTTGTTGCTTCACAAAGACAGAAAGAGGGAAGAAAGAATTTGAAGTTAAAGGTTCTTTCATTCTAATACCTCTTTCCCAAAAGTCCTACTTCCCAAAAGCTTCAACTTTCAAACTCTTGGAATTTGTTAATAATTCCTTTGTTGTTTGTTTAATTATTTGTCAATTATTTAGCCCCCATCAACTACTTTTGGCACCAAAGATATGACAAATGAGATCTGAACAGATTTTGTACATTTATAAATGATAGGAAAGGGTTAGAACATTTAGGTGTGTGTTGGCAACCATCCAAAAGAGGAGGGTTTAGCCAAATTTTGGCTACAGGTTAGAGAGAAAAGCTAAAAAAAGTTTAGGAATCCTCCTACATGCTGGTGACATCCTAGAACCTATTTGTCTAAATATGGCTAAATGGGCCCTTTTTTTTCCCCAAAAAATCCCTTCATATCATTGGCACCCCCTCCTCCCCTAACACCAAGCTAGTCATTTAGGACCTAAACCTATTTACCATTAAGATTTTTATTTTAAGTTAACATTCACTTAATATTAAACAGTCACGCATTTAACATTGGCTGCCACCTAAGATGCCACCTAGATTTCATTTCACACTGATTTAATATTAGGTGTGAATGTACCTTAATGGGAGAAGACATTTATTTCACAATCGAACTCACCCCATGTTACCAATCTTCTTTGTTGGAGTCTTGTGGTCAGAGTCTTCTTTTGGTTTGTTGTCTCTAAAGTTTTGTTGGAGTAGATTCTACACTTCCCTATCTCTTGTGATGAAATCACTCATGATTTTGCACACCATCACCAGGTTGGTAGTAAGTAGATTTTGGCCAAAAAACTCATCCTCCTTTATTTTGCATTTGGGGCTCTCTAAGGCACACACACACACATACATCCCATAGTAAGGCCTCTTCCATGTAGGAATGCCATGAAACTTTGCTCCCCCCCCCTTCTTCTTCTAGGCACAATTGTGTGAGTTGCCTTTCAAACCCAAGGGAGGGAGAGAGGGAGGGAGGGGTGGATGTAACCCTAAAATGAGGTCTTATCCATGGTAAAGCATGAGGCAAACCTTACCATGAGAGTAAAGATGTGTAGGTTGCAAGGTGGTTGCAATCTTACACCTACCATTTACAAGGGGAAGATAGGTACCTGACTCTCCACCTAGTAAGGTCTCTCTCTCCTATTTCAATATGGTAGTAGGGATCCTCTTTCTTATTGGGGATCTATATTTTAAGATGGGTGTTTGTTTGTTTGTTTTGGGTAGGGTAGAGCCCCTAGGATGAAGGATTTATGAGTTGAGGGAGTCCATCCTAAATTCTAGTGATTCCCTCATGTGAGGGCTTTACATGACATAAAGACTTGGATGAGAAAAGACATGTGTTCCCGGGAGTACTGCTAGAAAATTAGGATGAAGTATTGTGAAAATGAGAAAGGACAAGATGAGAAAAAGAGTTAGAAGTGTGAAATTGCAGTCAAATCCCATAATTTCCAAATTATTTCTTGCAATGCTTGTCATTTGTAAACTTTAAAATTTTGTTAGGTTTTTCCATTTGTTTTGTGACCACACCTTAACCCTCCCAAATTGTGAGATTGCTTGCTATGTTTTTGGTATTGTAAAAATTGCAATTTGCAGACCAACGAAAAAAAATTTATTAAATTTAAAATGATTTTCATCAATGTAAGTTAATTATAAAATAAAAATGTTGAAGAGGCACAACCTGCATGGTGAGTGCACTCATTATGTTTTATTGCAAGTGGACATCCATAACGTGTGATATTTGCCCACTTCCTTGTCTTGAAACACATATGTTCCTTCACTCTTACTGGTGTGAATATTAAACATTTTGTAAGGTCACCCATCCCAACACTATTTCGATTGAAGTGGGTTTAATTTCAAAGTTCTTATGGAAACACACATTCCAATTATGAAAAACCCAATTTTCTAATTTTCACACTAAATTCAATAACTCTAATAACAAACAAAATCACATTAAATTCAATGACTTTTGCTTTGTTGGTCCAAAAATGACAAAACAAAAAACATGCACACCATCTTATTAAAAGCAAAAGTCATGAAAATCTTTCTTTAACAGTATGAAAAATGGAAGCACACCCAGGGGGCCCACAGATTGGGAGGGTTGGGGTGTGTGATCCCATCCCAACAAATAAAACAAAACAAATAAAAAACACACACACACACACATCTCTTAGTATATAAGTTTGTGAAGCTGGCTGCTGAGGTATTTCCTCCAGTTCAGATGCTCCTGGGACCTACCCACTGTTGCCACATTGCCTTGATGTGCCTTGACCCTTGGAGCAATCCATGAGAAGCAAGGAGTTTACACTTTAGTGTTGATTCTACTTGGAAACTGGACAAATGGGTGAGTTGTTGTTGGAAGAGTCCTGCCCCCTAGGAACCTGTTTGATTCACTGATGGCAAGTTTGCTTTGTTTTCTCATCAAATGTGCATGTGCATTTCATGGGGCTCATGTGTGGGCCCAACTGCTGCTTCAAATGGACTCTCTCACCAATGGACTGGACTGATCATGATGGTGGTGCATTCACACTTGATGTGAAGTCAGTGTTCAATGAAAATCTAGGTGGCATCCTACATGACACCCAATGTTAAATGGGTCATACCTTAATGTTAAGTGACTGTTGTTATAGCTTAACATGAAAATTTCATGGTAACTAGGTTGTTTTAAGTCCTAAATGGGTAGTAGCATGATGTCAGGGGACTCAACTTTAGAGTCCCTAACACCAAGTGTGAATGCACCATGAGTAACATTACCACAATTCATGCCCTTGCCAATTAACCTAGGCCCAAATGGGTGATGAACTGAAAATTTCTGTTCAGCCAATTGAGGAATTGTCACATGCACCCAATAGACCCAGTGTTGTTGTTGTTGTTTTTTTTTTTTTTTTTTTTTTTTTTTTTTTTTTTTTTTTTTTTTTTTTTTTTTTTTTTGTTTTTTT
>Ga0116229_10014285_pt1 | contig 11052 bp, 13 predicted proteins | sample S1TSphgellanicum_3_FD_87313 | JGI IMG/M metagenome (GOLD analysis project Ga0116229, IMG submission 87313) | Host-associated microbial communities from peat moss isolated from Minnesota, USA - S1T2_Fc - Sphagnum magellanicum MG | ecosystem: Host-associated > Plants > Peat moss > Unclassified... | reverse complement strand
GACAGAAGAGTAGACTAGTTTTGTAGCCCACCAAAATGGTGACATGCGTCGTGGGAGAGGGCCTCTCATGGTCAACAATTTCTTGTTTTCACTATAGGACAAAGATGAGAGAATGCGGCAAATTTTCTTCGCAGCGGAACTCTGTCGAGTTTGAATGTAGAAAGCTGGGATCGGCATTGCAGTCTTTGTTTTATGGAACGCATGAACTGAGGGGAAGTAGACGGTCTAGCTGCTGCAAATTCGGATCTGCACAAGGTCTCCTCCTCCATATTCAGCAGCTGAGAGTTGCGTATACCACAACAGAAAAGATCGTTGCCGGGACGTTGTTGCGACCCAAGGAGATTGGCAAAAGGCGCTTGATTCTTCTTCGCCATGCCAGTAGTTCATGGTCGGATCGGTCTTTGAAAGGTTCCCATCCTGCTGCTCCTTTGAAAACTCTATGCGCAAATGGGAAGTCCATGGTGGCAGTTTTTTATGGCAGATCAATCTCTTAAAGCCCCTTAAACCTTGCTCACAGCAAAACCCTTGGGAAGCGTTTAGGATTTTGAAAGGTTCCCATCCTGCTGCTCTGCTCCATTCACTCTTTGCACAAATGGGAAGTCCATGGTGACCATTTTTGTAGCAGATACAATCTCTTAAAGCCCCTTAAACCTTGCTCACAGCAAAACCCTTGGGAAGCGTTTAGGACTTTGAAAGGTTCCCATCCTGCTGCTCTGCTCCATTCACTCTTTGCACAAATGGGAAGTCCATGGTGACTATTTTTGTAGCAGATACAATCTCTTAAAGCCCCATAAACCCTTGCTCACAGCCAACCCTTGGAAATGTTTTGGGGTTTTGGAATAGGGTTTCTCTGAAGTTAAATCTGTGGCTCAGACCCTATGGAACTTCAATATGAGCCAGGCAAGGGGTTCATGTTTTTCTTCTCCCACTAAGTAATGTAACTATGAGTACTATAAATCTGTGGCTTGAAATTCCTTTTGGGGGGCTATGACAGATCATGAGAGGCCATTGAGCAAGTGGGGACGCCATACGGCTGCAGACATTGCAAACAAACTGAATCAACCAGGCTGGTTTCCAGAGCTGATCCTCTGCAGGTCTGGCTGACGTCACTATGTATCATTGTTCTTTGAGGGAATTTCAGTACCGTGCTTTTGATATGAAAGTGAATGGAATCTATTTTTGGATTGTGCCTCTCTGGGATTACTTGAATTGAAGAGAGTTATGTGGGGGGGAATGCAGTGATGCTATACGGACGCGTGAAACATTAGAAATAATGCAGTCACATGTAAGTGACTTAGGAGAAGTGGAGGTGCGATTTCTGGGAAGCTTTTATGCCATTGCAGCTATGGATGGACAAACTGCCCAGCACTTGCAAGAGAACATTCTGAAGTACACAAGGGATGATGTCACCACTGTCATGTATGTTCTTCTTTGAAGATAAAACCCTTTGTTTTTTGAGCTATGAGAGGTTTGTACTTCATCATTTTCCTGTGAAGGACCATGAAGACCTGGTCCACACACTCCCCATTATGATTGATGGTTTTATATCGATTTTGTGGTATGAATGTGGTTTGCAGGTGCATGGGACATAATAGGGGATGGGAGGAGGCAGCAAGTTTGCTTTGTGGCATCTCTGTCGAATTAAAGACTGCAAATGCGGCACTACTTGAGGCTCCTGGCAGCTCATGGCAAGAGGTAATCCTCAAGGAAAGGAAAATGTCCAATGTCTCATGGATTTTGGTGCTCTGAACATGTAGTTGCAAGAGTCAATCTCAGTTTGGTTTATGATCAGCATATGGAAAAGTAACTGTTTGTGGCTATGACATGGGTGTCTTTTGGTGCAATCATTCACTTATCTCTGGATTTCTGTGCATTTCAGATATAGGTTTGGGTGTTCAAATTGGCTGGGGGGGCTCCATGTCAATCTCACAAGTAGTGGTGATTGGGATGACTGATGCTTTTACTGGCAGGCATTTGACAAGGCAGGAATGGGAGGCTGGAAGCTGGTAGGAATTCTGAAGCCTGACACAGCAGATATGGAAGGAGGGGTGCTATGACTCAGTTTTGCTAGTTGTTTTGTCAGCACGCGGATTTATGGGATAGCAAGAGGGCATTCACTTCAAGAGGAACTTGTCATACTGTCAGCTTGATCTCAAAAAGGTTGACCTCTTTTTAGGGTTCATGATCAAGGGTCAAAGCAGCCCTGCATATTTGCCATGGTTTACAGCTCATGAAGATGTAACTGTAGAATCTGAGCACTGGCACTAGCTTCTGGTGTGCCAATCTATTCAACGACTCAACTTTCTTCAGGCATTCCAGAAGATTGGACCATAGCTTTCAGGCAGTTTCATGCAGCATAGTATCCTGTTCTTTGTCCTTGTGCAATATTTCAGGTAAGTACATACCGACAAGAAATTGTACAGTTCTCACCATATGTGGTCGATTTGAAAGTAAATGAGGTTGCCTCTAAACAAACTTCTCAATTCAACTGTTGAAAGTTTTGCTTATGCCCTCACAGTTGGTAATTTACCATGATGTGTGGGTGTGTGGAACATGGAATATTTGTCATAGATTCTGTAAACTTCAATTCTGTGGAGGCTGGAAGCAAAATGAAATTTGTCAAGGATGGATAGCAATGTAGCTCCAAGACTAATTTATTGTGAATCTGGAAGGGTACTTACTGGGATCTTTGTTTGACCAACAAAAATTAATTTCAGAACCCTAAACCCTAAACCTGGAAGAACAAAATCATCACGTCCGGGCAGTGTTTTTCATTTCCAGATTTGTGAGGTAAGTGGGTTGGTGATCACCACAAGAGGACTTGGCCAAATTTGGCACAATTCAGAGACAAAAGGAGGAGAGTTTAGGAATTGAGCCACATTTTGGTGAATTGCTAGAACCCATTGTCTAAATGTGGCGATTTCATTTTTTTGGGGGCTCTAAATATGGCGATTACAAAAAATTCCTCATAATGTCACAACTGTGGGCTATTTTTTCTGTTGCACTGGCCTGGATGTGAAAATTCATCAAAAACAGAAACACTGCACCATGGGCTTCCTATTTTCAAGTAAATCTATTTGAATGTAAATGTGACAGTAATCACAGGATAATTAACACCACCCCCAACAAAAAGAAAAAAGAAAAAAGAAGAAGTATTAAATGGGCCTCTGAAATGCATTGACCGAGTATTAAAAAAAACTTCCTCCTTTTTTGGACCTGTCCAATGTGTTTCAACTCCGGCCAAGCTAAAAAGAATTTTAGAATACCAACAGGTAGATAACCTTATTATCAAGGATTGTGGAGAAGTGGGGTATCGATCCCCATACCTCTCGCATGCTAAGCGAGCGCTCTACCATCTGAGCTACATCCCCTCCTCGTGATATCGTCGAGTTGGATAACAAACTTATTTATAGTGATACTTCAGCAGGAAACTTCATGCTATTTTAATGAGGCCTTCAATTGATCACTTTATGTTTTTTTTTGGTTTTTTTTTATAATAATCGTCTAGTGATCATCTAGTTTTTATGACATTTAGATGTCACTAGATGATCTTTTGATCACCAAAAAAAACCAGAACATCTCCACCGATACTATGGGATAAGTTCCTGCACAAATGATAAGTCCCCAACTCCCCAATAAAGTTCCAACTCCCCAATTTTCTATACGCCCTGTAGACCAGGGTTTGTTTAGTTGGCCTTGCCTACCAAGGCAAGGATATTGTGTTCAGATTGATTATAGAGTATAGTAGCTTAAGGGATTTTGGCCCCTAGGTAATAATAGGTCTATTTTTATATGAGGGTTTTTGAAAGATGATATTTTGGCTTGTGTTGAAACGTGAGATTAGTTATAGAGTAGTAATATCTTAAAGGATTTTGGTGTCTTTTAGAGGATTTTTTGAAAGTTATATTTTTGCATGGTGAAGTATTTGAGTTTCCATAATTCTTCTTTTGCCTTAAGATACTTTTTCATGTAAATGGCAAGGTCAGTGTGTGCGACACCCCTTGTTTTTTTGGTTTTTTTTCTTTTTCAATTTTTTGATATCGAAAATTTGGTCAATTTCTCCAGAAAAATAGAAACTTTATTGGAATTTACAGTAGGGAAAAAAAAAACGTTCCCAATTATTTTTGGTTAAAAAAAGACCAACAAAATTTGTCCCCAAATAAAAACACTGAAGGCTGCAACTTCCTTAATTCCATACTACTTAGTGGGAGCTGTTGCCAGTTTGGTCACTGGGAAAAGCTTTTGCAAGTCCATCTGCAGGACTGAACAATCAGGTCTAGTTGATGAGGTCCCAGCTTCTGGTCAGATCAATGAATTGTCCTGGCTTGCGCGTTGTGGGTTGTTTATCTAGAGGTTTTGGCTCAATAACCTGTCACTCCCCTGTTACTGATGCAAAGTAGCTCAGTTCAACTAACTTTCGCTCAAGACTAGATCCAGAACTCTTGTGCTGGCCTCACCCATGTTTGGTCCTGCTTGGCCAGTCCATCTTTGGGACCTTTGAACATGACTTGAGTGGAAAAAAACACAGCAATATATCTAACCATTGCAATACTAATATGTCTGAACTCAGCCAGCTGATCAGCTCACAGATCCATCATGACATCTTGAGTACCCTTCCACAGTCGAAACACTCAAAATTTGTTGTGTTCAAAAGATTGGCAATCACAGAAAACAATTGCTGTACTCATCCTCCTTCCAAAGCCCCAACTCCCTGACCAATTTATCAAAGTGGGTTTGTACTATGTACCCTCTTGGCCTCTTGAATACTTCCGCTCTTCGTCAAACTGCTCAATGTTGACCTCATTGACACACAGATCATGTGGCTTGAGGTTGGCTTGGCCCAATCTAAAATTGCCCCTTAGATGTTGTACATGTCTTGATTCTAGTTCCTCTCAAGGAGACATCCCTTCACTTTTCCCAAAATATTGAGTTTTTTAGGCTGTAAATTCTCTGTTTAGGCATCAATGTTTTCTATTGGCCTCCTGCAAACAAATCCTTGATAATGGATTATCCTTCTCAGAAGAAAAAATTTCAAACCCAAATGAAGCTGTGGATAAAATTTGCTTTAAGACTACAAACTCAAATTCTGTCATCTGAATCCCAACCACACTCAGCTCAAATATTCTAAGTAGTTCTTCGAAAAGAATCTCCACTAAGTTGAAATTTGAAACAGATATATCCAAGAAGGGCATTTTTAGTACTAATGGGGGACCTCCTGCCCTTCCTCATATAGAACTAAAATCCCGTGAGTGGCCTTCCAACATTCTAATCATCTGGCTCCAAAGCCTCCCCATTCCTAAGGCAGTCGAAACAACACCATTCCTACTTCTATAATTCCTCAAATTGTGGGTTCTTTTCTGTATTCTCTTAGAATTACAGGCACACTGGTAGGTGGGACCTGCAAGCAATAGCAACCCACCAACATGCCCAAATGAGAACACAATTTCACATCATGCAATGAACATGCAAAGAATTTTGCAAAGATGTCTCAAATTAAGTCATTAAATGCAGGAAAAAATGGATAAAAATGGACTTATACATGACTGTCAGTCACTATTAGGACAAATTGAAACCCTGCACATGATCTGTCCATTATCCATTCATGTTACTATGGTGTTATGTCAAGACACATTACTCCTAAGTGGTGAGAGTTCTGGGTTTTGCATACCATGCCAAGCTCAGTGATGATCATTGACACATAGTCAGCAGGGGTGGCATCATACCTGCACCCAACAACCTGTTACTTTCGGAACCAAATTCCTTGAAGAAAAGGTCTTGTACAGAGTATCATTCAATACTATAAAGCACACAATCATTGTGGTGGAACATACGTGAGATTGAGGAGTTGCAAGTGCTCATTATCCGCCCAACCCTCAAGGGCACTTAGATCATTCCTCCCAGGCACCTTCACCAATGCATCTGGATCCCCTGTCACACCAGAAGGTTGATCAGTTTGGGACCAAGGATGTAGCCACTCACTGTTTCAACACCAAAACACAATTCCCTAGAATCAACCCAGCACTCCAGCTTAGAGGATGAGTTTAAAGAATGAAATAGTGGCTTTACCCAGCTCATTGGAAGTGATGGAGTCAAGCTGCACACGCTCATGGAACTTGTAAGTCTCACAACAGATCATGACAGGGACACTGAATGCATGTGCCACCATTGCCACACATGCTGTTCCAACTCTTGAGTAAACTGTCCCATTGGATAGGACAGAAGATGCACCCAGGAAAACCCGTGTCACCTCTTGCATGATGTATGGTGAAGCATTCATATGTGTGTATGTGCACTGTATATTTTTGCTTAAGAGCTGGCGAAGAAGACCCTTCCCCTCCAGCTTTGGCCTAGAGTCCACAACGACAACCCTGAACTTCTTTCCCATCTCTTTTGCTCTAATTAGAATCATCTCTACCACACAAGACCAACCATGGGTGAGAAGCACATCGCCATCCCTTATTTTGGTCACTGCATGCTTTACGATCTCCTTGTCTGCAAAGACTATCTTCTCTTGCATAAATTTGTCAATCTCTGCAACCAAAGAGGCCTTTGCCTCTGCCTCTGGCAAGCTAACTGCAAGCTTTGCGATTCGCGCCTTCAGAAATCTGATTGCATTGCCCATGCTAATTGATAGAGGCCTGCAGCAGTGCGTAAGAATTTCATCAGCTGATCAGGGTGCTTCCAGACGAAGTATTAACTCCTCTACAATAGTATCTACTTATGAACCATAACCCTGTACAGTTTTCAAGCCAGTCATTCAGTGCAATATTCTTGATGAACTTGCCTGCAGGTGATGAAGAAGTTCACATTGTTGTTAATCCTAGCCATCAAATCTCGTACCAACGTCTTCTCTGCAGGTGTGGTGTAGTCCAGAATCATGCTACGTAGAGCCATGAGCATTGCAATGCATCGTGCATTGCCCCCCACTATTTCTCCTGTCAAGTACTGCAGCCCTACCTGCACCTCTCCACAATATTTTCCTTGAATATGATGAGAAAACAACCACTTCAACAAAGAACATGTTCTGCACATACTCGAAATATTTTTGCTTATAGATTTGTAGCCACTGGACTCAAAGCTTGCCAACACTGACCATACAGTCATGCAAGACACAGAGAAAATTCAGTACCTGATAAACAGCAGGATGTGGTTGCATAGTATCATCATGGAAGAATTTGGCCTCAAGAGCAGGAAGCTGTGTCCCATGGACATACTGAGGCAAATGCCGGAAAAGTTCAACACGGTTCTTCGTCTCAGTCTGTTCAACAAGAGACCTACGTTTGGCCTTTGCCACCTTTTGCTGGTCATCAAATTGCAATCGAGGTGCAGGCACCTCCTTCTTCTTCTCCTTCTCTGGCATCTTATCAGTTCCCTTCTTTTCTGAGGGTTGAGGTCCCTTCCGCTCAGGCACATGTTCCTTCTTAGCCTTTTGTGCCTTTGGTTCCTTCTGTACTGTACTCTGACCAATCCCACTGTCACCACCTGTTGCTGCCTTCTCTCCTCCTGCAGGTGCTCAAATATTTTAAAGAAGGATCAGAATTAAAAAGACCAAAAACAGTGCACAAAAGGACTAGAAATCAATCCTGCACCAAATCTCTTGCTGATGTTCCATATCATTTCATTTCTAGCCTACTGGTAGTTCTGTTCATTTATAAGAAAATCCAACCATTGGTCAGTTCAATTTGAGGATTGAACATTTCCATAGTTGAGAATGGGTACACATTTTTTGGTTAAGCGTTGCCTGAGGTTCAACCCTGAAAGGATGCAGCAGTGCTGCTAGCACAAACAATGAGCAAATCCTGTTTTAAATGCTACAACAAAATTCTTCAAAATTGGAATCCAAACAAAATCAGTACAGTAACAAATGAAGAAATTTCTACACAGGTTACCTTTACTGGATCTCATCATGTATTGGACAGTAATGAAGAACATCTGCTGGAAAGTCCAAAGGCTTAGCCTAGCGATAATGCAGGCAATTTTCATTTTGTCCAGTTTGGCTAACCTTACACTCTTTGAAGAACAATCTTAGTTGTAACTTTGAGGATTGAGAATGTGATTAATAATGCACCAGATGTCACCCACTCTCTGTGTGACTGAAATGAAATCAAACTAAGAAACATGGAGGAATTTTTCCTGTTGAAATTGCAGAATGAAAAACAAAAAAAATTGCAATGTCCAGAAAAAGTGCTTGCTTTGTATACTGATGTCACAAGCAAACTCTTCATCACTCTAGATTAAAGGCAAGTATGAGCACAACTTTAGGTCTCACAAAAGAAATATATCCCAAAGAGATATTTCTGATGGAGGAAGCTAAGGTCCTCCAAGTTAGAAGAATGTAATCAGTGAGTTAGATAATAAATCTAGGGTTTAAGAGGGTCTAGAGGTTTATGCATAAGAGACACTGCGATAATGCTGTCATGTCATTCATCTTATGTGATGTAATAGGAGGATTGAAGATGGGCATGTAAAGTTTAAATATGACAAAAATGAGATGACGATTGTTTCAAAGACACTGCCATTCCTATGGTTGATATAGTGGTGATCTCACTTAACTGAACCCTAGGTTGATTGTTAATGCTCAATATTCAGAGCAAAATGGCAGTCTTGAACAAGACGCATATTGAACATTCATATGTTGCAATCCCATTAAGCAGCAGGGGAATATATTGACTACGTTATTCTACCTTAAGGAGTTAGCCTGATTGTTTTGCCGTGCAGAGTGTAGTGATCTCATGAACATTCTCATCTGAAGTTAGGGTTTGCAGACCTGAAGCATGTGACAGGAGGTGGAGGCAATAGAGTGATGACAAATACCAGATTCCTTGGCTGCTGCCTTGGCAGCACGTTCTGCTTCCTGTTTAGCACGCCTCTCTGCCTTTGATGTCCTTTCCTTCAAAGGTTTAGAAGCTGAAATGGAACACTTCACCACATGTCAGTGCATAATTGGCTACTACTAATTTTTGACACAATCAATCAGAGATTCCACAGAAAGAAAAGAATTCAGTTGTTTTTTTCCACCCACCTTCTGTTGTTGTCACTTGCTGGGGTTCAGGCTTGCTAGCTGTACTCTTTGGGACACTGCCAACTCTAACAGGCAACACTTGTGAAGAAGAAGAAGAAGTGGGCTGACCCTTTCCAGGCTTAACTCCAATGGTCCCAGTTCCTGCTGGCATTGAAGCTGCAAGGGGATCCAATGGCCGCATCAACCTTTCTCCAGGTCTGTCAACAGTGCCGGCTGTCAAATGCTTCACCGATGATAAATCACTCATGCTATCCAGTAACAGACCGTCATAGCAATTGTTGTTGCTTCCTGCAGTGAAAAAGTTCTAGCATCGATGAATTCCATATCTCACTGAGAACCAACCAGATTCCCTCACTCTTAAGCCAATATGCAGGAACACTAAAAAAACATGGTGACTACAAGGGCTTCCAAGATGACTGCCGTCAGCACCGTTTGAAGGTATCAAGCTCCGGAAGGCAGCCAGCCATAACAAAAGAGGCACCACAATTTAGTCTGTATTTCTAATGTGGAGGTCACAGCCGCCGTTGTTAGCCCCGAATTTGAGCAAATTGGAGCAGGGAAGAAGATACAAGATACCTGTTTTGCTTGATGGCAATGAAGAACTTGCAAGCAGAGAATCTGAAGGGTTGCTTCCAACGACAGCAGCAGAAGGGTACTCAATCTCTACAGGCCGGCTTTGAATTACCGGCGATGCAACTGGAACCGGAGCTACAGCTGCTGCTTTCTGAGGTGGAGGAATGATAACAGGAGACGGCGAAAAATTGGAAACCGTCGCTGCAGGAGCTTGAGACAAACCCGAAGCTTGGGTGGTGGTGGTCGTAGTACCAGCAGCAGTTTCTGCCGGCATGTCTGCTGTGGGAGTCACAAAACCCACCATGCGTACCTTGGGATCTATCACAGTGCGCCGTCTTGCATCCATTTCTGCGCTACCACTCGGCCTCTAACATCAAAACCCACATCAGGTTTCTTGCCTCTCCTCCTCCCTTTCTGTCCTCCTGCCCACCTCAAAAAAACACCACCTCCACCACCACCATCACCACCACCACTCCTCTTACCTCCTTCCCCAGAAGAGCTCCAGAATCCAGATCCTCTCTTTCTTCTTCACAAGATTCTCATGACTCTCTCCCTCTTCCACCGCTCCTCCTCGTCGTCGTCTTCTTCTTCTTCTTCTTCTTCTTGCTGCAACCCTTGGGACAGAATATTCGTCAGATGACGACAGATGCTGACAGAGAGTGAGACAAGAACCTGAAACCCTAACCCTAATTTTGCCAGAAACCCCATAAATCCCATTCGCTCAGAGCTCTTCCAGTTTGTGTTGTTTTTTAGGGGAGGGGATGGGGTAGAAAGTAAAAAAAGTAGAAAGTAATTTAAACGACATTCTTTACTCATGGATTCACAGAGAATCGGAGTTGGTTCAGTTAATGTAGGTAAGTACATACTGTAGTAGTAGTAGTAGTGGGTAGGTAGGTAGGTAGGTAGGTAGGTAGGTAGGTAACTGTTTTTTGTAGGTAGGTAGGTACTTCACTCTTTTGTAGTTGATGATATTATGGGAATGAATGAATGTAAGGTGACATGTTATTAATGTGCCAGGTGAAAATTTTCTAGGGTTTCATGGATGGAGTTTTGGGATTTTTGGATGCCATTGATAAGACTAATCCTGGATGTCATGTTTTGATATTGTGAAAAAATTTCATATAATGTAAAAATTGAAGATTTCATGTAATGGATGTTTGTTGTAATCATATAAAATTAGTCATAAATGTCATGTTTTTTGGTATTGTGAAAATTTCATAAGATGTAAGATTTTGAAGATTTCACATAAGTTGAATTTTGTGGGTTTTTCTTGGACTTTTGGAGTTTGGACACCATGCAAATTATTGAGTTAAATTAAGATTTTACACACATGTTTTTTTTTTTTTTTAATAACCATTTTTTAAAATTTTAACGATTGGAATTTTAAATTGTAATTCAAAATTTTAAAATTTTTAACAAAGATTTTTTTTTTTTTTTTTTTTTCATTTTTTTTTCCT
>Ga0116229_10014283_pt1 | contig 11053 bp, 1 predicted proteins | sample S1TSphgellanicum_3_FD_87313 | JGI IMG/M metagenome (GOLD analysis project Ga0116229, IMG submission 87313) | Host-associated microbial communities from peat moss isolated from Minnesota, USA - S1T2_Fc - Sphagnum magellanicum MG | ecosystem: Host-associated > Plants > Peat moss > Unclassified... | reverse complement strand
CAAGTAGAGGGAAATTCAGTTTTGAAATTATAGTTTCACCACCTCCAAATTTAAAAATCAGCTCATAAATTTCAGCTTCTTCTCACATTTGTCTTTAGCAATGATATGCGAAGAGAAAGGACACGAGTTCAGCCTTTAAGGATTCCCACTGAAGATACTAGAGCGGGCAGAATTTCTTTTGAAGAATATCCTGTCGAGCGACGTCAAGCTAAGTCCATTACTAGTCCTAGTTCTACGATTTCCGGCTCTCCCATTTTTAGTACTCCAATTCAGCAGCAAAAAGCCCCCGTGTCTCCAATTAATTGGACGCACAATCCAGCTTTTGATCCAAGTCATTCTAGTGATCATCATATTAGCAGAAATTCGCCGAAGCAAGCAGTCAAAATAATTAGTCAGCCTCTTACTAATCAGTGTCACCAGCAATTCAGCATGTCGCAAGACAAGAGCGTGGTCGAAATCCTGATGGAAGTAGCAAAGAAGGCCAAGGACATCACTCAAGTCAAGAGTTTGACGATGGCTGGGACTTCGTACCAAGCCGGCAGCTACGGGCAGCCAAGGCACAGCGGGGAGCAAGGTTTGAAGGGCATTTTGTGGCTCCGAGACGTCCACGTCGCGCTTCGGAATTTATGCAGTTCAACTCAGAAGGGCACTCCATTGTATGGCCCAATCGACCAAGCAGAGTTAGGATGTAAATACTTGGAGGACTGTATGGCCCATAATGCGCAATCAAGCAATTGGTACGGTCGAGAGTGCGCTCCGGTACTAGAGGCAGCAAAGAATAGAGTGCGCCACCGCGTCCAAGTGCTAGAGAGGTCGACGAGGAGACTAGCACCGCAGCTCCTCATCGATGGCGCTGCCGACTCTATCGAGAACGAGCTAGAGGAGATGAGAGTCAGCATGGAGCTCGACGGGATCCCCTACGAGGAGATCTGTGAGGCGCTACATATGAGGCGAGCCGAGCTGAGGCGAGAGGCAAGACCGCCTTCACGGCTGTACGCCAACCTGCCCGTGGCATCTGAAGTGGGCAGCCGGCTGCGAACGGCAACGGGCGCGGAGTACTCGAGCGCGCAATCGAGCGAGGGCGGGGCAGAGGCGGGCACCGCCGCTCCAGCCGCATCCGCGCGATACCCGCTGACCGATTACGAGCGGGAGGAGGCAATCCGTGAGGCAACCCTCCAAGCCACCAGGGAGCGTGTCTCCGGTATGCCCATAGCAGCCCTTAAGGCTGAATTAAAATTAACTGCCGCTACATTTCTTAAGGAGTCATATGACCCAACTACAAAGAGAGGTACCGGCCAGCCCAAGGTGTGTCACTATGACCCCTTTGAGGAGGATGTGTGGCCTGAATTTGAGCGAGTGTTTAGGTTAGAATATCACTCTAAAATCACAGATTCATGTTTGCATCTCTTTAATACACGCACCTATCAAGTAGGGTTTGACGCCAGTCCCCTACCGGCTGACACATTCCAGGACTTGTTAAAAGACAAGCGCCTAGGAATGCAGCTCGTAGATGGCTCGGGGTCTAGCCACAACTCGCATTTAGGGGAGACAGCAGTTAATAATGCGGTGCTCCAGGCCATTGAAAGGTACTCGGAGGTGTGGGAGGTAGTTAGGTATGGTGTTCTATTAGCTAGGGCAGACGGGCGGTTGAATATGGATGAGCTCGTAGGGCAAGTGGATCGAGTGATCAAAACCACTAAGGCGGATCATGCACGCAACAAGGTGAATTTCCAGGCATCCGCGGGGGAATGGAAGGGCTCGGATGATGCATCAAAATGGATGAATACGTTAGATCAGAGCGCTGTCAACTACCTAGGCATTGCGACGGGTAGCAAAATGCGTATAGAATTAAACCCCAAGGGTCGGAAGATCAAGCTGATCGGCGAAGCCCAAGAGGCTGCACCTAAATCTTCAAAGCCCTCGGAGCAGTCGAGAGGCAGCCGTGATAGGGATGCGAAAAGGGAACCAGCGAAGGGTACAGTAGGTGCCGCGAGTCAGGATATGAGGGGGCAACGCGCGGCGACAGGCCTTAGGGCCGAGTATTGGGAAGAAGCGCGGGGAGAACCAGGCTATGGGCACCGCCAAGACAATGCGCGGGGTACACCACATGTGCCGGGTTCCCATGCGTACCACCCATGCGAGGGTCAGTATGAGGGTTACCATAGCTACCACAACGGTAGCCAGCGTGGTGTGATGGGGGGTCAAGATGGTCCCGACACGTGGGAGCCGCGATGGCGCAACCAGCCTCCCGTCGACTACACCGACCGACGGCCAGGCATGCCAGCTCCGCAGCGCAGCGAGGGGTACCCGAACGCCATCAGAGGTGAGAGGGGGTCGATGTTCAATAACCCGTTAGGAGGTAGAGGTGGGGGTAGAGGTCGCGGGCGTGATCCCAATTGGACACCGCGGCAGAACCCGCAGTCTTACCCAGACCCCCGACTGTGTAGTGGAGCATATATAGTGCGAGAGGGTGCATCTAATAGGGGTGAAATTAGGGCATCCTTATGCGGTCCAAGGGCGAGTAAGGTAGAACGAGCTTGGGCACCAGCCCCACCTGTGCCCAGCACAGTGAGGTTGGAACCAAGGTTGTTGATATCTTCCTCGCTACAGGCCCATGAGGGTGCAGAATATGGTAATGCCTCGGGACCGGCCCTTGAGGCAGGTTCGGAGTCACTCCCAAAGGATCTTGATGAGATTGTCAGCAGGGAAATAGGGGTTGATGACCGCGAGGTACTGCCACCATGCATGGGTACGCACCCCGTTAGCGAATGCGAGGGGGAATTTTCCTGGGGGCGCAAGGAGGCCGAGATAACCCCGCCCCTGCTGAGCAGCCGCGCATTGCTGCCGCTGTGTGTAGGCGAGGGCCGAGTATGCGAGCCAGTTAATAGGGTTGAGCACGAGACATTGCCGGAAGGTTATATCCGGGATGCTGTGGCAAATTCCCTGTCCACCAATCATATAGGGGAAGCATGCGAAGTGCCCCACTGTAAGTGTGGTCTGCCTACCGAGGTATTTGAGAACCTTTTTGTGTGTCCACTAACTTGTTGCGACTACATGAGTCCAGTTAGGAGTGCAAGTAGGGCAAAGGAGGGAGGTCCTAGCGAGGCTGGACTATCCCATGCCACGGCACATAGGTCAGTGCACCCGGTGGTACCGGAATTGCAGGTGCACCCAGCTTTACCTCAGTCGGTCGAAGAGGCCGACAAGAAATATTCTGAACAGTGTGCGGCGGACTTTGGGGTACTTAGGAGCACAGTAGGTGGAGCCGAGGCACCATGCTGCAAGTGTGGCCTCCCCACTGAATTGTGCGAAGGTTTCTTTGTGTGTAGCCTTACTTGTTGTGATTTCGTGTGCCCCGTGGGCTGCGCAAGTAGGGCATTGCCCTTGTCGTTTGACAACCGCCCGCAGGCCGACCCCAGGCCAGGGACAGGTGTGCATGTAAGAGGGCTCGTAGACCTACCGAAGCCAGCTGAAGTAATATACACAGCTGAGCAAGTGACCCAGACATATTCCGATGCGCAGATCTTGGATTTAGTCAAGAATGGGGGGGTCAAGATGTTGGCCTCGGAAGAAAAGTTTAGGGCCGAGTTGAGGGGTGATAGAATCGCTGCAGTCGGTGTTCGGAACCAGCCCATAAGCCCCGACGCCGTAGCGGAATACATGGGCAGGAAGCCCATCACCTTTGTGTTTTCGAACCAAGCACCGGACACAGGATGTACAGTTCGACTGGGTAATCAGGAATTTTGCAGCGGTGTCCGTATCATGGTAGACACCGGCTCAGATGTCGTAGTGGTCAGCAAATCACTGCTGCAAACTGCTAACGTGGGTTGGGTGCCATCCACCCTGCGGGTGTACACCAGCACGGGAGAGTGCGTGCCATGCGAAGGCAAAGTAGAGGTCCCGGTACAGTTCATCTTTGCAAAGGGGACTGAGTACGAGGTGTGCTTCGGTGCAGGCAGCCAATACGAGGTCATGATAGCTGAACCCAACAGCGCGTTCGACGTGCTAATGGGTCAGGAACTGATGCACAAAACAGCGGGGTTCATAGACCCATTTCTCTGCGCTTATAGATACAGGCCATTCTTGCTGCGTAATGGGCATACGACCCTTCACGATCTTCCGGGAGCCATGTATAAGGGGCCTGACGCGAATCGTCCAGCGTATCCCCAAGGGTTCGCGGCTAAAGTAAGGAGGGTACTGCAGGTGGTCGTAGATGAAAGCAAGGAAGATATAGAGCGCGGACTTGATAGGGAGTTGCAGGTCGCCGAAGAATTGGTCGAGACCGCATTTATGGGAAGGACAGTCCATCTAGAGGCCTTCAGACCAGTCGATTGGCCGAGGGGCGGCGTGGCCGACACCCAGGATTTCAGGGAAAGTATGTGGGCAGTGGGTGTTGCACTAACCAAGGGTGCCACCGGGGCTGAGCATGCTCAGTTTTTAAGTGAGCTGAGCAACGTCATACAGTCAGAGATATTGGATGAAACGGCTGCCCATAGCCATTTAGCTCTGAACCGAGCTGCATCGGGTTTCAAGGAGGCGTGGCAACAGGTTAGCGAGGCTGCGGCACAAGTTGCACAGCTGAAAATGCTTAGCACGCGAAGTGCACTTCTAGGCATCCAGCTCAGTTGGCTGGCATTGCTACAACTTAAGTTCTTGGGCTGTGATGCGCGTACCCGCAAGCGACGGCGGAGAGCGTGGTTTAAGAAACAGGCCCGGCTGCGCAGATCAAAGACAGGAAGACCCACGGCAAAGGAGGCGGGTGAGGGTGACAGGGAGGCAGTTCCGGAAAGGTTTCCTTGCCACAACCTCTACCAGCATCTCCACCGGCTTCCAGCCATGAAGGTTGGGGGTAGGCGGGTCAGTAGGAACAAGCTATGCGTGTTCCGAAGGTGGGTGAACCTAGCATGGGCCCAGTACCGCAGGGAAAGGGTTGCCCATAGGTGCAGACAGCAACGGAAACAGCGGAAGCGAGGCTGGACATTGTGGGTAAAGCGCTGTCGAAAAGCAACGGGGCACTCATATCCAGATGTCTTTGCTATGGGGGAATTATTTGATCAGTTAGCGGCGCGTAGGGAGGACCGGGACGTAGATGTCCAAGGGAAATATGACAGCTCAGCGGGGCAAAGTGAGCTTCGGGCAGCTTTGGTCGCAGAGGCGAACCAGGGGGTACATCCATTTTCATGCGTAAGGGCAGCGTGTTATTCCGATGCCACCAGACCAGAGGGGCCACCTGATCTTTCAGTAGGACCCGACGACAGCTCAGGGCAGGGGAAATTTGTATTTGGGAATCACCCTGCGTTCTCTGACGTCCAGCAACGGGCGGTGGAGGATTTGGTGGAAGCGAATAGGGACGTGTTTGCATTTTCTATGCGAGATCTGACAGGGTATAAGGGGCCATTGCCTCCTTTTTTGATACCATTAGATCATGCTCAGGACATCATGGTCAAGCCACGTAAGCAAGCCCCCAAGGAACGGGAGATTCAGGACATCAAATGTAGGGAGCTGCAGGATTTAGGCATGATCGTCCCTTGCAGCGACCACAAGTATGTCCAGAATGTGGTTATCGCGGCAAAGAAGGACGAAGAGGGGAACTGGACGGATAGTCGAATGTGCGTGGATTATCGGCCTATCAACGTGGCCACCACGCAAGATAAGTACCCCCTACATCTGGCAGAGGACCTGTGGGGTAGGGTAGGGAACGCAAAAGTCTTTTCGAAAATTGACATGCGCTCGGGGTTCCATCAGGTGCCGGTTAACCCGGCTGATCAGCGCAAAACTGCTTTCTGGTGGGGGAATCGTGCATGGATGTATGTCAGATGTCCCTTTGGGCTTAAGAACATACCAGCATATTTTCAGCGCATTATGGATGACGTTATCACTAGGGCGGGGTTGTCAGATTGTTGCGGGTGTTTTATCGATGACCTGTTGGTATACAGTGACACGCCTGAGGAGCATTTGCAACACCTTGGGAAGGTGTTTGCAGCCTTGCGCTCAGCTGGTCTCAAAGCGCACCCAGGTAAGTCTATCTTTGGGTCGTCTGTAGTGGAGTACCTAGGCCACAATGTGTCAGTGGATGGGCTGAGTCCGTTGGCGGCCAAAGTGCAGGCTATTAGGGCGTTAGCCAGGCCCACAAATGTTTCAGATCTGCGAGCGGTCCTAGGACTGATCAATTACTACAGGTGCTACATCCCATATATTAGTAAGAAAGCAGCACCCTTGACACAGCTGTTGCGTAAGGGGGTTGACTTCAAGTGGGGGCCTGAGCAGCAAGTTGCCCTTGACGAGCTGAAAGAGGAGCTTTGCACTGACGGCAAGGTCCTACGGCGCTACGACCCCAGTAAGCCCCTGGTCTTACATACCGATTGGTCACTCAAGGGAATAGGGGGTGTACTGGGGCAGAGCGATGGAGAAGGGAGGGAATGGATCGTTGCGTGTGTCTCTCGTTCGCTTAACAAGCACGAGAAGAATTACTCGTCTTATCAAGGGGAGATGCTAGCAGCGGTGTGGTGCATCAAGACCCTCAGAGCCTTTTTGCTAGGGCAACACTTCGTGCTGTTAACCGACCACCAGCCTCTTACGTGGCTCATGAAGAGCACAGAGCTGTCGGGACAACACGCACGGTGGGCGCTTTCTTTACAGGATTACGATTTTGCAGTAGTGCACCGCCCAGGGGCTAAGCACCAAAATGCGGATGTTATGAGTAGGCTGCCCCAGGTCAGTACAGTTGACATTACGGGAGCTAGGATGGATGTTGATAGTCGAGGGTTAACTGAGCGGGCGCAGTGGGTGCCAGGGCAGTGCCATATTGCGGCCTGCTGTGCAGAGCACGCACATTGCGACACAGTCCGGCACGCGGTGGCTGCGTATGGCTGTGCTGACCGGGGGTATGGCTCTTGGGATGATGGGAACTTTGTCGGAGATGTCCTACCTGACAGAGATACCTGGTTTAACAACCAGAAGGACACCTCCGATGCACTTGCCAGTAGGGCAGCGGCCATTTTAGAAGAACAGCAGCATGAGATAGGGACGGTTGCACTCCAGACCCCACTCGCTTTGGATGTCCGGAGAGGCGCGAAAGGGGCTGTTGTGTGCAACAGCTTGTGCACGAGTGCCTTTGGGCACAGATTTTTCCATAAGGGCATGCATGAGGGGGTGGTGCTTTTTGAAGTGTTTGGGGGAATGTGTGCGGGGCTCGAAGCACTGCTCCGAGCGGGGATACGCATCAAGCGGTACTACCACAGCGACATATCGCCCGTAGTGCGCAAGGTGGCAATGGCTAGGATAGAGAGACTCCGAGCTCTTTATCCTAGGCAATTCCTACCTGGAGCATGCTCCAAAGTTTTTGCCCTCCCATCAGATGTCCGAGCTGTGACCTCGGACCACTTAATCAAGGAAGGGGCATTGGGCACCGAACAGTGGATGGTGATTGCGGGATGGGAATGTCAGGACCTGTCTACTGCGGGATCCAATCGAGGGTTACGAGGACAACACTCCTCTACTTTTTACCCTTTGGTGAACTTGTTAGCGACACTACAGCTGTTACAAATCCACAACCCTCCAGCATATCTGCTGGAGAATGTGGCCATGCAGCACAACTTCCACAGCCAGCAGATCGCTGTCGAAGACTTCAATGCAATCACATCAGTTTTAGGCATGCCGGTATGTTTAGATGCGGCGCGAGTGGACTCGTACGCGCACCGCCTGCGAAATTACTGGACCAACATTGCAGATGCGTTCCAGTTAGGAGTATTCCTACACAAGGTAGAGAGGACCCCAGGAAAGTTTGTCGACAATATTCTGGGGGAAGGCAGGATTGCGCAGCCAGCAGCAGCAGATGATCACGCGCCGTTTTACTGCTGCAATAAAAAGGGACAGCGCCTGCAGGCGCTCCCCACATTGTGCGCCTTCCCTAGATCTAGGGCGTACCGGGATTTAGAACAAGGGGTCCTGTATGATCAAGGGCAGGGTATCTACGACCAGCCTTCGGTCGCGGAACGGGAATTAATTTTGGGGTATGAGCAAGGTGCCACGTTCGCACCCGGAGTCACCGAGGTGGATAGGCACCAGATCCTGGGCAGAGCTATGGATGCTCACGCTATGGAATGGCTGATTGTTGGGGCCCGAGTGCTTCAAAATTTTTTTCCAGACATTTCCACTGCGTTCCCGCGTGTTTTTGTCCCACCACCAGCTCTCGCGCTGGTCCCCGCCACTCTGGCAGCTCAGGGGGTAGGGGTAGGTGTTCCGCGTTCCAGTGCAGCACCGAACGACGATAGGTTAGAGGTGAGCTCCCAAAGTGCCTTGGACCAGGTCCTAGTAGCACAGGAGACGGAAGATGCGGTAGCGCTCCAGCAGGAACATGGGGATGCGGATGTGTACGACGACATCCCTGTGTTACAATATGTGCAGAAAGGTGTACTCCCCTCAGCAGCAACGCCGGTACAGCTCAAGCGAATTGTCGCAAGGGCTTGCGCGTATCGCTGGACTGAGGGTGTGCTACACCGTGTTATGGTTGGGGGTGTGTTAAAGATAGTCCCACCAAAAGGGGAAAGAGAGGTGCTGATCACCTCAACGCACCAGATGTGTGGGCATTTTGGGGTGAGGCGTACGACGTGCTTGTTGAGGGCCACATACTGGTGGAAGGGCCTCAAGAAGCAGGTCAGGGATGTAGTAGGACGATGTGAGGCGTGTAGCCAGATCCGGGCCAGTTTTGACGTAAAGGACCCGGTGCTCAAGCCTCTACCTATCATGGGCATGTTTTACAGATGGGGGGTAGACCTAGCCGGGCCTTTTAGGAAAACCCCACAGGGTGAGAAGGAATGGTACATCATGGTATGCATCGAGCACTTTACCAAGTGGATAGAGCTTATTGCCATCCGCACTAAGACAGCGGCTGCTACAGCCCAGGCGTTCCTGTCGAGCGTGATAGCTAGGTACGGGGCGTCGGCGGAAGTGGTGACAGATGGGGGGACCGAATTCCAAGGGGAGTTTGAGGATCTCCTCACCAGGAGTCTGATCGACCACAGGGTCTCGTCCCCAGGCCACCCTCAATCGGACGGGTTGGCTGAGCGGGCAGTGCAGACAGTCAAGAGGGCTTTGAAGAAATATGCGGAGACAAAAGGGGGAGAGAGTTCGTGGGAGGTCAACATGCATTGGGTAGCACTGGGGTATAGGTGTTCGGTGCAGGAGAGTACGGGTCATTCCCCGTACCATCTGATGTATGGCGTAGAACCCACTATCCCACCGGCTATGAAACAGAGGTTCGAGACGCCTCTGAACTTCGATGAGCTGGGTGAGGAAACGATCAACGCGCTCCTACAGCGCAGCAGATGCATGCAACATATGTGTATGGCAGCGGGGCACAATCTGGCCATAGCACAACACCGAGACACATTGCGGTATGCCCAGATCAGGTCTGGGGACTATGCGCCGCGGCTCAAGAAGTTTGAAGTAGGGGATTACGTGTATCTTAAGCGACCCAAGCGTACGTCAGTGCTGCAGGCGGCAGCTAGGCCACTCATCCTTAGGGTGAAGGCGGTGCTGCCCACGGGTAGGCTGGTGCTTCAGGGCAGGTGCGGCCGGACGACTAAGGTCCACATGGAGAACTGTGCCCCATGTCACCTACAGGGGTTGACGGGTGAGTTAGACCCGGATGCAGAAGAGCTAGATGACCCGCGTCCGTGCGAGGTATGCGGGGACCCCGATGATGGGGAACAAATGCTGTTGTGCGACGGGTGTGATAGGGGGTGGCACATGTATTGCTTAGAGCCCAAGTTAGACGAGGTGCCGGAGGGGGACTGGTTCTGCCCAAGGTGCCAAACGGGGAGCTCAGCACAGCCGGGGCAGGGTGAGCCGGAAGAGTCGGTAGAGGCACTCATAGCGCCCAAACGCATTCGCAAGCTTAGTGGTGCGGAGTCGGGTCAGCCCGCAGGTGGTAATGCCCGGAGACTGGAACGTGACAAGGCAAAGGGGCTGGCAGGGAGAGTGCTAGCACGGCACTTCCTCGATACAGCGACGGGGAAGCCCCAGGTCAAGTGGGGCACACTTAGGGTGCTGGGGGAAGAGCAGTTTCCCAATGTCATAGAAATCATCTTTCAAGACGGGTCTCGTGAAACCACCAATCTTAAGGGGTTGGGAAGAGACATCATGCCGGTGGGGACAGAAATGCCAAGCAGCACGATACCGGTGAGCAATGCTGCTGGGGTACCTGTTCGGTTACCGGAAGGCGAAGTAAATTTTTCAAAGAAAGAGTACATGGAAAAGGTGGTGCGGGTTTACATGCCAGGTAAATGGCAGTCCGTCAACATCACTCGCATGTGTGCGGCGGTGCCGGGAACAGCGGCGTTTCTAGAATATGCGCGGGGCTGTCGCATGGTGCCGGCAACGCACATAGCAGCATTAGCCAAGGTGATTAGATTCAAACTGCTCGCGCACGTGACATGTCTGTGGGGTGAGCTGGATGGGATGCCAGCGTGGCTGCAAAAGGCGGGGTTGAGTGTGACAAAGGGGGAATTAGGAGAAGGGTACAAAAACCTGCTTCAGCCCGGATATCTGGAACACATGCTGAAGCAGGGTCTACTGCGCAAGGTAGTGGTTCAGCCGTGGCATCGGCTGCTCGACTTAACGCTACCAATGATAGCGCATGGGGTAGAAGAAGTGCTGCTGGCGTTAGTGCCGGCGATGTATGTGACAAACGCACCGGCTGTGCGAGCAGCATGGTTCAAAATGATGCAAAAGCAAGGGCGGCTGCTTATCATAGCTGGGCTTGACAATGCGGGCAGCAGCGCCGGGTTTTTGTGGGTATGCATATTTTCAAACCAGGGCATGCGTGACTTTTACGCGCCAGACGTGCACGGGCACCAGTTGGGGCTGTGGTTCGCCACTTAAGTTGCATGCCAGCTCAAAGCGGGGAACAGCCATAGCTGCCATGCAAGGGGGAAGTGGGGTGTGGCTACCACATTCCCCATGTGCACTGAATTTTTAGGATAAAGAATCGAAAGGCTTTATAATGAACTTGTATCGAGCTTTTGAACTCTAATAAAATAATTATGGTGTT
>Ga0116229_10014282_pt1 | contig 11053 bp, 7 predicted proteins | sample S1TSphgellanicum_3_FD_87313 | JGI IMG/M metagenome (GOLD analysis project Ga0116229, IMG submission 87313) | Host-associated microbial communities from peat moss isolated from Minnesota, USA - S1T2_Fc - Sphagnum magellanicum MG | ecosystem: Host-associated > Plants > Peat moss > Unclassified... | reverse complement strand
TGACTAATGGGACATATCAACCTATTAATGGATGAAAATGAATGTAAAATCGATCCAACCAATAGGATGAAAATTTTAATAGTTGCATCATCGTTGTGAAAATGACCAAAATAGTTGAAATTTGGTTTTGTAGTTGCAAATATTCCCAAATCTAGTCGCAAATGACTACAAGTCGCATGTAGTCGTAAATGGAGTGGTTACATTTTGGCTGATTTCTACTAGTGTATATGAGCAATGCACCTACGTGGCCCATTTTAGCTACAATTCAATTGTATCGCCTTCTTTTTCACATTGGCATTAAGGGTTTCCCTCCTTTAAAAAAAACATTTCATGATCAAGAACGTGTGAGGAATCAAGATTAGGGTCCACTTAATGACAACCTACAACCAAAATAGAACCAATTTATTTCTAGCTATAAAGCTATGGAAAGTTCAATATAAGCACAATTGTAAGTTTAAGATGCAAGGGTAGAATAATCTATTTCATTGAGTTCTCAAATTTTCAACTTCAAATAAAGAAGGAAAAAAAACACCAACATCCTTGGAACTAAAACTTGGGGATCCAATGTTATCTTACAAGTCTTGCAACACTTTGTCCACCCTAATGTTGCACAAAAATTCATTAATTTGAACCACTCAATGATCGTGAAATTCTTCATATGGAATTTTAGTTGTAAAAACATTTTCTTGCATCAATTTAGTTTAAGACCACCAAGTTGCAATGGGCTGCAAAAATAATTAAAGCCCAAAGTTAGAAATTTATATTATCTTTTCCATGTGAATTATTGTTCAAGATAGAAATTACACCAAAATATTGTGCTACAACCCAATTAGGCAAAATTAATTCATTGTGCTACATAAATAAAGTCAGACAATGTTATAAAATGTTAATCCTTACTTGCAGTCCTCTCGCTATGAACACCAAGTACATTTAAAGGCTCAATGTGGTTGGCACTTGTTAAAACCAAGAGTTGGAAAAGTTTAAAGTCCTAAGTAAGCATAATTTACTTAACAAATAACGACTTTACATTTGACAAACTACTTGGGATTAACTTAACTAAATTGGTTTTAAGTTTTACTTAGGATACAATGATAACATCATGGCCATTATATAGAACCCCAACAAGAACCCAAGAAAACAAAAATGTGGAAATGGGCATGGATAATGCAGCAGTATTGAAAAAACAATCTCACTAAGAAAACAACGCAAGGCTCAATCATTGTACCTCAATATGTTAGTATAACCAAAATAAATGCCAAATGGCATGGTCCAACCTTATGCATAGCTTAGTTTGAAATAACAAAGATAGACATTAGTTACACCTTCAAGCTATCATTATCCACATCCTTTTTACACTTTAACACTTTAGAAAAAACTGCATTTATAATGACAAATTAACTCAAAAGAAACAACCATCAAAGATTAACTATTTAAATGCAAGAAGGTTTGTGGCTACATAATATGTATCTCATGAATACAAATTTGTGAACCTCTAGAGCTGCAACTGGTTAGTTCTAACCAAACCAACAATGAACAAAAAAGGGGACAGTAATAACCAAAATGTTACTTTATTTTGCAACTTGTCATAGGTCTTGATTGCAAGGTAGATGTTTCCAAAATATATGCAAGTCATTTAAGGTTGTGGGAGCATATCAGTCAAACCCATTAAACAAAGTGAGAAAAAAATAGCACCTGAGAGTTTGATGAAGTTACTTGCAAAACAACAGTGGGCTTGACTCACCTCCAACCACTCCAAACCTTTCAACTTCTTCCTATTTGTCTTTCAATATGGTCCAAATTACTAGGAGCAAGAATTAAAAACACACATGAAACAAAAGAAACCTATAGCAAAGGAATCCAAGGATGTGCCAAGTTGTGGAGCATGAACAAGTTTGAAATAGAGGGGTCAAAAGTCAAAATTCACAAAGAGAAATATCTTTCCTATACGTATTGTACAACATAGGGGTGTTTGGTGCACAATGACTAGTTATAGCTAGTAGGGGAGTTAGTAGAGTTAAGACATAATGTAGATAAGGTGTTTGATAAACAATGTCGATTAAAGACCTATGTTTGCAATTCCAACACTAAAATCCAACAACAATGATGACAATTCCTTTGTAACAGATTAGATTATACCATAGAATCAAGGGTTCTTGGACTATTAGAGGGTTACATTAAGGCTTTTAGATAAGGAGCTTCAAATGTTTAACATCTAGTTGATTAGGGCTTGGTGAATCTTAACTTGAGTTGTTCTCCTTCTGCCAAGGCTTTGTGTGTACTAAGCAGCTTGCTTGGTGTGGGAGGGACGAGAACCATTGCGACTGGAAAGTTCAAGAGCAAGTTCTACAAGAACATATTTTTAGGTGTGTACATACTCTTATTAAGAACTTGATTACACATTTTGTGGTTTATAAGCATATATTATAGTTTGTGTGTTTTAGCATGATTAAGCTAGTGGAAGCTTGAATCATCCTTACCATCCTTACTTTCAATGTTTGTTCATCTAACTCCTTATGTTAATTTTCTCCTTGTTTGCTTTGAATGCAGTCAACTACATTGAAGAAAGACAAAATTGCATAGACAACCATAGTCGAGCATTCAAGCCCTTCGCATCTAGAACTTACCTTTCTTCACAAGGTACTATCATTCTTTCTCTCTCCCTTTTCACCCTTTTGTGATAATCATCTCTATTTTTGTGTTGATTCTATAGGTGCAAGTGTTAAAGACATCTTAGATAAATGAAATGAATGTAAGGCAAAAAGAAATGCAACCCATTTGAATTAGATGCATGCAGTAGGTGGGTATCTCTATACTACTCACTCATTCACTCCTTGTTCTTGCACCATAGTATTAAAGATGTCCCCCACAGAAAACAAAAACTTATTTGATTCCCACCCACCATCCTTAGAGAAATAAAATTTTCACCCAAGCAGCTACTAGTTAGTAATTGTTAGCCACCCCACCCATGCATTAACCCTCAAGACTATTGTTTTCACTAACTACTACTTGTCAAGAACAACAAAGAATCTTGAGAAAGCTTAGTTGTCCATTTATGTTAGATTGTCATGTTTACCTATGTTTTCTATTCTATTGGCTCAAGTGCTCACCAAGTTCTTGTCCATCTTTGTTGGATTATATTTAACTTTATTTTCCATTTCTATTGGCATAAATGTTTACCTCCATTGTCCATTTTTGTAGGACTAAGTTTACATCTATCCATTTTTGGAGGATTATGTTTACTTCTAGTTTCCAATTCCAACAAAAAATGTATAATTGGTCAAAAAATACACCATAATCTTCCTGAAGACTGCAATTTCTTTTCCCATTAATGCACAGCCTCACCTTAATTTTTTTGAACATGATTCAAGGGCTAATTATGATCGAATAGGGGCTAAATTTGATTGCAAGGGCTAATTAGGTTGACTATCTTCACTTGCAAATGGCATATGGTGAACCATTTGTGGCAAGTTGTGAAATAGAGGTTGATTATAGTGGTAACATCATACCTAGCCTCCCATATGATATTTTCAAGACCATGATTTTTCCAAAAATGTGCGAAGGCATGGACAATGCAGCATTGTTGAGTTCTTTTTGTGGTTGGAAACTTGTTTCTAAGGGTTGGAAGGAAGTGTCCTATACTAATGTGGTTTAGCGTGTTTTCTAGGTTAGCAAAATTGACATTACAAACATTTCATTGACCCAATGGGGAGGACATAATGCTTGGGCCACTGTCCTCTGATGTTTAGAAGTGGTCGCTAGAGGTGCCGCAAAACAAGAAAACTCAAGAAAAGGTGAAAGAGGATCTATCCCTTGTGTCCATCCCTAAACTTAAAAAGATCAAAAATGAAATGAACTTGCTTTTAGGGGATAAGGTACCTGGCCAATGTGAGGAAGCCCTTGAAGATTATGAATGTGATGTTATGTATACATAACAATGTTGCATTTATCTACAATGTCATGCATGGTCATTAGCCATATTCATTTTGAAGGAGGGGAGAACATGGTATTGGATTTGTTGATACAAGGATTTTGATTGTGGCATTTTGAACCTTACAGCCATTGCAAGTCCCATTAATTTTGGATCACATTTTTGTATATTTTATATGTTTGTTCATGGTTTAGACATGTAATTACTTCCATATTCCTCTGTGAGACTCTAACACATCGAAATTATAATAAAACATAAACCTATTTATATTTCTACTACAAATTATTCTACATCAATGAAATCTATGTGCTAGAATTGCACCATCTAGATTCTTATGTTGAACTTTTTGCAGATGAATTTGAAACCAATGAACGACATGGGGGTGCATTCATAGTTAAAAGAGCCAAAGTAGTTATTAAATGCAATGTGATATTGTACCATGTTTATTTTGAAAGACAAGTTTGTGTAATGTATTTATTCAAATTACTATTTCTTTTTGCAATTATATTTCTTTGCTAATGATCTTCCACAAATTTAAAGTCATTTCATTAAGTTTTGAAAGTCCTTTCATGCACATAAAACACTTAAAATGTAGTCATCAAATAATGCTTTTAGATTTGAATGTCCTTTTTGTTTATCAAATGTGCACCATTCATTCCCAAAATTTGAGAGGAGATTCATATTGATGATTAAAAGTGCAAAAGGAGTTGAGATTAATAAAAAACTTATTTATTACAGATATCTACACATATGGTTTAAACATGTTTTTTGCCTTCTAAATTACAAAATTTGATGATGTGTCTTTAACAAAAGTTGTTCAATTTTATATGGTGAAGGGCATGGATAAATTTTATGGAGGAAAAAATATTGATTACATAGTTTATTTCATTGATTTCTATCATGCTATCTTGAAAAATGCATAAATTACGTTCAATTTTGAACTTTTGTATGCTTAAAAAATGATTTTATGTGATAAACTTCTTCCAAATAATGTAAAGTTCAATTTAATATACAATTTTGGGATGTGTAATTTATCTTGGAAATGTAATCACTTCTTATATTCAAAGGATAATCATTTTGTCTACACATTTAATTTTTTTTACTTGAAATTCATTAATGTATATAAGTAGATAACATTGCCAAATGTTGGGTGAAATTTTTTATATATCCCAAAGTGAATGGTGTAAAATATGATTAAACCTAGTCATTACAAAACACTGAATTCCTGGCACTTTTGGCTCCTTTTACTATGAATGCACCCATGGACATATTGGGGTTCAATTACATGGGCATGCCAATGATGCCATGTGTTGTGCCATACAAGTCCTATTAAGTCTTGTGAATGCTTGTGAATTTGATTATTCTCTTCAACCTTTTCACTTATGTGTGGCTATAACTAATTAAGTTAAATTGCAATAGAGAATTAAATTAGGTTAAATTTACTTATGCATATAAATTAGGTTAAATAGAGAGGAGGCCCCATTTATATGCATTAGCTAATGATGACATGGGAATGTTTATGGGTGTTTCCCTTTGTTTGGAGAAGTTTATGTATGATGTTTTGTACAAAATACAATTGTTGCTATAAAAATCTAAAAGAAAAACTAGATAGGTGGCCCTTAGAGACAAGGCTCTAACCATTGAGTAAATTTTACCATGTTTAACTAGTGCATTGACTTGTCTAAAGCCTTATTGCCTTGGGAAGGTAAACTACATGGAACTACCTTGTCGTTCAAATTTGTAATATACCTATATACTACATACATTAATGAACACTATTTATACATGCAATGTTACATGCGTAATGTTCAAAGTCCAACTAGGTATTGTGATTACCCTAAGAGACAATAACATGTAAAGCTATGAGAAATTGTCATTTAAATTAGATTGTAATGCCAACATAAAGAAAAATAAGTTTAGGTCAAATAATGACAATGTTTTTTTGATGGGGTCTTCTTGTGCTTGAAGTTTCTGGCTTGTCTTATTGTCCAGAATCAAGCAGCTATTGCATTTGACAATTCTACTACATACCCAAACAACATCAGGTTGCATAAAAGGTATGCATCTTGTGGTTAGCTACTATAGTCCGGTCATTATAAAATAATGGAATTGATAGTCACTACTCCTCTTCCCATATTGATAATGTTGAATTTGTTACTTAAATCTTTGAACTAGTTTAGGTTGTTTGATTCAATTGGGAAAATTAGGTCAAGGAAGTCCTTGGAAAATAATCTTTAGACAATATGTTTATACACATATTAGATGTTAATGTGCCCAAAAGTGCATTTTCCCCATTAAATTTTATTGTTAAGTATTCCCATTTTAACTACCTTTGTACACTATTTTCCAACCTTATGGTTATTAGGGGTGTTTTTGTTTCCTATGTTTTGCAAACTTGGCAAAAGAGATGCAAGACCAACTAAAGGACATTGACCAACAAAAAAGTCAGGATGATAAGTTATAAACATGAGACTTAACTTGGGCACATAAATTAGGTGTGCAAAAATTCAAATGCCCATGCAACCTTTGCCTAGGGAGATTGAGACCTAAGTTGGTAAAAATTGTACATGAAAATTTGATCAAATTTGGGCGACACCCACAATATCGAGTTTGGAAAGGACTAAAACCCACAAATGACTTTGATGAGGAATGAGCAGCCCATGCTAAGAGATGTACTGAATCCACTATAGTATAGTTGGATGAAGGTGTGCACATGGAAACAATGTCAGAACATTTAGTGCAGCCTACACCTGAAATGGATGAGACATAACAAACAAAAAACCAGCTAGGTGCAATTGATATGGCCAACACTCATGTAGTGCAAAAAGTGTTTTCAATTGTGGATGAACTTGTAATAGTCCCTGAAAGTATGCATGGAACTTTTTAAGGCAATGCAGAATATGGACCACCTACAAATGGAATGGGAACAACAAATGTGAATGATGAGGATAGTGGGGCTAATTCGGTTAGGCTGTAAAAGGCATACCAATAGTTGTATCCAAGTATCCATTCCACAAAACTTGCAGCTACAATGTTGTTAATGAACATTTGCACAGTCTATGGGGTTACCAAAAAGTTGTAGATGAACTATTGTCTTTTTTGCACAAGTACTTACTCCCATCTAATAATTTGTCTTCCTTCAAATATGTATCATGTAAAAACTTTGACCATGAAGGTAGGCCTCAATTAGCACATTATCCATGCATGTCCAAATGGTTGCATTTTGTTTCAAGGGGTGCATATAGACCTAGACACCTATCCAAAGTGTGGATTAACATGGTACAAGGATGTAGGCAAAGCCAAAGTACCAACAAAAGTATGCATAATGACAATAGGAGTACTGATGGTTTCATGAGACATGTGGCTAACAGCAAAGCTTAGGCGTACATTGATGTGATGTGGCCAAGATTTGTAGCTAAACCCCATAATGCAAGGCTAGGACTTGCTACAAATGGAATCAATCCATTTGGTGCTCAAAGTTTTACATGGTTTACTTGGCTAGTCATGTTTCAAATCTATAATCTACCACCATGGCTTGTGACAAAAAAATTTTGGGTCATATTAGCTTTGATTATCCCTTGCAAGGAGTCTATGAAAATGCATAACATCAATGTTTACATGGCACCTTTAATAGAAAAGCTACAAGTGTTATGGAAGGGGGTTACAGCATATGATGTGGCAAGGGCTGAAGGGCAACGACATTTCACCTTAAGAATAATTTTAATGTGGATGATCCATGACTTTTTAGCATATGGGCTTGTGGTTGGACATGTACACCAAGGGTACAAAGCTTGTCCAATTTGTGGGCCAGACTTGACCGCTTGACATTCGTTGGAATTGGGTAAGGTTGCTTATGAAGGATCTTGACGTTGGTTGCCAAAAGGCCACCCATATCGAAGAAACCAAAATCTAGCCCACTTCAATTGGAAAAAAGAGCACATGAATAAACCAAGGCCCATCATGGCTCGTGATACATTGAAGAGTGTGGTAGAGTATGAAGGGTGACTAGTAGCTAGAAACACACTAGGATCAAGAGGTGATCTGTCCAAGGTTAGTGGCATAAAACATCATAATGCCATGTATGACCTACCTTATTTTGAGGTATGTAAGTTACATTCCACAATCCTCCCCAAGGTTGAATGTCTATTATTGACTTTGGAATTCCAATATATCATTTCAACTTATATGGTCAATTATCAATGGATGCATTGTAGGATTTGAAACTAATTTATTAAACCAAAAATCAAAAGCTGGAAGTATAAATTAAAATACAAATCAGGTTTATACATAAGTAAAGCTCTAAATAATGATCTTTTAAAAATTGATTTTAGAAACTAACTTTTAAATTAGAAATGAGGAATTGATTAAAAAATTTAAACTTTAGAAATTAATTACAGAAACATTCAATTCTTTGTAACTAGTTTCAAGATTAATATATTTTGGGTTATTATCTTTTGATATCTACACCTTAGTTTTATCAAGAGGAATTGAATTTAACATTCAGTTTTCAGTTTGTGTCACTTAGTTTGTAGCTTTTATACCTCCTTCCTTATTTTCATGGCCATGCAAATTGGAGGCAGATTTTTCCAACCATTGTAGACATACACAAAAAATGTGTTCAAGTGGTGTTGTGACCTCCCCAATCTAATTTTTAAATGCGAAAAGCTTACTAATTAACGTTGGATTAATATGGAATGGTTTGTGATGGACATTGTAAAACTTGTAAATCTAACACAGTTTAGATGTGATGCACATTGAAAAGAATGTTTGTGAAAATGTGGTTTGTTTCATATTTGGTCAAAAGGACACAATTAAAGCATGGTGAAACATGCAAATTGAATGCATTTGGCAACATCTGTGGCTAAGATAACACCTAAATAACCAACGAAAAATGTTGAAACCACATGCATCATATGTCCTTATAACAGAAGAATTAAACATTTTCTTGGAAAGGATGGAGGCAATTAAACTTCCCACAAATTATGGGTCTTCATTGGCTAAACACGTGGCAAACAAGAAATTGGGTTCAATGAAATCACATGACTATCATATGTTGATGCAACAATTATTACCTTTGTGTGTGCGAAGGCTCATGGCAATGGAACCATAGATGGCCATTATGAGGTTTAGCCATGTTTTTCGACAAATTTGTGGTGAAGGTTTGGAACCCAGCTAATACTGGAAATCTTCAAAAATATGTGGCAAATACATTGTCCTTATTGGAGAAAGAATTTCCTCTAGCCTTTTTTGATGTAATGACTCATCTATTGTTGCATGTGGTAGATGAGTTGGATGTTTGTAGACCAATTCATAATTGTTGGATGTATCATGTTGCAACCCTAACCTTGGGCTCGCGACCAAGACAAGGGCTTGCAAAGGTGTGGGCCAAGAGTGAAGCCCATGAGTCACATTTCGTGCACCCAAGAATGTAGGGGAGTGTGAAGGAATGAACCCCCACACTCCCAAGTGAGCTTCCACTTTGGGAATTTAAGTCCCAATGGACTCCCGAATGTTCAAAGGGCGATTATAGAGGTCAAAACTCATTGGATTGAAAAAAAATTTATATCATTGAAAGCTTTTGGAACTTGGATGTCTTAAATGGGCTCGCATGACCCATTTGGGTACTTAAAACATAAGTAATGGCCAAAAGAAGGGATGGGAGTCAAACTGCCAATTTAACTCCTGACCATTAAAAGTTTGGAATCGCTTCAATTTACTTGTGTGCAGGTGGCATGACACACCTTCGCGTAATTATTAACTTATCAAAGAATGGTACGATTTAATTCCACACTTTGTTTGTTTGTACTTTTTTTCGTACCCTTAAAACCACAGGCATTCATATTCGAGCCAGTTTTAATGAAATCGAATTTGGTTTTTATATCCGATTTTCTCTCGGGATCGAGGTTTATCCCAATTTAGTCTTATTTCTATGGAATGGTATACCATTGGAAACCTCTCGACGAGAGCTACAACTTTTCTTTAGACCTCACCTCAATTGAAAGTCTGCACAAGAAATTATAGGCCTCCAAAGTTGCATGAATCCCAATTTTGGGAATTTCGAGATTCCCAATTTGGGAGTCTTGGGACAAAATGACATTTGGTGCAAGCCTTGTGGCCAGGCATAGAGAATACCATAAGGGAGAAGGTGGTGGCTTCCTTCAAGTCCAGGTCGTGATGAGTCTTATGAATCCATGTTTGCCCATGGTTCGTCCGTGCACCAAAAGTGTTTTAACTATGCACTACCTAACTTGTTATTTGGTTTGTGCAAGTCTGTGTGAATAATTGACCCACTTGTCACTTGTCCTAGTCCCCATCTTGAGCTCCAACGCACCCTTCTACCTTCGAAGTGCTGCGAACCAAGGAGTGTGCCCTAACTTTTTATCCTTTCATTGTTTTCACCTTAGACTCACATTTGAATCTATCAAGGAGCTTGGGAGTGCCTCATATTTGATGGAACGGCTGATGAAGGTCTTAAAGGGTTATGTCTGTTCCATGGCATGACCTGAAGGCTCAATGGCTAAAGGCTATATACCAAAAGAAACATTGGGCTTTATGACAGAATATTTACATGAATTTTAACATGTAACCAAAAGAGTTTGGGATGCAAAGGAAGAAGGAGTATCTAGAGATATTTTCGAAGGTGCTTCTATAAAAGTTATGCTCAACCCTATTATGTGCTAATAAATATTGAGTTATGGGTCCATGGATACAAAAAGCTACTTTCAAGCCCTCCTGAAATAAAATTGTTAGTGTTTATTTGTTTTTAGGTGCATTGTACAAACCCTAAAATATGGTAGATTTTGAACAATCAGCTGAATTTTTTGGAAATTTTAAGGCATACCAAATGTGTTATCTATTTGTTGAAACAATAAACCCCAAAGTGCATTATTAGCATGTGGGATTGTGTATTAGTTGGTTATCAAATTGTTCACATCATGGCCTTTGTTTTACATCCAATTCTTAATTTCCAAAACATTATTAATTATGTTTCTAACAAACATTGCCAATGGCTATTCTTAAAGGTCAAAATTTGATGGGTGTTCTACAAAAGGATGAACTTTTTGATAAGCTCATTTTGTAATAATGTTTTTGCTCATACATGATGAGGATTATGTAATAATGGAT
>Ga0116229_10014277_pt1 | contig 11054 bp, 5 predicted proteins | sample S1TSphgellanicum_3_FD_87313 | JGI IMG/M metagenome (GOLD analysis project Ga0116229, IMG submission 87313) | Host-associated microbial communities from peat moss isolated from Minnesota, USA - S1T2_Fc - Sphagnum magellanicum MG | ecosystem: Host-associated > Plants > Peat moss > Unclassified... | reverse complement strand
CAGAAAGCGGCTGACGCGGGTCTCGCCCGTGATCGCGTTGACGCGGACCTCGGCAAACATCGCGCCAAACGAATGCATCGACCAGTGCATGACCTCAAGGGGTGCCGTTGCGTTGGCTTCGGCCACGATCTGATCAGCATGGGCACGCCGCATGATCGCCGCATAACTTTCGAAGCGCGCCGGTTCGTCAAGCTTGCAAAGACCCGCGTTGACACTCCCGACTTCGCCTTCGCTTAGGCCATGAAGCGGTGAGTCGTTGCCAGCCATGCGTAGCAGCTGCTTCACCAGTTCCCGGTGGGCAGCGATGACGGAGGCGCCAATCGATGCGGTCTGCGACGAGCCGCCGGCGAGAAAGGAACCGGAAAAACCCGAGTCGCCATACTTTATCGTGACGCTGGCAATGGGTAGGCCGAGGCGTTCTGCGGTGATTTGCGTTTGCGCCGTGGCCGTGCCCATGCCCATTTCGTGGGCCGCGATCTCGACTGTCGCGCTGCCATCTGGCGCGAGCGTGATGCGGGCAGCGCCTCCGGGCATGCGGTAATAGGGGTAGGTCGCGGTGGCGCAGCCCATGCCGATCAACCACTCGCCTTCGCGATGCGAGGCGGGCTTTGCCTGACGCCTTGCCCAACCAAAGCGCTGCGCCCCTGCCGCGTAGGCCTCGACAAGATGGCGCGAGGAGAAGGGCTTGTCTGACGTCGGGTCTTTCTCGGGCTCGTTACGCGCGCGCAGCTCAATCGGATCGATCGCAGCGGCTTCGGCAATCTCGTCGATCGTGCACTCAAGCGCAAAGGTGCCGATCGATTCGCCAGGAGCGCGCATGAACGTGTTGGCGAGCATGTCCATGTCTGCGACCGCTTGCGAGATCTTGTAATTGCGAGCCGAATAGAGGTGGCGTGCAGGAAACGTGAATTGTTCAGGGCAGCTGTTGTGCGCCGTCATCGCGGCGATGCCGGTATGAATCAGCGCGTCGAATTTGCCATTGGCATCGGCGCCGATCGCCACGCGCTGCTCGGTCGTGGTCCGTCCTCCGACCGTGCGATAGACGCCTTCTCGCGACAGTGCCAGCCTGACCGGGCGATGCGCCAGTTTGGCAGCTGCCGCTGCAAGCACGTGGTGAAACCAAAGCGTCTTGCCACCAAAACCGCCGCCGACGTAGGGCGAGGACACGTGCACCTGTTTTTCATCGATGCCGAAAACCTGTGCAAGAGTCCACGCCGTTTGCACCACGGCCTGGCTGCCGTCGTGCACGAGCAAATGCTCGTCGGCATTCCAGAATACCGTTACGGCATGCAATTCGATCGCGTTATGGTTGTGAAAAGGGGTGCTGTAGGTCGCGTCGACCTTGTACGTGGAGCGAGCGAGCGCGGCCTCGGCATCGCCACTTTCGATCTCGGCTGGCTCGCCCATGACGGTTTTGGGCAGGCGCGCCCCGGCTTTGGCCTTGTCAAACGAGACGACGGCATCTTCGACTTGATAGGTTGCGTCAACGAGCGATGCGGCGTGATCGGCCTCCTCCTGGGTTTCGGCAAGCACCACGGCGATGGTCTCGCCGTTCCAGTGAATTTCATCGTCTTGCAGGATGGGCAGGTCGCTTGGGCCCGCGGCCTTGGGACTTGAATTGAAAATCGGTGTCGGCTTGAGTTTGGGCGCATTCTTGTGCGTCATGACCAGCACGACTCCGGGCGCGGATTCGGCAGCTTGCGTATCAAGGGTCTTGATGCGGCCCTTGGCAATGGCACTGAATACCAGGGCGGCAAAGAGCATCTTCTCGATTGCGATCTCGGCTGCGAACTTCGCCACGCCCTTGACCTTGACCTCGCCGTCGAGGCGGGAAAGCGATGAGCCGATGAGGCCATTGTTCTTCTCGATGAGCGGATCGGGTCTGCCTCCGGGCAGCCAGGAATCGGGGGCCAGTTCAACCGTCTTCTTTACCACCGCGCCTACGGCGGTCTCGATCACGCTCATGCCATCTCCTGGGTAAGTTCAGTCAGAACCGCCACGATCAGGCGCGTTGCGAGTTCAATCTTAAAGCCGTTGTCGCGCAACGGCTTGGCCTCGGAAAGCTCGATTTGCGCGGCCCCCCGGAAGGCTGCAGCCTGTGCCGGCCGGCCCTTCAGCGCTGCCTCGGCCTTCCATGCCCGCCAGGGTTTGTGCGCGACGCCACCCAGGGCCAGACGCACATCCTTGACGTTGCCGTCTTCGATGTCGATTGCCGCCGCAACCGAGACCAGGGCGAACGCGTAGCTCGCCCGATCGCGCACCTTGCGATACGCCGAGCGCGTGGCATGCGGCAGTGAAGGCAGTTCGACCGCGGTAATCAATTCGCCAGTCTCAAGCACTGTCTCGGTTGCCGGACGATCCCCCGGAAGGCGGTGGAAATCGGTAAACGGCACTTGCCGCTTTCCCTTCGCGCTTTGCAGGTGCACGACGGCACCCAGCGCTGCGAGTGCAACGCACATGTCAGAAGGGTGGGTTGCGACACAGTCAGTCGACGCACCGAGGATGGCGTGGTTGCGATTGAAGCCTTCAAGCGCATCGCAGCCCGCCCCCGGTGTGCGCTTGTTGCAGCGCGCGCCGTCAAGATCGTAGAAATAGGAGCAGCGTGTGCGCTGCAGCAGATTGCCGCCGACGGTAGCCATGTTGCGGATTTGTGCCGACGCGCCGGCGAGAATCGCACGGGCCAGGAGCGGATAGCGCGACCTGACCGCGAGATGCTCGGCCACTGCACTGTTGCATACGCCTGCGCCGATCAGCAGACTGCCGTCGTCGCGCTCTTCGATGGTATCCGACAGCCCCGTCACATCGATCAGTGCTGCGGGTCGCTCGATGGTCTCGCGCATCAGATCAACGAGATTTGTGCCGCCGCCGAGATACTTGGCGCTCGCGCCTGAACCCAGATCGAGTGCCTCGCTGACGTTGGCCACGCGTGCATAGGTGAAGGGACTCAATTTACGAGCTCCGCGTAGGCCTCGTCGATGGCCTTGACAATGCCGTTATACGCTCCGCAGCGGCAAAGGTTGCCGCTCATGCGCTCGCGCAATTCGTCGTGGCTAAGCGCGACCTTGTTTGCCAGAAGGTCGGCCGTCACGTGGCTTGGCACGCCACGCCTGATTTCATCGGCCATGGCCACTGCCGAACAGATTTGCCCGGGCGTGCAATAACCGCATTGAAAGCCGTCATGATCGATGAAGGCCTGTTGCAAAGGGTGAAGTTTGCCTTTGGCGGTGGCGAGGCCTTCGATGGTGGTGATCTGGCGCCCCTCGTATTGCGCAGCCAAAGCCAGGCACGAGAGGATGCGCTTGCCATCGACAAGCACCGTGCAGGCGCCGCACGCGCCTTGATTGCAACCCTTCTTGCTGCCCGTCAATCCGAGGTGGTCGCGCAAAAGGTCGAGTAGTGATGTACGCAAATCGACCTCGGCCTTTGTGATCGTGCCGTTGATGACAAATTCCATGAGGGGCTCCATAGGGATTCGCTGGGTTGCGGCTAGGAAATGAAGCGGCCGCAATTGGGGAATCGGGGCCTGGAATTTCCGGTGGCACGAGACGTGCCCGGAGCTGCCGGCAATCGATGCTGCGTCTAGGGCTGGTCCGGCTCGCCTTCCCAGACAGCGAACGCGTCGTTATCGGTTACCCGAAACCAGGAGGTGCCGCAATGCGGGCAGTCAAAGTGTTGCCATAGCCGGGTCTCGGGCATTTCCGACCCTTGCATTTCCTTGTGTTCCCGGCGCGGCTCGCCGCGCTGTCTCAGATGATCGCCTTCCGATTCGCTTTGCAAGCTTGCGCTTAACACCTGGCATGCCGGACATTTGCTTTCCATGGATTCCTTGTGCATGGTTGTTCGAAGCAGGGTCAAGCCGCCTCGTGTTATCTCAAACGACCAGCCGCCGACCGGGGAAGTGAGGACCCTTTGCGTGACCCGAGCAGGTAAGCGCAACCGCCGTGCCGCAATCACGGCGTTGTCTGATTTCTGGCGCAGATGCGGCAGCGCGCCCATGACGCGTGTTTCTCCGTTGGAGCGCCTGAGCTGGCGCGGGCAATCGCTTGCGAAGCTAGACTTCGACGCGTGTGCCAAGCTCGACCATGCGGTTGCGCGGAATGTGGAAAAACTCGGTTGCATCGGATTCGTTTCGATGCAACCACGTGAAAAGACCTCTGAAAAACGCATTGAGCCGATTTTTCTGCGGTGCGCGCTCGATCGAGGCCCGCGAAACGAAGAACGTCGTGTTCATCAGGTCAAACGGTGCGTGCGCGGGCATGGCTTCGGCGAGCGCGAGCGGAATGTCGCGATGCTCCATGAAGCCATAGTGCAACTGGATGTTGTAGAACTCGTGGCCGAGATCGACGAAATGCACGCGTGATTCGGGCGGGACGCGCGGAATGTGTTCCGTGTCCACGGTGAGCAGGATGTTGCGCCAGTGCAAGACGTGATAGTGCTTGACGTTGTGCAGCAGCGCGATCGGCACATTGTTCAATTGTTGCGTGAGATAGACGGCAGTCCCCTGGACCCGGGCCTCGCCTTTCATCGAATTGATGAACGCTGACATCGGCGTCGTGTTGCGTTGCAATTCGCGTATCAACGCGATGCGCCCGCTCCTCCATGCATCCATGATCGTGAAGACGATTGCGGCTGCCGCGAGCGGCACCCACCCGCCTTCTGTCACCTTGACCAGGTTGGCAGACGAAAAAGTGCAATCGACGAGGAGCAGCGGCCCGGCCACGGCGAGGGCTTTCATGAGACTCCACTGCCATTGTTCGCGCATCAGTTTGTACATCAGGATGGTCGTGAGCAACATCGTGAGCGAGACCGCAATCCCAAACGCAGCCGCCAGCTTGTCCGACGAGCCAAAGCCGATGGTCAACCCCAAAGTAAAGACCATCAGGAGCCAATTGACCACCCCGACGTAGATCTGTCCATAGCCTGTGGCAGATGTCTGGGTCACGGTCAGCCGCGGGCAAAGGCCGAGCTGGATGGCTTGACGCGTCATCGAAAAGACGCCGCTGATGATGGCCTGGCTGGCGATGATGGTGGCCGCCGTGGCCAAGACCACGAGGGGCAGCTGAAGCCAGTCGGGCGCGAGCAGGAAGAACGGGTTGGCACCCTCGCTTACGGGTCCTGTTGCAACCACTGCAGCCTGCCCTGCGTAGTTCAACAGCAGCATCGGCAGAACCAGGGCATACCAGCCGATCCTTATCGGCTTTCGGCCGAAATGCCCCATGTCGGCATAGAGCGCTTCGGCTCCCGTCGCGCTGAGAAACACGGCGCCAAGCAGGGTGAATCCTGCAAAACCGTGGGTTGCAATATAGGTCACCCCGACCATCGGATTGAGCGCGAAAAGGACAGCAGGGTGAGTGATGATGCCGCGCACGCCCAAGATGCCGATGCATGCGAACCAGACAATCATGACCGGCCCAAAAATCTTGCCGATGGTCGCAGTGCCGCGTTGCTGCAGCACAAACAGGGCGATGAGGATGACTGTGGCAGCCGGCAGGATAAAGCGCGCAAGGCCGGGAAAGGGCTGTTTCAAGCCCTCGAGGGCGCTGAGCACCGAAATCGCCGGCGTGATCGCGCCGTCGCCATACAGGAGGGCCGCACCCAGAATGCCGATCACGACCAGGACGCGGCGTTCCTGACCCTTCAGGGCAAGTTTGGCCGTGAGCGCCAGAATTCCGCCTTCGCCATCGTTATCGGCGCGCATGACCAGTGCGGCATATTTTATCGACGTGGTGATGATCAGCGTCCATACGATCAGCGAAAACATTCCCGCTGCGGCGTTGGCAGATGCGTCGCCTGCCCAGTCCAGCGCAGTTTTCAGTGTGTAGAGGGGACTCGTGCCGATGTCGCCGTAGACGACGCCAAGTGCACCGAGGATGAGTCCGGCGATGGGTCCCCGAACTTCGGCGGCAGCGGCGGTCTTGGGTGCTTCGGTGTTTGTCATCGGTCGCATTCGGTTGGAAGTCGGTGGCGCCACGTCCATGTATCTTTGATCAAGCGAAAGCGTGGTGTAGTCGCCGCAAAATCGTCAAGTATCCGTTGAAACGCAACCTCTGGGCCCGATATGAGTCCATGATGAGTCGACACGGCCATCGGCTGTGCCCTGCAAACGAGAATTCGATCCTTGGACTGCTGAACCACTCTACTGCGCTTTACCTAGCGCCCCTCGCCGATTGCCAGATCGTTGGCACGGGAGACCCGAGGGCTCCGATTTTTCAGACACCCCGCCCGCCTACGGGCGGCGGTCAAGCCACGGAGCATTCTCCACCCTTATCGCCGCCGGCGGTTTACGTCGCACAGCGTGAAAGTCTTTCGCGCCGCAGCACCGCGAAGCGACGCAGCCCCGAACGGGCCGCGACCGCCTTCAGTGGCATTGCAATTGAACCTCATCCCTTGCCTTTAGGCCGAGATTCGATGTCACAGGTGATGAGCAGATGTACGCGCACGTTAAGCCCTGGAAGTCATCCATGACTGGCGCAGGCAAGGTTTTGGCGACAGCCCAATCGTCGTCCGCTCGGTCCAAACGCGCCCGAAGCGCAAAGTTCTGGGCTCGCCACACCTCAATTCTCAACTCGTTTCCTTCGCAAAGCGCAATTGTCGACCGCGATGGGATGATTCTGGCCGTCAACACCTCCTGGAAGAGATCGTCACAGGAAGTTCCGGAGGCTGGACCTCCGGCTCGATATGAGCTTATTGGAGCGAACTACCTTAACGTGTGTGACAGCGTGCAGGGCGAGGGTGCTGAGGATGCGAAAGCCGCTGCCATCGGACTGCGGTCCGTGCTCAGAGGCGATTCGGCGATCTTCGCACATACCTATGCCTGCCACACGCCATCGAGAAAGCGCTGGCTGAAATTCCGTGCGGTCCCGGTCTATGAGTACCCGGATCACGCACTCATCATGAATTTTGACCTGACCGAAGAAATGTCGGTGCAGATGGCGCTGCGCGCGAGCGAATCGCGCTTTAGAAGCGCCTTCGATCAACAATTCCAGTATATGGCCATCGTCTCGCCAGGCGGTGTCGTCCTTGAGATCAACGCGTCGCTGGCACGAAATGCTGCGCAATCCGATACGACACTGATCGGTGCTCCGATCTGGAAATCGCACTGGGCGAATCGACTTGCGGATGTGCAGGAGCGCTCGCTGCGGCTGCTTGAAAGGGCGCGCACCTCTCGGGAAGTGGTAATGAGCTCGGTGTCCTACTTCGACCCGCAAGGTCAGGTCAGGGCTTTGGAGCTGGCGTTCACAGGCGTTAGAAATGGCGATGGCACGGTGGACTACTTCATCGTGCAGGCGATCGACATTACCGAGCGCAAGGTCGCAGAAAGCCAGATGGTTGAACGCGCCACACTGCTGCGTATTGCCGGAAAGACAGCCCGTGTTGGAGGCTGGTGTGTCGATCTCCCTACGGTCAACGTCCGCTGGTCTGACGAAGTGTGCGAGATCCACGGAACTCCGCCTGGCGTTCAGCCCACTGTCGAGGAAGCGCTTGCGTTCTACGCTCCCGAATATCGTGATCAGATTTCCACTGCATTTGCCTCCTGCGTGGAAAGCGGAACGCCATTCGATGTCGAGTGCGAGATCGTCACGGCGCAGGGTAGGCGCATCTGGGTGCGTGCCGTTGGTGAGCGCAACGAGGCCGGCACCGAAGTCTACGGTGCGCTGCAGAACATCACCGACAAGAAAACCGCCGAGTCCGAAGCGCGCGCTCGCGCGCGCGCGGAAGACGCGACCCGGGCCAAGTCTGCGTTCCTCGCGCACATGAGCCACGAAATCCGCACGCCGATGAATGGCATCATCGGCATGACCGAAGTGATCTACCAGACGCCGCTTGAGCCAGGCCAACTGGAGATGCTCGATCTCATCCGCGACTCTTCATTTTCGCTTCTGACGATCATCAACGACATCCTTGATTTTTCCAAGATCGAGGCTGGAAAGCTCGACATCGAGTGTGCACCGATGTCTCTTGCGAATATCGTCGAGCAGGTCTGCTCGATTGAAGAGCATACCGCGACCCAAACGGGTGTCGAGTTGGCGCTGTTTACCGACCCGGTGATTCCGGTTTTAGTGATGGGTGACGCGGTGCGGTTGCGACAGGTGCTGCTGAACCTGCTCAACAACGCCATCAAATTCTCAAAGGACGAAAAGCACGCCGGCAAAGTGGCCTTGACCGCGCGCGCAATGGCGTCGCCCTCGGCTGACCGCGTGATGGTTGAATTTCGCGTCAAGGACCACGGCTTGGGCATGGACGAAGGCACCGTAGCTCGACTTTTTACCGCATTTACCCAGGCGGATTCGTCGACGACGCGGCGCTTCGGAGGAACCGGACTGGGGCTCTCCATCTCATTTCATCTGGTTCGATTGCTCGGCGGAGAAATCAGTGTCGAGAGCTCGCTTGGGGTCGGATCGACGTTCATTGTGCGCCTGCCGTTTGCGACGCCTTCAGGCCAGGACAACGACGTGCATGCCGAGTCCCCGGTCAACGGCCTTTCCTGCGTGGTCATCGGCGACGATACCGAAATTCGCGACGACCTTTCGGCCTACCTGACAGCAGGGGGCGCGGAAGTCAAAGGCGCATCCTATCTTGCACGGCACGTCGTGGCTGCCGAGCCGGTCGATTCGAATCCGTTGATTTGCGTGATCATTGCGCCCTCGCTGGTGGGCTTCCTTCAGGTTCGCACGATCGCGTGTGGCGAATATCCGCCAAAGAACGTCAGATTCGTGTTTGTCGGCATCGGCGAGCCCAAAAGGAGTGTCAGCAGCACCTTGAGCGCAACCTATGTCGACTATCATCTTTTAACCCGCAGAAGATTCCTTTCTGCCGTTGCCGCCGCAGCGGGCCGGGAAGCGGCCATCGAGCCTTCCTTCCATACCGGTGATCTGGGCCTGCCCAGTGTTCGGCCGGCGCCGATCGAAAGGCGAGGGCGCGGACGCGCCATTCTCGTCGCGGAAGATAACCTGACCAACCAGCGCGTCATCATGCGTCAGCTGCATCTGCTCGGGTATGCCGCGCAGGTACAAAGCACCGGCAAGCGGGCGTTGGAGGAATGGCGAACGGGCAGATACGACCTGCTCCTGACCGACCTTCAGATGCCGGAGATGGATGGCTACGGTTTGGCACGCGCGATCCGTTCGGAGGAAGGGGAAGCACGGACTCCAATCATCGCGCTCACCGCCACTGCGATGGCGGGGGAAGAGGACCGCTGCTTCGCGGCCGGCATGGACGCGTACCTGACCAAGCCGGCGCGCCTCGTGACCCTGCAATCGACGCTGGAACAATGGATGCCATCGTCCAATGCTTCGCTGGCACTTCCGGTTGCCTCCACCGATCCTGAGCATGCTGCCCCGGGGGCAGTCAATCTTCAGATTCTTGCAAGCCTGGTGGGAGACGACCCTGTCATCCTGGGCGAATTCATCGACGATTTTCGCGTCGCTGCCATCCAGGCCGCAATTGACTTGCGCCACGCATTTGCCGCTGCCGACACCGGCAGGTTAAACGTGCTGGCTCACCAGCTCAAGTCATCTTCGCGCACCATCGGTGCATCAAGGCTCGGCGACGTTTGCGAAGCGATCGAGGCTGCCGCCCGCTACGGAGCGATTGACGAACTGGCACCGCTGGTTTCGAGCTTTGAGACGGAAATGCATGGTGTATTGGACTTTCTGAATTCGCCGCGCACATGGAACTAAAGGCCGCACCTTCTGCCGCCGCTCGCTCAGAACTGAAAGTTCTCGTGCTGGATGACGAGCCGTTCATGCTCAAGCTGATCGCCCGCATGCTCAACATCCAGGGGTTTGAGCATGTCACAACCTGCCTTAGCGCCCGCGTCGCACTCGAGTGCGCAGGCGATGCGACCGATCCGATCGATCTCATCATTTTTGACTTGAACATGCCCGAAATGGACGGGATTGAATTTGTTCGAGGTCTGGTCGAAAGACACTACGCCGGCCGTCTGATCCTCGTTAGCGGGGCGGACGATCGCGTCTTGCGAGCGGCGCAAAAGCTCGTCGAGGCGCATGCGATCAATGTGCTTGGCTATCTGCGCAAGCCCGTTTTTTCCGAAGGTCTCGCCGCGCTGCTGCAAAAATGGTCACGTCCCAGCGGCCAGGGTCGCGCGTTGGCGGCGCCCCGTGATCCCGACGAGTTGCGAGCGGCGATTGCAAACGGCGAACTCGTGAATCACTATCAACCCAAGGTCGACCTGGCGACGGGCCAGGTGGCGGGCGTTGAAACGCTGGTGCGCTGGAATCATCCGCGCGATGGGCTCGTCATGCCTGACCAGTTCATCAAGCTCGCCGAAGAAAATGATTTCATTGATGAACTCACCCGAGCAGTTTCGCTCGCGGCATTGCGCCAGGCCCGAACGTGGGCAGATGCGGGTTTCAATCTACAGGTTGCCATCAATGTCTCGATGGACAATTTGAACCGGCTGGATTTTCCGGACTTCTTTGCAGAGCAGTCGGCAAGCCTGGGCGTCGCCCCGGGTGCAGTGGTCATCGAAGTGACGGAAAGTCGACTGATGCAAGACCCCCGGGCGCCACTCGAGGTTTTAACGCGATTGCGCCTGAAGGGCTTCTTGCTATCGATCGACGACTTCGGCACCGGTCATTCATCCTTGGTGCAATTGCAGAATCTTCCCTTTGGCGAATTGAAGGTCGACCGAGGCTTTGTCCACCACGCATGGCTCGATGCGACGACGCTTGCGATATATCAGGCGAGCCTCGCTCTGGCCACGCGGCTGAACATGGAAATTGTCGCCGAAGGTGTAGAGGATCAGGCCGACTGGGATTTTCTGCGACGGACACGGTGCGGTCTCGCGCAAGGGTATTTCATCGGCCGGCCGATGCCGGCAGAGGCGATCGTTCCCTGGATCGCCAGCTGGAAAAAACGCTGCGACGAGCATCTCTATGCCGTGGCAGACGTCAACCTCGGTAACGCTGCGCCGATCGAGCATGCGCCAGCCGCCTTGGCACACGCAGAGGCTGAATTGAGTGGCTTACAGGCATTCGCGAGGGCTGAACGGGACAGCCCGGCGCAGCCCGTGACTGATCCGGCATTGGCAT
>Ga0116229_10014276_pt1 | contig 11055 bp, 6 predicted proteins | sample S1TSphgellanicum_3_FD_87313 | JGI IMG/M metagenome (GOLD analysis project Ga0116229, IMG submission 87313) | Host-associated microbial communities from peat moss isolated from Minnesota, USA - S1T2_Fc - Sphagnum magellanicum MG | ecosystem: Host-associated > Plants > Peat moss > Unclassified... | reverse complement strand
TTTAAACTAGATAATAATATTAAAATCATATTTTCATTAAGTAATCATAATTACTAAATATCCTATAATCACCTTTGAAGTGCAAAAGAAAAGGAGTAATGAAAAACTAACAAGAAGAAAAATTTTAAAAATAAGTTTTCCAAGTTGCAAAACGTTTGTTTTTTTCTTAGGACCCCTCCTACTTTCAAAGCTCATAACTTTCTTATTTTTTATTCATTTTAAATGATTTAAAGTGTTATAGGAGCACCATCTAAAGTCCTACAAATCACATTGGAATTTTAATAGCAAAAAAACACATAAAATGAACTTTTTGGGTGTTTAAAAACCGGTCTCGATAGTTTCTTTTTTTGAGTTTTTTGACCCCCTTTACTTTGGGGGCCATAACTTTCTCATTTCTAATTTGTTTTCAACGATTTTTAATGTGGTAGATGTGCCAAAAGGAGGCTTCAAGATTTGTTTGGACACCAAAAGCAACAGAGCCCTCCTCTAGCTATTATACTTTAATATAGTAGTTGCATTTAATGTGCAACTAGGTTAGTTCATGAGGTTTGCAATGGAATGGTTTAACCCATATCCTTTGGCTTCCAATTCTATTTGGCTCAGTATATAACTAGGAGCAATAGTTATGTTGAAACCAAATACCAAATGCCATTGGGGATGAATGAATGAAAAAAACCTGACCCTTATGAAATGGTCAAAACCTAAAAATAAAATTGGAATATTTTAAACCTAAGCCTAGCTATTTTTCAACCTACTTACATACCTAAATAAACCTACTTAATAGGGTTTAATTATTATCTACCTATCTAGGCACCATGTGTCAACATCTTATTAGCCATAAATTGGATGACTTAGATTTCATTAATTAATATTTAAAAATATAAAAATAGGTGGGCCTTGATTGCCATGTGTCACCATATAATTGGTGTTAAAATATTGAACACGTGTCAAATGGTCAATGAACGTTCATCATCCACGTGTGCCACGTGTCATCATCCTAGTGGCAAAAACTTTAATGATTGAGATTAATCCAATGAATTTTTAATTTTGAAAACATAAAAAAATTAACTAATGACACGTGTCCACAAGCTAGTTGCCTAATTTCTAAACATGTGTCATATTTTGATTAGTTGCATGTAGTTACAAGGAAAGTTACACATAAGGTCCAACTACATTGGATTGGTATGTATGTATGAACGTGTATACTAACATTGTATATACATGTTACATACATAGTGTCGCATGCAATTGCATGTCATGTGCAACTTGTCTTATGCAACTACACAAATTTGCAGTTGCATGTGTCGCATGCAACTAAATTTTAGTTACAAATGACAGTGCAAAACCCAAAATTTCTAGTAGTGTATAATATCTACTTGTGAAGCTAGTTGAGGATTTTTTTTAGTTAGAGGATACCTAAGGACTAAGTAGGAGGTTATTTAAGGTTAACTCACTATCTCGATATAAATCTTTAAATAATTTTAAAAATAGTTTTTCGGTATTTCCTAACTTAGGTAGGTCCTTATGCAACACTTTAAATAGTCCTTATGTAACTTCCTATGTAAGTTTTTGATAACTCTTATTCTAAATAACCCATAACCTAGGTAGGTATTTAGGTGGTTTCTATAGATAATTTTTAAATAGCCTCCTAGCTTATTTAGGTGGGCCCCCCAAATAATTGTTATGTATACCTTAAGCTAGGAAATGTTTGTATAGCCTTGTAAGTAGGACTTTGGTATCCCCCAACCTTGGTATGTTTTATATAGTTTTCATGTAAGTTTTTCATTGTCGTTATGTTATGTAAGTAGGTGGGTAAAAAGGTTTAAGTAGATAGCCCATGGGTAGGTAGAAAGGTAGGTAGGCCCTAACCTAATCAACCCCTTACATAAATAGTCTCCTAATTTAGGTGGCTATATTGATGGACTTTATGCATGAACTTATGCATAATTCAAAAGGGAGGATTATGAATGAATACAATGAGGACCAAAGTCAAGCTCAAAATAAGGATTATTTTTAAATTAACTTTATTGGGTGAACCACATTTCTAATGCCTTATCAAAGGAATAAAATATAGATTTTGGCACAGGCCTTGATCAATTTCAATTGCATCATTCAAATGATTTTTTTGTTATTGATTTTTTTTTTGAGTGGGAAAAGAAATTATTACTTGTTTATTATCTCTTCCTTTAGATTTGGATAAAGGAAGAAATATTTTACCATTTTTTTTGTCTTCAAAGGAAACATGTTTTTCAAAAAATGAAAAATACATGAATTTTTTTGGATTTTAGAACTCTTTTGGCCATTTTTTGAAATTGAAAAAATAAATTAACCACTTCTAGACCTAGGCATTTCCTAGGTCACCACTTGTAATAACACTTTTGTAAAAACGTTACAACCCACCAAGGATAATCACCATTTAATGTTAATTAATGTTGGGGATCTTTGCTTGTGGACCTACTTAAGGAATTTGAAAAATCAAATTGTAAAGTCAATGTTTCTTTTTTTATGTTTTAACATTTGTAACACAAGTGGCAAGGGAATGTGAAAAAGGAAAGCTTTTATGTTGTTTGAAAAAAAATGGGGACTATAAATGGTTATATGGTGAAAGTAAAACACAACACATTTTAGGTTTTTTGACTGGCCTTTACAACTATATACTAGTCATAAAAGACATATGTGACTAATGACTAGTGAGTTGAAAATCCATGTCGTTTCACCCATTTATTTACAAAGGATGTCTAGTTACAAAACCTAGTCGTTTTAATGATTAGTATTTTAAAATTTTCTTATAATAATAAAATTTCATGTCATTATTAACCTTGTTATGACGTGTAAAGTCATGTCATCTCAATCTAATCGTTTTATTTGACTACGTGAAAAAACTCTTTGATGGATGAATGACATGTGTGAAAAATGTATAAACACATTATGAGTCATTGCACATGATCAAAAATCAACCTAATTTAACCCATGTAATTAGCATAGCCAAAAGTCAATTTAGCCCAACCTAGCTAAACAACCTAACTTAATTCACCTAGCCAACAAATCAACCTAATTTAATGTAAATAAGATAGCTACCTATATTAAGCTACCTAACCTAAGCCAAGTCACCTAGGTATCATAGGTTGCAAAAATGGGGACTTGAACCCCTTTGCCTTCATTTGGGGATTCAAGTTTTCATCCATTACACTACCACATTTTTCGATTATAATTATATTTAACACAAAATTATAAAACTCAAAATGTTTAACCTTGAATTAACCTTGGCCACCTTAGGTTGACCTACCTACTACCTACCAACCTAGCCTAAACTTAAACCTCCTTAAGTTGACTTAATATGAATTAATTTACTAACTTATATTATTTATTAACCTAGCCTAGGTTAACCTAAGCATTTTTAGGTTAAAATAAAAACCTAGGATAATTTAGTCCCATCATAGTCACATCTAGTCGCATTTAATTGCACAAACTTGAGGTGGTTACAAACTTAATAAAATATTTTGTAATGAAGCTACCTAGGTTGATTTGGGAAAAAACCTAAAGCTAAGAACTTAAGCAAGCCTACTTAGGTTAACCTATTAGTAGGGTAACCTATTCTAGGTATATTTAAACATACTAGATGATAATTTATTTTTTATGTCTAGTTAAATAACTTACAAGATAACCTATATTACGAAATAGGTTTTTACTAAGTAGCCTACATACATAGGTTAATGTAATAGGTATTTAAACCTTAGTTAGTGTGTTAAATAGTTAAAAAATCAAGGAATCATGTGTCACATTTTTCAAAACGATTATTAATATTGTAATCATAATTACAAATTAACAATGTATTGTTTAATACACATACATATGCATGTGAATTCATGACTTCAAAAACCCCATGGCACATAAAAAAAAATGGCATGCCATAATTTAAAAACAAACAAAAATTTATGGTGTCATGGATTGCCATGAAAATTTGTAACACTTTGTTGCCAAATGGCATGCCATGTCATCATCACATAGAAGGTTGAGTCGTTATTAGTTGCAAAGGAAAACAATAATTTCAATTAGTTAATAAATTAGATTAATTCATCAAATCAATGACATGAATCATGATGTGAAATTAGTGTCATAATTCATGAGGTGTTGCGACTACTAGTCAACTTTGTTGCCACGTGGCATGCCATGTTAGCATCACACAATTATAAGTTGTTATTATTTATCAAAAGTTACAAGAATCAATGGAATTTTGTTATTACCTAATTTTGGATGATTAAAAATACCTTAAAATACATTTTTGAAAATTTGATATTTGTGTAAAAACCATCAAATTATGTATCAAGTACAGTCGCAAAACCATAATGCGACGTGGCACTAGAATGTCCTTTACAACTACGTAATCATTAACATGAACTTATAGTTACAGTTAATATAAAAAAAACAATAGTAGTTTCATTAATCAGTTGTAAAACCCAAGATGTGTTGTTGTGGAAATGTACATTAGGCACAAAGTTTTGAAGTTGTGGGGTCCTTGGGAGTTCTTATTTGAACGTCTATGTGTACAAAAGTAGGTTTTATTCTTTTGTTTCCAAGAAACAACTATGATATGCAATTTGGTAGCATATGGCAATTATCGATAGGTTTTTTAATTATAAACTCTAACTTTAGACACTTTGTGAGGGATTTGGACCTTGGTCACAAGGACCTTGCCCATTGTAGCACAAAGTACATGTAACAATTGACAATGTTAGCATTATAAAATATAAAAACAAAACATGATTGTGCAATGAAAAATGCAATTAAAATTACATCTTTAAACCTTGCATTCAAAATCCAAACTACAATCCAAATGCTCATGCATTGATTCCCACCCTTGCCTTGTCTCCATCATTCCAATTTGTAATAACATGTTGGAAAGGAAAAGTTATTTTAGTGAAGAAGTCCTATGCAAACATGTGTATGGTAATATTCAAATGCGTTGCCAACTGATTCCTCAACTTGGACTTCATAAAATATAAAAATGTGTTTTCATCTTCCAAATTACCAATGATTTGAACAATGGCCAATTCAACAAGCCTCATGAACTCAAAGAGATGAACAACTAGCAAATTATTTGTCACAAGTTAATGCCATAATTTTGCCACTAGATTATCATCTTTAGGTTCGACCATAGTTTTAGAAGCTTGATTCTTCATAATCAACTTGAAAGCAAAGCTCTATAAATTCAAAATCTCCTTTGAAAGTGGCTCAAAACCCAATTGCGATCATACCAATGTTTTTGGAAATGCAACAATGCCATTTGATCAAGGCCAAGTGGTCCACAAAAGTGGACTCACAATCTAGTTGTAACTAATATTGTGGGTAAATAATCCCAAGAACATTCATCAATTCAAGATTTGGACACCTCCATTTTAATTCATGGACCAACAAAATCACAAGAAATGATAACTTGATCAAAATCTTTTTAGGTAATTACAAAATGGAAATTGGTTAAAGAATTAACAAAATGGACCATGTAGGATTGTTTAATGATGGGGAAAGTCAAATTTGCTTAATGCCATTATTTAAGTTAATCACCCAATCTTGGTTGAACCTACAAGATGTGTGTGCAACAACACCCATGAACTCAAGAAAATTCTCATGTGTTGTGATGAAATGTATGGTTCACTATACATATTTGTATATATAATCAACTTGGTAGAATTTAATAATTACAATATAGTCACAAACAAAAACAACCTTGTCATGTGGAAACTTCATCAAAATGTTGATAGATTCCAATGTAAGCAATATGTACGGCAAGCCCAAGATTGTATCAACATCACACAAATTCACCAAATTGACTTTCGTTGCCTCCACATATCCACTATTACCTGACATATTAACAATTAGGTATTTTTAATATTTTCCAACTTGCTTTGAAGGTGCCAAACACTAATCCACTTCATCTTCACATTTCAAAAAACATTCAAACCTTTTATTTTCACAATTTCAACAAGTTTATGAGATTCAAGATGGTGTGTGGGAGAATTAAAGACCCATAAAACAATTGAAAGAAATCTTTCAATTTAGAAGCCATTGACATCGAAGACAAATTTTGCACTACAAGGTTTAATCTATGCACCATACAGTGGATCCCAATGAAGTAACATTTGTTTATTTAGTCTTCATCAAAGTAATAACACAAGATATGACTAGCTAAAACATGGAGACTCCCATTAGCTTTTAAACACACAACGCGTTCAACAATTGTTTTATCAATTAGGCCACCATATGTAATGAAAACAATGAGGAACACATGTGAACAACAATTCCACCTTCAAGAAGCAAAAATGTGAACAAAATTGGCATTTTTTCCAACTTGCCACCACATAATAGTGGATTAAATCTAATTCTAATTATCTATCATAATCATTTCATCTATAGATGTAAAACAAAAATTGGAAGGTAGAATAGCCTCTTTAGTGGCACTCAATACCACATTGTGTAAATATTCAACAATCTCCCATCTAATACAATCTTTAATGCTTGGATGAATGGTAATTTGGCACTTTGAAAAATGCAAACAATGACTGTATTTTCTCATACTTAATCATGGGTTTGCCTTGAGAAAGCAAATGGAAAATGAATGCAAACTAAACCAATTTGTTTTTCCTTTCCACCACAACCCTTTCAACAACCTATTGCGAAACAAAATCCCTACCTATTTACACATAAAGCTTTTCATTCAACACATGTTGATTTGATTTCAAATAGTAGAAATCCCTTCTTGCCAAACCCACAAATGCAATTGGGGCCTTCCTTTGGCTAACATTTTTCCACAAAGAATCTAACTTGGGTGCAATTTATTTTTGCTTTCAATGACATTACAAACCTTGCATTTGACTTGAGTGACCTTCCATAATAGATTCTACCCAAGGCAATTTTGTTACCCATGTATTTTGGAAATGATGACTAAGTTCATACATCTTCTTCCTCTTTTTGCTATCAACAAAGTGTATTTGTATTTGTGTTAGATCAACAACCACAACATTAAGCATAGGGTTTTGGCTAAAACGTTGGAAAGATTGACAAAGATGTAATCAAAAGAAAAGAACTCTTATAATTGAATTTTTTTGGGATAATTAGAGTGGGATGCCATTGGAAGAAACATAACTTGACAATTGCTTCCACAAAATAGACCTTAACAACATATTGAAACCAACTACAAAATATTTAGACAATAAATTTCAATGTAGTCAATAATGTATTTAGACAATAAATTTAAGTTTCAAGCAATTTAGATCTTGTTAAAAGTTTGTTGTTTGTTACATGTTTACATCCTAGTTATTGTAAGTAAATTGGGGTAAGCTAGTTTGGAACTAGTTCTAGTGTGAACACATTCAAGATATTTTTATGTGTTATAATCCCAAGTTATGTGATTCAAATCACTTTTGGTGATTTGAGATTCCAAAACACAAGCTTATGTTTTTGTGGTCTTTATGATTTTTTATGCAAGTTGTTTGTGACATGGTTTTTGTGGTTTTAAGTGTGTGGTTTTTGGGCTTGGATTTCTATATGTTGTAGGTGAATAATATATTTTGAATCACCAAAAAGGACTTTTTGGGTTTTGTGCAATTCTAGTTCATGTGGTTGCATTGGATTTGGTTAATAGCAAATGCCATGTGATTGCATTTTGGCAAGGTTTTCATTTTGTTTGTTATGTTGTAGCTAGGGGGCATTTTTGGTTTTGCAATTTTGAAATGATTTTTGATGTAATAAGTAATATTCCTTTCGGAGTTGAACCCAGACAGGGCTTTGGTACCCTAGAGTTATGAAATTTTTGTTTTCAAAAACATAACAAGAAGACCCAAGTTGTTTTTGTCATGGGAGCCCTACCCCTTTTTATTTTATTTTATTCCTTTATTTCTCTCCTTCATTTTTTCTCCCTGTGCTTTTATGTAATCATCATCCAAATGTATAACAATGGTAACAACAAGGAACACTACAACCAAGACCATCATTGGGAGTTCAAAACTCCCAAGCTTGGTGTTTTTAGCAAGCAACAAGGAAAGGTAAGAATGACTTGTTTCATTCTCATTGTCGTCTTTTTCTTCACCTTTGTGGTCTTTGTGGTCATCATTATTAAGGGTGATTAGTATTGCACTGTAATTTTGAACCGATTAGGATTAAAGAGAAATTTGAATTATGTATTTGATTCTTGTGTTGGTTTCAACAAAAGAGTGTCAACTTGAGTTTAGGTCACAAGAACCAAAAGCTAAACCTTTGATTTTAACCTTACAAATTAGCTATTATCACAACATTGGTTTTAACCGTATTGCACCTTGTGGTTCACAACTAAACCCTATGCCTGTTAATGTTATTTTCAATTTTTAAGATTTTAAGATTATCTTAAAAGATAATTTTTGTATTAAAAAAATTCACAGAATGCATTTTGTAATTGTTTTAACCGTTAAACATTACAATAGGAAAATTTCTTTAATGTTTCACCCATCCAATTGCCCAACACACATGTCAAATCCATCTATTTAAAATTTTTGGTTCAATCATGTAAGCAACTTCAAGCTGAATCTTTTAGGTTTGAAAAAAAAGAAATTTGACTGTTTTTGGGCACCTTGCAAAGGTGTAGCTTCTACTATTGTCCTGGAACTAAGCACTCCATAGTATGATACAACTCACGTTTTCAAAATGTAAAAAACATTACGTGGCAAAACATTTCATTGATTCTCATGTTACTATTGCATAGAATTATTTAGAGTTTCCTATCATGCTGGGTAAAATGCTAAAATTCCTATAATGTGGGTAGCCAGAGACAAGAAACTCTCATTGGATGAGGGAGCCTTATTCAAATGATGTGAGAGCTATAACCCATGAATGTTAAATTTTGAAACCATTGCTCCTAGCTAGGGGTACTAGTGGAGGGGCAAACCAAATTGGCACTCTTTGATGTTTAAAGGCTAAGGTTGCTACAGAATGTTTCCCAATATATTTCACTTGAAAATTTCATCAATTTTTTTTTTGTTTTTTACACTCTTGACAGGAGTTTTGACAATGCTTCTATCCCAAGTTTGGGAGGGAGCCAATAAGGATTCCTTTGATGATGAAACCCTGCCAATCAAAAACAACAAGGGGTGTGTCACACTATGGCCTTGCCATTTCCGTTAAAAAGTATCTTAATAAGCCAAATGAAGAATTATGGAAATTCAAATATTTCACCATGGAAAAATATAATCGCCTAAAAAAATCCTCTAAAAGAAACCAAAATCCTTCAAGATACCGTAACTCTATAACTAATCTCAAGTTTCAACGCAAGCCAAAATATCATGTATCAAAAATCCTCCTATAAAAATAGAACTACTACCTAGGGGTCAAAATCCATTAAGCTACTATACTCTAAAAGGGTAGGGGTGTTGGAATTTGATTGTTCCCAAGGTGTTCCCATCAAGCTCTCAATGGGCTCTCAAAACTTTTATCAAGTTCCCAAATTGTTCCCCCCTATGTTCACAATAGCTCCTCACTTACCTCATATCCTTTGCCCTAAGTTTCTATTCTTGTAACCTATGTAACAAACTAAGGAGATTACAATATATTTATTTATGGACTGTCCAAAGATTGAATTTTTAAACTTTATTTTATTCTTTTGTGATAGGCCAATCAAAGATGTATATAACAAAAGAAAAAAAACTTTGAGGGCCTCATGACTAATTAATATGAGTCACAGTTTGTACCCCCCAAACTTTAGCCTGGGCCAAAAATGGTGACAAATGGTTTTGTAAATAAAACTTTCATGTAAATGAGGAAGATCATGAGGAGTCCATGTTTCTTCTTTTGGGGGGGTGGGGGGGGGGATGGATTCTTTCCCCCTTGTTCTCAATGTGTTCCCGTCATGATCTCATAAGATTCTCATTAAGTTTGAAAAGGGTTTCCCAAGTTCCCAAATTTTCCCTCAAGACGTTCTCAATGGCACCTTAGATTTATTCCATATGGTGATTTTGCACAAAGTTCAACTCTTATGTCTATATACTGAAAAGGTGGGCTGCAGAGGAGCAAATCTCTTTCTAGTTTGGTACTGGAGTCAAAGAGGTGCTTCTATTGGGGAGTGCCCAATGTTTGAAAACATTGATGATATGCCAATCAATATGGCTCCTTTGGAAATTTTTACAAAAAAAATCAATTGTGAAGGCTCTCATGAATATGAGTTGTAATGTCGGGTATAGTAACTACTGTTGCCCTTACAAGCTGAAAATGTGCATAAGAGTCCGGTAAGTCAAAGTATTACCTGCAAAAATACATATGTGGGTACAAACTTGGGTACTAACTGTAGTACCTTTTCAGGTTCGGCACTGAGGTGTCGAATAATTAATTTAATTTTCAATTCTTAATTCGGTGGTTAAAATTTGAATCCTGAAAATTTCAGCACTTTGTATTAAAAATTATTATAACCAACTGCTTATAGAGGAGAGATTTAGCGCTTTTGTGGCAAGGTGGCTCAGTACATTACTGCTGAAATCTACTCCCAGTGTGTGCACCGATCAAACTTGGTTAGCTGCATGAATTTAAAAAAATTTCGTCATAACTCAACTATTAACATCCAAAAACTTGGACAAATTAAAAAATAATTTGATTTATGCCGAACCTGAAAAGGTACTATAGTATTCTGTATCATATTAATTAGTTGAGGGTGCCTCACAAGTCTAACTTTTTTTTAAATTGCAATGAGCCAATTTGATTGGCCCATTGCAAAAGAATATTGAAACTATGGATGCTTCTCAAAATTGAAGATTCTTTGAAAGATGAAGTGCCTTCCCCTTTGGCCCACCTATATAGGTGAGAAGGGGAGGACTTTGGGCAAAACATATGGGATTAAACTGAGTTGCTATTGGGAACACCATTGGGGAACACCTTAGGAACCTGATGGGAACCCATTGAAAACTTGAAGGGAACATGTTGGGAACAAAAAAAGAGGAAAAAAATCATCATCCCTCACACACACTCCTCCACCCCCACCCCCCCCCACCCCACCCACCAACAAACACAATAACAAAAACACAACCATAAAAAAACCTCCCT
>Ga0116229_10014275_pt1 | contig 11056 bp, 10 predicted proteins | sample S1TSphgellanicum_3_FD_87313 | JGI IMG/M metagenome (GOLD analysis project Ga0116229, IMG submission 87313) | Host-associated microbial communities from peat moss isolated from Minnesota, USA - S1T2_Fc - Sphagnum magellanicum MG | ecosystem: Host-associated > Plants > Peat moss > Unclassified... | reverse complement strand
TTTATAGCGGCCCCTGCGGTGTTGACCAACGCATCTTCGGTTTTGGCCTTAGGAACAAGCAATCGGTTTGCACGGGCGGTTGATCGCGCAAGAGCATTGTCGGCAATACTGGAAACGAAGCGAGAGCACAATGCGCCGCTGGATCGACTCAGGATACTTCAACTCGATCGATCTGAACGCCGAGCCATTCTGTTGCTGCATGCTTTAACCTGTTTTTACGTCGCTCTGGGCTCCTTTGCAATGTCGGCTTTAGTCTCGCTTCTGGGTTCGGTGTTTGCCGGCCACGGGATTCATGTAATCTTTACGGTCTTTGAGATTCTGGCTATTCTCGCCGGTTTTATCGGTGTGGGCGGGCTTGTAGTAGGCTGCACTATTCTTGTTTCAGAGACTAGGCTTGCGATAATGAACCTGAGCGATGAAGCCGCGTATGTCCGACTTCACATAGATGATTACGTGACTGCCGATGACGAGACGATCCAACCAATTTAGCAGATAGTTGATTAACTGTTCAACTATTGGCTATATGCGGCGTGTGTGGGTCGTTAGCTCAGGGGTAGAGCATCTCACTTTTAATGAGAGGGCCACTGGTTCGATCCCAGTACGACCCATATGCCTGGTTCTGTTCTCCCATTTCTCCTGATCTCCTTTCTCGAAGATTTGCCTCAAGGCACTAGCTCGTCCAAATCCCTATTAAGTTTAAAACCCGTAATCGTACTGGGGTAAGCCAGTATTCACTACGGAATAGTGATGAATACGTCAATTACCTACGACGTTATTTTGGAGAAGTGAATAGCCATGAGCGCTTTCGTGAATATGATGATTCGTGCCTACGAGGCCTGGGAAAATTCTGATCCGTTGACTCGGAAGATTTTCTTCTGTGTCTTTGTGGTGCTGCTAGCAGCAACAATCGCTGAACAGCTTTCCCTCTAATTCACCATTGCTTTAATCCTGAACAGTGCCTGCATGCAGCATGTGCAGAGGGAATCCCAATCATAATGACTGGGTTTTCTGCTATAATATTCGAACATCTGTTGCCATCGCTCAGAGTCAGTATTCGGTTCGAATTACCTCATGGTTCGCTCAACTACCCTTCAGGAAAAGCTTAAGAGTCTCCCCCCACAGCCTGGGTGTTATCTCTACAAAGATAGTAGTGGCACCATCATCTATGTCGGGAAGGCGTTAAACCTTCGCAATAGGGTGCGGTCGTACTTTCAAAAGCAGAGCGGACTCACAATGAAGACGCGGGCTCTGGTGGAGCGAATTGCCGACTTCGATTTAATCATCACGGATTCGGAACTAGAGGCTCTCATACTCGAATGCAACCTCATCAAAGAGCATAGGCCGTACTACAATGTCCGCCTGCGTGATGATAAGCACTATCCCTACCTTGTTCTTACACTCAATGAGCCCTTTCCTCGTTTACTTGTCACAAGAAGGGTGACCAAAGGAGATGGCAACAAATACTTTGGACCGTTCACCAACTCCCGCGCGGTTTGGGACAGTCTCAGGCTCATCTATCGGCTCTTTCCTCTTGTTACTTGTCGCAAGAAGTGGACTAACAAAGTGGAACAGCGCCCATGCCTCTATCATCATATGGGTCGTTGTCCACAGGCTCCATGCGCGGGATTGGCCGATTCGACGCTCTACGATCAAGCGGTCGATGACGTCGCCCTGTTCTTGGAAGGCAAGCAAGAGGTTCTTTTGAAGAAGATGCGGCTAGAAATGGTGAAGGCCTCCGAAGAATTGGAATTCGAACGCGCTGCAAGAATACGAGATCAGATCACGGCAGTAGAAGCTCTCATAGCGCGCCAAAAGGTACTGTCGGTTAACGGATCAGACCAGGACATCGTAGCGCTGGTGATGGATAACGGCAGTGCGGCCGTTCAGATGTTCTTTGTACGCAACGGCAAGCTCATTGGCCAAGAGCACTTTCTTCTGGATGGCGCGCAGAGTGAAGAGGACATCGAGGAGGCGACCAGCGAGTTCGTCAAGCAGTATTACGAAGAAGCCCAATATGTCCCGAGCGAAATAATTCTACCAACGCATCTGGAGGAGACCGAGATTATCGAGCAATGGCTCCGGCAAAAGAAGGGAACCAAGGTTACCCTTACAGTGCCAGAACGCGGCAGCAAGAAAAACTTGCTGGAGATGGCGGCCACAAACGCTCGTCAGGCATTAGATGAGATCAAGCAAAATTCAGCAAGAGAACTCGATCGGACGATGTCAGCGTTGGCAGATTTACAGGATGCGATTAGCCTCGATGATATTCCGGAGCGAATAGAGGCGTATGATATTTCGACAATTCAGGGCAAGTTTAGTGTCGGAGGCATGGTGGTTTTTGAACAGGGAAAGCCAGCAAAGTCGCAATATCGCCGATTTAAAATTCAACTGCCGGAAACGATTGGTGAACCAAACGATTTTGCGATGATGTCGGAGATTATTTCTCGAAGGCTTAAAGAAGCAAAAGAGGGAAATGCCAAGTTTTTCCGACTTCCCGATCTGATGCTTATTGACGGAGGAAAAGGGCAGCTCAGTGCTGCTCGGGCAGCGGCGATTGCTCTAGGGTACGGGGAAATACCGATGATTGGTCTTGCTAAGCAGTTTGAGCTGATCTATCTTCCAATGCAACCGGATCCTCTTGTATTGCCCAAAAATGCCCCGGCACTGCATTTACTTCAACGAATTCGTGATGAGGTGCACCGCTTTTCTATTACCTATCATCGTACGCTCCGCGGCAAAAACGCGATCATGTCGGTGTTGGACGATGTCGATGGGGTGGGCCCGACACGCCGCCGTGCGCTGTTCCAACACTTTGGATCGGTAGATCTTTTGCGGAGAGCGTCCATTGATGAAATCGAAGCAGCGCCGAAGATGAACCGAAAAGTCGCGGCGTCTGTCTATAATACTCTGCACACCGAATCGAACGAGAAATTGCAACCGTAAAGTAAATCGAATGTACGTTTTTTTGCGATGGATAGCCAGCGCTGCTGCTCTTTATATTACAGTCTTACTGGGAACGTATTTCCACCTAGCTCTTTATATCGAACCAGGAGCAAAAGCGATTTTGCCGGCTCTGATAACCGTGGCTTTTCTGGCAGTGGTTAATGTTCTTATTCGGCCGGTAGTGGCGCTGCTAACCTTGCCGTTGACTTGTTTAACCTTGGGATTATTCTCATTTGTCGTGAACGCGCTCATGTTCTGGTTGGTCGGCCAATTCGTTCCTGGATTCCATGTGAGGGGATTTGGACCAGCGCTCTTTGGATCGATTTCGATGAGTGTATTTGGTGGGATCATCAATAGCCTGCTCGTCGCGACAGTTGCTGCGAAGGATGATAGAGATTAAATGGAATTAGTACTCATTACCGGAATGTCCGGTGCAGGAAAGGCAACTGCGGCGAAAGCACTCGAGGAAAATGGTTATACGGTAGTTGACAACCTGCCGCCATCACTCATTCGCAGCTTGTTGGACGAGTTTACTTCATCCGGCCTTTCTGAAAAGCTTTGTATTGTGACCGATGCTCGCTCGGGGAAGTTGCTTAACGGATTACAGCAGGCATTGACGGCACTTCGCGAAGATAATTTCGAGCCCAAAGTGCTTTTTGTCGACGCGTCCAACTCGGTATTGGTGAGCCGCTTCAGTGAACTTCGAAAATCGCACCCGTACGGCACAGACACACGCGGAGTCCTCGCCGGAGTGGAACATGAGCGAGAGCTCTTGCATCAAGTTCGTCTTCTTGCAGATAAGGTAATTGATACGTCGGATCTCAAGCCAGAAAAATTGAAACAAGAGACGCTTGACAGTGTCGTCAATAACTCTCAGGCTGAAGATGGTCTTACCGTTAGACTCACATCATTTGGCTTCAAGTTCGGATTACCAATTGATGCCGATCTTGTTTTTGATGTTCGATTCTTGGCCAATCCCTACTATGAAGATTCCCTCCGACCGTACGATGGGCGGAATAAAATTATCGACGACTTTGTCATGAACGATCCCTCCGCGGGGCCCTATGTAAAGAAGCTGACCGACCTGCTGATGTTTTCCCTGCCCAGGTACATCGAAGAGGGCAAATCGTCGCTCACAGTGGCGATCGGTTGCACCGGCGGACGGCATCGGTCGGTGGTTGTTTCGGAGCGCTTGGGCGCAGATTTAAGGGCGAGTGGATACCGCGTGGTAAACACTCATCGCGATGTTGGTAAATAGTGACTGTGCATTATCAAGGATGATTAAGGCATAGCGATAAACGAAGATGAACCAATTTCTTAACTGGTTAAAGTGGCTGTATCCTGGAATGCGGGTTAAGCGGTGGCTCGTTGCAATTCTCCTCGGAATCGCTTTCGTATTTGTCGGCTTGTTGGTACTCACCAATCTCCCAGCAGTTAACCTAATCGATATACTAGACAACGTCGACGACTGGACAGCGCTCCACTTCAATCTTCACTTTGATGAGCCGTCGGTTACCATTCCGGTGGGAGTTGGAATTACAGTAGCTGGTTTTCTACTAATCCTCCTGTCGCTCTGGATGCTAAACCGCTCGGTGGTCGGTTCATTGCTGCCAGATGGCGGTCTTAAGTCGCAGAATATTGTCGACAGAATTTTTATCAGGCGGTTTCTGGCCCAAGGCCAAAGCATCGTCGTAATCGGCGGAGGAACTGGTCTCTCGACAATGCTTCGAGGCCTCAAACAATATACGAGCAATATCACCGCAATTGTCACGGTGACTGACAATGGTGGGTCTTCTGGTCAATTAACCGAGAGTACCGGTATTCTTCCCCCAGGTGATCTGCGAAACTGCATGGTTGCGCTAGCCGACGACGAGCAGAACCTCGCGAGAGCGTTCGACTATCGCTTCAACGGCCAGCACGCCGAAGGATTGCGGGGACACTCGCTTGGTAACCTTTTCATCGCCGCATTGACCGAGCTGAATAGGGGAGATTACGAGAAGGCGATTGCCGATGCCAGCAAGATCCTTGCAATTCGTGGAAAAGTCTATCCCTCCACTGTTGCCAAGGTGACGCTGATTGGGGAGATGGACGATGGCCAATGTATTGAAGGCGAAACCCAGCTCGCTGCAACGAAAAAGAAAATTGCACGGGTGTGGTTAAGGCCGGAGAATGCTCAGCCGCTGGACGAGGCCATTTCGGCGATTGAAAACGCAGATGCGATCGTATTGGGGCCGGGCAGCATCTACACGAGTATCATCCCGAACCTCTTAGTGGACGGAATTATTGATGCGATTGACAGCTCCAGGGCTGTAAAGCTGTATGTCTGTAACGTCATGACCCAGCCTGGTGAAAGCGATGGTTTTTCTGCGAGCGATCACGTGGCAGCGCTCGCCGTTCATGCACCCGGGAAACGCCTGTTTGACTTTGTCCTGGTCAACAAGATGAGGCCAGCCGCAGAACTGCTTACCAAGTATGAGCGATATGGTCAGCACTTTGTTGAGCCAGACGTAGAAAAGATACGAACGATGGGGTACACGCCAATCCTTGGCGATTTTATATCTCAATCGGATGTGCTCCGTCACGACGGAAGCAACTTGACCAGGGCGATCTTCCGTAACCTTATTTGACAGACTTCCACTACGCCGTTTTTACTCAGATCTTCTTCGCCTCGCTTTTTTACCTGCCGCTTCGGACTCGGTCTCAGACTTAAGGAGTTCGGTGACGATCCGGTTAAATGTTGACGGCTGCTCATCATGGGGAAGCAAACCTGCTTTGTCAATGACCTTGAGCTCGGCGAGTGTGTTCGCAGCTAAAAATGATTCTGCATCGGAAAGCGGCGATTGCTTTGCCTCTCTGCCCCAAATGATAGTGAGTGAGTGTGCTTTGACATTCGGTAGGCTGTCTTTTACGGAATGGTTTAACTGTCCGCCAATAAAGCTCTGCGCGGCGTACTGTGAACCATACTGATGACTTGCCGCCGAATAGTGGTCGACTACTTCATCTGTAACATAGGATGGGTCGAAGTAGACGTTATCTTGCAGGTAACCCCTTAACGAAGCACGGGACGCGACTGCATTGTAGAGCGAGGTACCAAGAACAGGGGATGACGCTAATGCGTACACCACTTCCTGAACAGCGGAGCCACTGTCGTCGCTCAACGACGACAGTCCGGCAGGGCAGACGAGAACAAGGTCGGAGATGAGTCCGGGAGTTGCGAACGCTGCTTCCACGGCATAGGCGGCAGCGAGACTTGACGCGATTACTGCCGCTGGGCTGCCGACGACTTCCGCGATAAATCGTGTTAAAATCGAAATGTAGACTGCCGGCTTGTAGCGAATTTTTGGCTTGTCGGAGAGACCAAAGCCAAGCCAATCGATGGCGTAGACGGTGTAATGCTCGCCCAAAGCATCGAAATTTTTGCGCCATTCGTAACTGGATGCCCCTGCATAGATTCCGTGCAAAAGGACAATAGGTGGTTTCCCGTGGCCTTGCTTTGTGTAAAAGATATCACCTTCGTCGGAGCTCCAGAATCTACCTTCGCCGCCTAGTATGTTGCCCAAGGCTGATGAGCGTGAAAAAATGGCATTATTGATGAGAGCAGGAACGACAATCGCCGCTCCGGTCAGTAACAAATTTCGTATCGACTTCTTCATTTTTCTCTCTCCATCTTCTACCTGCTAATAGTGCTAATCAGTCGCTGTGTTGACTCTCCAACGAGGCCGCCGTTTGCTCCGATTATATCGTAATATGCGTTTTTCGTATGCACCTCTTGTGACACGAGAGGTGGAGTGGTTTGTACAGTTACCGCCGACACGATTAAACGAAAACTGATTAGGGATTGGTTTGTCACCTCGGGGGTGGGTAGGGCATAGACTTGTAACTGATCACCGTAGGAGCAATGATAAATTTTGGTGTTATTCCCAGGAGAGGATATGTTACTAACAGCACCCTTGTTTAAGCTTCCAAGAACTTGAGGGAATAAGTCTGAAGGGCTGCCCACCGATTGCTCGACGGGAGCAGATGCGGTGAACAAGTGGCCTTTCTTTTTGTGAGATGCGATGCTAATCAGCACAATCGACAGAAGAGTGACGACGAAAAATACCACGACTACGCCAAGACATGCTCCAAATGACTGCTCTTTAAATTTTTCGTCGGCTGCTATTTTCTCCTCAATATACTCCGGGTCAGACAAAATACTCATTTGGTATTCTGCAGCACGCTGCGCTTCTTCTTCGGTGAGCGGAATCATCGGAGCAAAGCATTGAGGGCAGGTTTGCGACGCGATTGACGGAAAGAACGACTCGCATCTCTCACACAGTTTAGGCGAAGGCCGCGGTTTGCGCGCCACAGCTAACTCAGCCTCGGTACAAATGAGAACAGATAGTTGATCAGTCCGGGATCGGCAGTAGCATGTATTGACGGCAGCTCGATAAATTTATAAACGAGGAAGCACTCGTAAAGCACAACCCCGAAATAGATCGTACAGCCGAGCAGCATTATCAGCCGAGCTTTCTTTACCGACTTGTTGGCTACAACCTCGCAAATTACAATGATAAGCATCACCATTAGGAATTTGTAGATTGCAAACGCCTGTTTACCGTATTCGCCGAAGTTATTCAATATGAAGGCGGCAAGACCATTTGCCTCCATCCCCTGATGTTTGAATATCCAACCGGTAAGAAATAGATCGAAAAGGTTTAACAGTATGAAGGCCAAGTATTCTTGGCCTAATATTAAGTCTCGCTTTAACAGTTTCTTAGCCTTTCTAATCGCTCATACAGCTACCGTGCTGCGAGCATTTCTCGGGCATGCAATAGTACAGTTTCTGTGTTGTCACCACCCAACATACGTGCGATTTCAACTTCTCTTTCATGTTTTCCTAGAGGCGTGACTGCTATCGAAGTTCTATCATTGATAACAGTTTTTTCGATGGAAAAGTGCTTGGCGGCTGGCCGCGATGCGATTTGCGGAAGATGTGTAATACAAAGTATCTGCGATTGAGTGCCAAGCGAAGCCAGTTTATCGGCAAGTATCCGTCCCGTCCGCCCACCGATCCCCGAATCGATCTCATCAAAGATCATTGTCGGCACGTATGAGGATTTAGCGAGTACTGATTTAATTGCCAGCATCAATCTGGATGTTTCCCCGCCTGACGCAATCTTGGCAAGCGGCCTTAGCGGAGCGCCTGGATTCGTCGAGATAAGAAACTCGATACGATCAAATCCTTTCGGGTTCAGGTCTTGTCGACTTATAGCCACTTCAAACCTGGACTGCCCCATCGCAAGGTCGGCAAGTTCGGAGAGAATTGCTGCACTGAATACTTTCGCTCCATCTGCACGCTTCTTTGAAAGGTTGGCAGAAAGGGTGTCTAAAGATAGCTCGATCGAGTGTCTTTGCTTCTGTAATTCCGCTTCACGGGCGTCGTTGTCTTCCAAGTCAAAAAGCTTCTTCTCGAGCGATCGTGCATATTCAATGACTTCGTCAACCGTCTCTCCGTATTTTCGTTGCAGTGAGTGGATGAGATCGAGTCTTTCATTGATCGCTTCCAGACGACCTGGTTCAATTTCTAACGTCTCTCGATAGCGCCGAAGCAGCGTTATACTTTCTTCGATATATGCCGAAGCCTCTGTCAACTGTTCGACTACTGAAGCGAGACCTGGGTCAATCTCGGCCGCTTTAGTCAACGTAAATAGGTGCTTATTGACCGTGTCGATGACGTCGGAACTCATTGATGAGTACGACTCTTCAGCGGCTTCTTTTAGTCGTTCCGAATTGTTCAGCCGTGCTCGTTCGCTAGTCAGTTGATCTAGTTCATTGCTGGATAGTCCCGCTTCGGTAATTTCCTTGAGTTGAAATGAGTAGAGATCCGCATTGCGGACTCGTTCGCGTGAGTCGGAAGTTAGCTTCTCTAGATCGCGACGTACCTGTGACAGTTCTGTGTACTTTGCCGAAATTGATTTACGCAGTGTGAGGGCTTCAGAGCCCAGCCAGTTGTCAAAGAGATCAATATGCGTTTCTGCGTTAAGGAGTGATTGGTGCTCGTGCTGACCGTGGACATCTACAAGGTCTTGACCAACCTGTCGCAATAGCAACGTTGTCACTAATCTTCCGTTGATTCGGCTTTGTGATTTTCCGGTACTATTCAACTCTCTCGACATAATCAGCGTATCCGGATCATCTTCGTTTTCCAAGCTGTACTCTATTAGACGGCCTTGTGTGCTATCTGCGGCGTCGTGGAGAGAAAACGTCGCTTCTACCGTCAATCTTTGGGACTCAGAGCGCAACATATCTGTCGACGCTCTTTCGCCAAGCGCGATACCGAGGGCATCGATTATAATGCTCTTACCGGCACCGGTTTCACCGGTGAGTATGTTGAGACCTCTATCGAACACAAGTTCCAGGTGGTCTATTAAAGCAAAATTACTAATGCGGAGCGATGTCAACATTGCAGGCTATGTTACCAGGTGGGCCAGCACTTAGTATGCGACTCTTTCACCCCAACGAAGTTTGCTTTGCAGTTTGTCGTAAAATATAACCCCATCGTTTGGAACGATGAGCTTGGCCTTGTAAGGAGTCCTGTTGACAAGTATTTCGTCGCCCGAAAGTGTTGGCAAAACCAACTGACCGTCCAACGTGACACGTGTTCCATCTTCCTCATTATTATCAACGGTCACCGACACTTTATGGTCTGCTGGAATGACGAGAGCGCGAGTAGTGAGGGTATGCGCACAGATTGGAGTAATCAGGAGTACTTCGAGTGAAGGATGAACCAGAGGACCACCAGCAGACAGAGAATAGGCAGTTGAGCCTGTTGGCGACGATATAATAATTCCATCTGCCGCGTAAGTGGTGAGGTACTTGTCGTTAATTGACATAGAAAGCTGTAGGACGCGAAGGAATGAACCATGGGATATAACCACTTCATTGAGCGCGATTGCGGAATAACAGCAAACTGTATCACGCACCACTTCCGCTTGGAGCATAAGGCGCTCTTCGATTGCGTAATTCCCGTCTAGGATGGTCGATAGGGAGCTCACCAACGCTTCGGGTGCAATATCGTTCAGAAATCCAAAGCGACCGAGGTTGACTCCCAGCATCGGCGTTCCGAGCGGTGCACAGAGGCGGCTTGTTGCTAGGACAGTACCGTCGCCACCAAATACAAGCACGGCATCCGCACCAATTATCGTCTCTTCGTCGGTACCGTATTGGTCGAGGCCAAGCGTCGAAGCTACTGTTCTTGGCAGGAAGATGCTATGCACCCTTTGCTCAAGAAGCCTAACAGCTTCATGAACTAGTGGCAGTGCAGCCTGCTTTTGTTCGTTGACTATGACACCGATCCGTTTGATTTCTCGCGCAGCAGTATTCACCAGTTCGTTTGTCCTCTGCCATAGGTGACGATCAATGATCGGTTTCCTTACTCGAAATCGCTGTATCTGTTAACCGTGACAGATTTTGCTTGGCTTCATCAAATGAAGGATTAGCGAGAAGAGCTCGCTTATACTCAGCGATGGCGTCGTCCTTATTGCCAAGTTCTTCGTTTGTGACACCGAGATTGTTCCAGGCCGCCGCGTTTTTGGGGTTGGCAAAGACGGCATCGATAAACGCCAGCCGTGCAGCTTTATGGTTCCCAAGGGCTTCATAAGCTAACCCGCGAGCATTGTGGATCGCATCGTTCTTTGGGTCCCGACGCGCTAAAAACTCGTACTCCGCTGTCGCATCTAAGTAATCTTTTGTGCTGACGTAATAAGTGGCTAACTGCAGCCTCGTTTGGTCATCCCAAGGATTTAATGTTAACGCCGTTTTCCAGTGCTGAACTGCAAGATCACCTTTACTTTGCTCAGAATAGAGTGTTCCAAGCGCCGCTTGAACCGCTGCAGACTGTGGGTACTGCTGCGCGACAGTTTCGAGCTGGGTGGATGCCGTCGCATAATCTCCATTCCGGGAGGTAAGCAGTGCTAATCCTGCGGTCGCTTCCGGGTTGCCTGGCTGAATAACGAGGGCTTGCTTATAGGCATCCTCGGCATCGTCGTAGTCCGCAAGTCGGTTTTCAATCACTCCGATGTTATAGAATGACGAGAAGTCGTTGGGTTTTAGGATAGATGCAAATTTAAAC
>Ga0116229_10014272_pt1 | contig 11057 bp, 11 predicted proteins | sample S1TSphgellanicum_3_FD_87313 | JGI IMG/M metagenome (GOLD analysis project Ga0116229, IMG submission 87313) | Host-associated microbial communities from peat moss isolated from Minnesota, USA - S1T2_Fc - Sphagnum magellanicum MG | ecosystem: Host-associated > Plants > Peat moss > Unclassified... | reverse complement strand
AGTGGGAGTTGCCTTGGGAGTGTGAGGGTTCACTCCCTCATACTCCTTCACACTTTCTAACACTCCCGGGAGTATGTGATGTGACTCCCGGGCTTCCTCTTGCCTTAACTCCCGAGCTTCCTTTTGGCCCGCAACCTTGCAACCCCCTTAGCCTTGGTCGCAAGCCCAAAGCTAGGGTTGCGACAACTTTCATGTAGTTTTAGCCTTCCACCACCATGGCACGAAAATTACATGTTTTTAGTCATGCATAGTAATCATGTGTTAGGTGTATTTTCTTCAAAAACATTAATTTCATGCATCATTAATATTGACATGTTGAATGTAGTAATAGTGTTGTAATAACATTTTCAATGCAATGGATGCAACATATCAATGTTGTGAGATGATGATCGTGCATCTTTTATTGGCAAATCATGGCATAGGAACTTTGTGATGAATACTAAAAGTGCATTTCATTAACAACAACCATATATTTCTTATACTGATGTTGGATGTCAATGTGTTTTGTCTTGTTGTGATGAATAAGATTCTTGATTGGTATTTGGTTATCAATGTGTATCATAGTATATTCATTTTGTGTGAATCCTAGTTCATTCAACAAATTTCATAACCACATTGCTTTTCTAGTGGCTTTACTAATTGCCATATACTTAGCTTCAGTTGTAGATAATGCCATTGTAGGTTGTTGTTTATTGTTCCAAACTTACTATTACATTGTCCCAAAAAAAATTGATGTATCCAATAGTCAATTTTCTTTTGTCAAAATTTTCACCCTAATTTGAATCATAGTAAGTTGTAAATGTCATTTCATCATCCTTTCCCATTCTTGTAAATTGAAGCCAATAGTCATGCATACCTTGCAAATATTTGATGATTCATTTTATAGCTCTCAAGTGCACATACCTTGGATCTTGCACAAATTGGTTTAGAATTCCTATTGTAATCACAATATTTAGCTTAGTAGTAATCATAACACACATGATACACCCAACAATTGCCTTGTATGGTACCTTTTCCATTTTAACAATTTCTTTTTAAAAATTTGGAGCTTGTTCCTTGCTAAGCTAGACACGGATGTCAAGACGCATCTTCAATGATTTTTACTTTTCAATTTGGAACCACTAGAATATTTAAAACCTTATGCATTTAATTTGACCAAGGCTAGTCATCTTCTTCATTTGATCTTTAATCACTTGAAGGCCCAAGGAAAAATCAAGTAATCATATTTAAAATTAAAATTTCATTTACATTCTTACTAAAGATTAATAATCATCTACATAGAGCACAAAGTAAAAAATTGGTTGTTTTGTATTCCACCTGCACATAGATGTTGATGTTTGATTTACATTATCTAAAGTCATTTTGCTATAGGATGCCATCAATCCTCTCATTCCATACTCATGATGTTTGCTTGAACCCATATATGATTTTCTATAATTTGCAAACAAGTTCTTTGCTATTAGTTTTTTCATATCCTTATAGTTGGACCATGTAGACATTCGCCATGGAGTATTGTTGTTTTTATATCCATCTAATGAATTTCAAAATCCGTCAAAACATTTATCGCAAGCACCATTCAAATTGAAGTATACCTTGCAATTGGTGTAAAGTTTTCTTTGTAATCAACTCTCCTTTCAACTTGTGAATAATCTTTTAGCATTACGTGCATTTTGTAGCTATCAATATCTCCACTTGCTTTTTTGTTTCATCTCAAAACCCATTTGCAATCAATCACTTTTCTTCCTTCTAAAAGATCCACAAGCTCCCATGTCCTATTTTGTAATAGAGAATTATATTTTGCATCTATTATTTTTTTCCAATGTTTTCCATCTTTTTTTGGGAGAACTTCCACCAATGTTATAGGTTCATAAAAAATGGCAACACAAGCATAATGCATTGGCTTTATTAGTGCACCTTTTGCTTTAGTTAATTGCCTCAAAATTAGTTGTTCATTTGTTATCATGTGCATAGACTTTGTGATCCAACTTGGTTAGGTAGTTCAAGATAGAATTCTAGTTGTGCTATGGTTTTATTAAGAGCTATAATTGTAACATGCCAAATGAATTCTTCAACTCCCACTTCTTCGTCATCTTGAAGTTCCATGTTTATATGCATCCTTCCAACTTTTGGAATCTTAGTAATTGCTCTTATTGACAAAGATTTTTCATTGCTAATTCATTGAACGTTAGATCTGAATTGATGATCAACTTTCCCATTGATTCTTCAATGAACCTATAGGTTTTAGAATCCAAATTGTACCCTAAAAAAACACATTTAATGTTTTTAAGCTTTAATTTAGTTATTGTAGTGTTAAGTTTCTATGCATATGTTGTACATCCAAACACCTTCAAATGCTCACAAAAGGCTTCTTATCACTCCTCACTTGTTTAAGTGCCATTACACTCACAACTTTGTGAGGGCTTTTAGCTTTGAGGTAGATTGTTGTGTTGACAACTTTTACCCAAAATTTTGGATTCAAATCATTGTGTTACAACATGTTATGTGCAACCTTCACAATTGTTCAATTTATTGCTTTGATACTCCATTTTGTTGGGGATTATAAGGTGATGAATTCCATGAACTTTTAGGAATTCTTCAAATTCCTTGGAGGTAAGCTTTCCACCATTATCATTCCTTAACACCTTCAATTTCCTTTCAATTTGGGCTTTAGCAAACATTTTGAACCCCATGAACTTGGAAAAACATTCTCCCTTTCTCCATAAAAACTAACAAAATGTTTTCCTAGAGTAGTCATTGGTGAAGGTTAGAAAATATCGCACTCCTCCAAAAGAATTGGTTTTGGCTAATCCACAAATATCATATTGAATCAATATAAACTTCCATAGATTTCATTCCTCCCTCTTTAAAAAATGGTTCCTTATGTTGCTTCCTTAGCACACAACCTTCACAAAACTCTAGTTTCAGATCCATCTTGATGGACAATCTATCTACTAGCCCTTGTTTTGTTAGCAACTTCAAATTGTCAACGCTAAGATGACCTAGCCATAAATTTGTCTACCACCATAGTTAGCTAGGGAAAAAAGCTCAGTTGCTTTTTTATTCTACCTACCATCTAACAGGTTGCTAGTAGGTAGGTAGTAAAGACACCATTAACTATGTATAAAATCATCTACTTACCTAGAAGGTGCTTATTTTCCTACCTATTTGCCTATATAAAAGGCCTATTTCTTACATAATTAGTTACCAAGATAAAACCAAATATTAACTTAGTTGAGTTTCATCCACAACTGAATAATAACGGACATGCAGTGGATGGTGCATTGGTGGGTGCTAGTTCACTATGGCCATATGTGGGTAATTTGTTTGTGTTTAGTAATCTTATGGGGCTAGGGAGAAAATACCCTTGCAACTGGGAATTTGGAAAAGATATTTTGTTCCTAAATGATTTTGGATTATATGGGGAATCTAATTGAAGAGCATAGTATTATTATATTTGTCAAACTTCTTGAGTCAGATTATGTGAAGAGTTGTTTATAGAAGTCTTATGTGTGGAAACCATCATCTCTGTGGGGGGAGAGGCAAGTATTGTGGTGTTTTTAATATTAATGAACTCGCCAAAGTTCATGATCATTAGAGGATCATTAGAGTTGTTGTGCACAGGGTGAATCCTTCAGTGTTTCTATGGGAACAAGATCACTCAAAGTGAGAATTTGGGTGTCTTTGACAAATGAGGAAGCCACAAAGTGCCATAGTTGAGTTCATGAAAGTGAGATTGAAGTGATTTAATCTCTAAAGATCGACAGATTAGGTTGCATTGATTAGAGAGCAAGCTCTTGAACATGTAATCTATGATATCCATGTTATTTGCAGTAACTTGCTATTATCAAATGTGTGTAATTTAGTTTCATCAATATTGAATTGGCCAAATGAGGAATGTGTGACACCCTCTTCTTTTTGTTACACAAACATCAAACATATAGTCAATGGAAGTCAAGGGGAAGTCTTTCTCCTATAAGCACTCAAGAACTTCAAAGCATCACCAAAGTTCATAGTCATAGTTCATAGTTCATATTCATTGTTAACAAAATAATTGGGTCTTCAAGTATTGCTTGCATGTGAAATGTGATGTCTAGGTACATTCTAGATGATGGTGTTGACTTGCAAAATTCTAACAATTTGATAATATTTTTAAGCCAAAAATCTCATTTGCAAGTGGATTGCGTAGATTAGAAATCAACTTGGATGTTAAACATTTAAAGGGAATGGATGTTTGATTGCAATGTATTTGTTTGGGTATCAAATTGGAGAAATGTGTCCCATAAATGGCTACAAGCGCTCTATTGTTGGTTAATCTTTGCAATGACACACCTGGAAATTTGGAATCAATCCCACGTGCACAAAAAATACCCACAATACATCAATTTCTAGACTTGACTAACAGCATTGCGTTGATTCTCAATGGGTAGTAATTGGTGAAATGGAGCCCAACAATCAATTTGTATTTTTGTCACCCATGCATTATGCAAAGGTTTGCTTATTTTATGTTGTCAATGATACATTGTTTTGTAGCACCTGCGTATCATCAACATTGATGTTGTGCAAGTATTGCACAAATTACTGGTCAGCTTTTGTGTCCTTGAAGTATTAATACCAGTGTTGGCCAGGTATTTGATTCTGTTACTAACCATAGTTCCGGTTCTTTAAGCATTTCAGAATCGAAGAACCACCAGTTCATGCTATTTCCAAAACTTCAGTGCCAGTTTCCATTATAGAAAACTGGTGGTTTCACAGGTGGTTTTTTGAATAATTTCAAATTTTTAAGGACTATGGTTATATATCAGTAGGAATTCTTTGAATTTTTTTGGAACACAGTTATAAACCCTAAGAACCACATGATAACAGGCACGAGTTTGGTGCAATCTCCAACACCCACCCAACACTGCCTAAATACTTGAATGAGAATGAGCATGAGCCTGGTCTGCACTTTGTATGCCACATTCACAGGGTCGCTCCTGATTCATAATGCATACCTGCATGTTCCAGAGCCATTATACAGTCATCACACCTTCCAGTGCAAACTGAAGACATGGTCAGCAAATGGAAAATTGGCGGCATAGGATTGCCAAGCTGTTGTCAGAGGCTTGAGCTAAGAGAAGCAACCCCACCCACTCTCCAACGGGCAGAAGCAGTTCAAAACCCAATTCAACAAACCACACACAGACCCATGGTGCACAAAAACCTGCTTGAAGAAGGGGACATGGCAGGCTATCTCCAGTCACCTGCCAGTGTGCATCACAATTCATTGAGATGCCAAAACTCCTTCAATTACAATCATGCACAGCTACCTCATTTCAAAATGATACTCAGCATCATGAATCCTTGGGAGGGGGACCCCCTACATCACTCAAATGATCCCGTAAACTCTAAGTTTCATTCCTGACAACCCTAACTGACTGCAGTTTGGAAAACACTAATCATCAAGGTAATCAACACTAGAAGTAAATATTGACCTCCTTGCCATCATTCATCTCACTAATATGCTCCTTGGCTTCTGTTAATGCAACCTGCCAGATCCAAAAATGAATGTCAAAAGACAGATTTTTGACATTTTAAGAAATCCACTAAGAAAGCCACAGATTCTACAAAGAAGCCCATGCAGAGTTGCAATGAATACTTGCAAGGATAGCATCAATCGCCACCTCAAAATGTTTCAGTAATTCTTTGAAAGAGAAACCTAATACAAAGTTTGGTTCCATAAACAGACTGATTTCACCAGGAATCATAAGCAATGGGTTCATGAATGCATGGAGAGCACACCTGGCCATATTTGGTGAAAAAGTTACTGGTTAGATTTAATGTAGTTACTGCTGCTTCTCCATTTGCTTTTAAAGCTTGGGCTAGTGCAAACGCTCCCTTGTCCTGATATTAGGGCATACCAGAAGTGTCAGTTCCAACTACAAAGACATCTCCTGCTTTGGAGGAAAACCTTCAAACTTCATCAAGATTACAACAAAGCCAGAACTTTGGAAAAAGATTTGCTAACAGCATCCTCCAGTGCTTAACAAGCTATGCTGCAAGCATACCCTAATTTCATTGAATCCAAGATCGAGCGATGTAAGGTGTTCATTGACTACTCGTAAACTCCGTGCAAAAGCTGCTGCTCCCTGCAAGAAGGATGCCTCCATTATTAACACCCATCTGATGAATCAACACTCAATAACAAGCCTGCATATTGATCCCATCATACCAGCTGTGTCTGTCTAGTCAAACATCTCAGTACAGCAAAAACTGATGAGTTGCTGATTCAGCTATGCAACATTTGGAACTGAAACTCCAGAAATGGAAATTTTATATCATGAATGATAACACACATCATCACCAAGGGAGTTTGCCCGCAAGTCCAGCGTTGTTATGGTTGCATTGTATTGCAGGCACTCTGCAAAAATCTCTGCACCCTTCACACCTATCTGCAACAACATACCACCAGACAAAACATCAGAGATGTGTTCAACATATGAATCTTCATTTTCACAGCTAATTGCTAAATGCCATGGATGGAAAGGAGGCTTTGGAAACATAAGAGTCAAAGCTGGAGAAAAACAATGTCTTCAATGGCCAACAACTTGGAATGCCAGTTTCCATGTTAACTAGTTTGCATGTCTGACTATGCAAGGAGGAGGACAACCCAAATAAAAAACAGTTGTGACCTGATGACATGGACAATCAACCAAGATGAACACAGAGATGCGATGGGCTAGTGATTATAGATGGACCTGACACCACCCCAAACGCAGAGTCTGAACGTTGCCATGGAACTTGAGAGTTTCAGCAAGCACCTTTGCACCAGCTGGCCCAATTGGATTGTAACTAAATTCCAACTGCAATTGTCAACAAAGAGCAAACTAATTAACTTTTGTTCCAAATTTTGTACAACACTTGCCACACGCATAGCTGTATACGCTGCTGGTAAGCTCAAAGTGCTTAAACATTTGACCACTACAAGTTGAACCTTGACAACTTTGAAATGAAGAAGTAGCCAGACCTTGCCAAATTGGTCTACATATTCAAAACACAGAAATTGTGACCTCATTGCAAGTTTCCTATGTGTCAATCCAACTCTAGTATTCATCATTGTCCACAGGTGGGAGCTGGCATTTCTAGCTCTTTCAATATGGTCCTTCCCCATCCTATGGTAAAAAATAGAGACACAAATCCACTCTTAAGGTTGTGGATATAATCACAACTGCCAAGCTTTCAAATGAAATTCCAAGATAATGTGTAACAAAGCTGGTTGCTCTGATACAAGTTCACTCTCAATTAACCACACAATTGCAAAGGAATAAAAAACCTCACATACAGTGGTAATTGTGGAATTCTCTTTCAGAGCACTTGCAATGTCTGAGGTACCCTTTGCACTGATGTTATTTCCACCCTGAAAAAGTGCCAATAGTCATATCAGAGCCTGTCTAATCAGCTTTCAGGCCTGATGAATATCCTGAAGATTTGATTTAGACAGCATGAATATCTTCTGTTGCATTTTGAAAAAAACAATTGATCAGTGTTTCAAGGTTTCCATAAAATCTACTGCTACATACAAGTGAGGAACTAGGTGGGGGATTTACCAAGTCAATAGTTGAGATAGACTTGTTGCGCTTCAGAGCATCTGCTATTCTCTCAGCTCCCTGGAAAGTACACCAATAAACAGCTCTCAGATAATCTCATGGTGCATATACTAGATGGTGGACCACAAACACCTGCCCACCTGCTGATTATAATGTAAATAAGTGTCAATACAAAGAAACATGGAGGACATAACACACCTGGTCACCAATGTCATTCATGTACAGATTCAACCACTGCACACTTTTGGCCTTTTTGATGTATTCTGCAACATGGAATGCTCCTTTTGAACCAATGTTGTTGTTTCCAATGTCCAGTGTTGTAATCTTCCCTGTAGTTAGGAAGAAGAGAATGGTCAAGGTTGTCAAAAATACCTCTAATTGACAATTGGATGGGTCCCACCCAGAGAATCCTTATACTAATACAATATTTCTACAGTCAGCTTGCACATACCAGCAGAACGTACCCTTATGAGTCATCAAACCCATCATCAATTCACGAGCACCTTCATTTCCCATAGCATTGCCATGAAGATGCACTTCCTGTTTATCAAAAGCATAGCAATTGTGAGACATACTAATTCAGAGACTCTGGTCAAGCAAGAAGTGCAAATTAGAATATCCTCTAGTCTAAATTTTAGAGCTGCTACTCACTCTGAGATGCTTGTTCCCTTCCAGACCCTTGGCAAATGCAGAACCTCCAAGGGCACCACCATAGTTCCCACTGGAATACAATGCAGAAGCCAATCAGTTGGTGTTTAGTTATCACAAAGGAAATCTCATCTAGTACTGAACCATAAACTGCAATTTGACATGCACCTCTGTTTCTCAGGTAACTAACTCACTTGAGATGTATTGAGCGAAGTTTTTTATTCAAAGTCAAAGCCTCTGCAATTGCAGCAAATCCCTGCCAAGCACTGAAGTAAGCTCAAAATCTTGAACAATTCATAACATTTTGCAGTAATGCCATAAGATGAGATCAACACAACAGAACATTGAGGAGATAGAACATCCAGTGGAAGGAAAAAAAAAGTTGAAGGTCTAGAAGTGCATTTACCGAGTAGTCAATAACATTATTGTTGAGCTCCAGACTAGTGATGGATTCATTCTTCTTCAGCATCCCTGCAATAGCTTTTGCCCCCTACAAAGGCATCACATTACTCAGATTGATGAACTATAAGTAGGACTCTCCTTTATCCTCCTGATCCCATAGGAGCCCCAATTCTAAGTTCAACTTCATAGAGAAAGAGGTGTTCCAGCTGCAAATCCTGTCAAGTTATGCTTTTGGCTTTCTACAAAGGGTTTCTGAACATTCATGTGTCAATCAAAGTGGTGTGAGTGAGTACCAATACTTTTTCTGGAAAACTAATTTGACCAAAAGGTATGAGTAAAACCTCATATCTGCTAGCTCTAGTCCTAACCTCAGTATCATTGTTCTCTGTCATTGGATATGCCATATTACCTCATCACCCAGATTTACACTGTTGAGCTGTAGCTTCGTAATGCCCTTATTCTTTTCCAATATGGGTGCCAGCTCCTGCCATACAAAAGCACTCCAGGAATTTCAAACCAGGATCCAAGCAATGACAGTTTTAGATTAACCACAGGTAGAGAAATGGAACCAAGTAATTCAGAAAATAGATGGTGCACACACCTGGGCTCCCTCATCACCAATGTTGTTTCCAGACAGGTTTAGAGTCTTGAGGTATGTATTTGTGGGCAAAACTTGGGAGAGAGCTTTCAGCCCTGTAGCAGTGATGCCATTAGCAGAAAAATCCACTGTCTCCAAAGTCTGCCTCACCAATGGTAAACTCAGAAACCACATCACCAGGTACATAGTCCTCTTAGAGCAATAATAAACATAAGACATAAGTGATGATCCATTTGCTACATTGAGTGACAAGAAAGTGAATTTTACTTACTGAGTAAACTAGGGTGGAAAACAACCAGCAGGACAAACTCCAAATTCATTTGTGGAATTCTGACCCAGTGGCTATGCTGCTTACCTGATTGAATGCTAAAACCTCTGCCAAAAAGATAAAACCTTCATCTCCAAAATTTTTGCCTGTATCAATGACAAAATTTGACAAGGGATTAAGCCCACAAATCTGAAGGCAGAAGCCAACTTGGTGATAGCTTTTCGTCTCAAACTTGAGGTTGGCCATCTGAGAGCAAAGACCTCGTACTGATTACCTACTCATTTAGGACTTGCAGGTGCAAAAAGTCTTATGAGAAACATAGAAGGAGGTTGCATCAGAAAAGCATTTACCAGCCATATCAACATCCTGGAAAGTACGAAGCTCTCGTGCAAATTCATTGAGCCGAGCCAATGATTCTCGCCGGAACTTCTTATCTGCTCCTCCTGAAAAATCTATTCCACCGGATGGAGATGGCAGGGTTGATAATCCTCCCCTTTTGCTCACCCACTGATAAAGCACTGTTCAAACAACCGCTGACGTCACGTCTCAGAATTGTTGTTTGTTATCAAGTACAATGTGATTTCCATCCTCCAACATAACATACAGAAAATTTACACTTTCTCAGCATTGAACACACCAAACAAACAAAGGGGAGCTTAGCTTGAAGAAACCACAATTTGCATAAACCCAGGCAGAAGGTCTTACCAAACCCTAATCCAACCACTGCTCCAGCAGTCACAGCCATACTAATAAACTCTCCATTAATTGGAGAGAAAGACGAAGGTTCGTCTGCCTCTCTCGTAAAGTAGTACTGTTTTGTTCCTGAGGTATCCTTCTGTCCTGCTGTCCGTCGCCGGGGCCGGCCAGATGCATTTCCACCTTCTGCCCTTGCTGCTGCTACTTTTCCTGTTCTTGGTTGCTCCCATCCACACTGATAGTTGTGCAGGGATGATGGGGATCTTTGTCCCTTTCTTAACATTAGCCATTGCCCATTAAGAGTAGATGCCGTAAACCCTAGTACTTGCTCTTCATCTGCTCCTTGCAATCTCCTGCTCCTTGCCTGCACACAAAACCCCTGCACTTCAATGGCAATACAAAATGTAAAACACCCAAAAAAATAAAATTCTTCATTCTCCTGCAAAAAAATTCAAGAATACTGCAATAATAGAGGAATACCGCAAGTATCAAAATGCCTTCACAAATCACACTTCTTCTTCTCCTCGCCCCAAAAAACACACACACACACACAAAACCCAAACCATCACCAATAACCACTCCTGAAAATCCCTCCATCAAAATCTTCACTTTGCGAGTCATCCACGTTTGTTTGCGACAACAGAAATACAAAAAAAAAAACACAAACAAAAAAGAAAGCAAGAAAAACAACAGTCTGAGACGATAGGGTACTACCTCAAGAGCAGATGGTACCAAAGTACCACCAATTCGTGTGGAAGAAAACATGAGATCACTGGATGCGTAATAAAAGGTTTCGTCGTAGTTGTTCCTGTGGAGAAAACCTCACAAACATACTACTCAATGAACTCTTGTTCTTGTTCTT
>Ga0116229_10014271_pt1 | contig 11057 bp, 13 predicted proteins | sample S1TSphgellanicum_3_FD_87313 | JGI IMG/M metagenome (GOLD analysis project Ga0116229, IMG submission 87313) | Host-associated microbial communities from peat moss isolated from Minnesota, USA - S1T2_Fc - Sphagnum magellanicum MG | ecosystem: Host-associated > Plants > Peat moss > Unclassified... | reverse complement strand
GCTTCCACGGCTTTCACGTCATCATCGGCACCCTGTTCCTGATGGTGTGCCTGGGACGCCTGCTGGCGGGCCATTTCACGGAGAAGAAGCATTTCGGCTTCGAGGCGGCGGCCTGGTACTGGCACTTCGTCGACGTGGTCTGGCTGTTCCTCTTCGCCTTCATCTACGTCACCCTGCCCACGCTGCACTGATGGCCCGATGGCGGCGATCCCGCTCGTCTGAGGGATCATCGCCCGGCGTAAGGTTGGCGGACCGCGCCCGCCGCGTGCCGATCCTGCCGCTGATCCTGGTTTTGATCGGCGTCGCGGTCCTTTGCGGCCTCGGCGTCTGGCAGGTGCAGCGGCTGCAGTGGAAGACGCACCTCCTCGCCCGCATCGCCGCTTTGCAGACCGCCCCGCCCGAGCCCCTGGGCGTCGTCCTGAACCGCATCGCCGACCGGGTGGACGTGGACTACACCCACGTGGTCTTCACCTGTCCGAGCCTGACCGCGACTCCGATCCAGCGCATCTACGCCGTGGGCGATGAGGGCGCGGGCGACCGCATCGTCACCGCCTGTCCCCTGCCGCCCGGCGGCCCCTACCGGTCGATCCTCGTGGACCGGGGCTTTCTGGCGAGCGGCGACGTCGCCCGGCTGAAGCCCGATCCGGAGCCGGTGGAGGGCCCGGTCATCGGCGTGCTGCGAAAGGGCGGCCAGGCCGACGCCCTGACGCCCAAGCATGAGGCCGGCGGCGAATGGTTCTCTCGCGACGTTCCGGGCATCGCCGCCGCCCTCGGCGCGGACCAGCCGGCCCCCGTCTTCCTGTTCCTGGAGCGCCCACGCCCTAAGGGCTTCGGCCCGACGCCCATGCCCGTGCCGACGGACATCCCCAACAACCACCTCGGCTACGCCATCACCTGGTTCGGACTGGCCCTGGCGCTGGTCGGGGTCTATATCGCCAGCCTCCTTCGCCGCCCCAAAGCCTAAGGGCCTGATGCGCTATATCTCGACCCGCGGCGGCGCGCCCGCCGTGGACTTCACCGACGCCCTCCTGGCCGGCCTCGCCCCCGACGGCGGGCTTTACGTGCCCGAAGCTTGGCCCTCTTTCACCAAGGAGGAGATCGCGGCGTTCGCCTACCGGCCCTACGCGGAGGTCGCCGCCGCGGTGCTCGGCAAGTTCGCGGGTGAGGCGATGACGGCGGAGGCCATCTCAGAGGATTGCGCCGCCGCCTACGCCGCCTTCACCCACCCCGCCGTCACGCCCCTGCGTCAGCTCGAACCCGGCCGCTGGCTCTTGGAGCTGTTCCACGGCCCGACCCTGGCGTTCAAGGACGTGGCGATGCAGCTCCTCGCCCGCCTCTACGACCCGGTGCTGGCTGAGCGAGAGCGCACCCTCACCATCGTCTGCGCCACCTCGGGCGACACGGGCGGGGCGGCGGTGGAGGCCTTCCGGGGCTCGGCGCGCGTGAAGATCGTCGTCCTCTACCCCCATGGCCGCATCTCCGAGGTGCAGCGGCGTTTCATGACGGCGGCGGTTGAGGACAATGTCCGCTGCGTCGCCGTAGACGGGACCTTCGACGACTGTCAGACGATCCTGAAATCTCTCTTCGCCGACAAGGCCTTCGCCGCCGCTGTGGATCTCTCCGGGGTCAACTCCATCAACTGGGCCCGCATCGTGGCCCAGAGCGTCTACTACTTCACCAGCGCAACGGCTCTCGGTGCGCCGGCGCGCAAGGTCGCCTTCGCCGTGCCCACCGGCAATTTCGGCGACGCCTTCGCCGGCTATGTGGCGATGCGCATGGGCCTTCCCATCGAGCGCATCCTGGTCGCCACCAACGCCAACGACATCCTGGCGCGCGCCTTCGCCACCGGCCGCTACGCCAAGGGCGCCGTCGCCGCCACGCAAAGCCCGGCCATGGACATCCAGGTCGCCTCCAACTTCGAACGGCTCTATTTCGAGGCGGTCGGCCGGGACGCCGCCGAGACGCAGGCCGCGTTCGAGGGCTTCACCGCGGACGGCGCCCTCGACCTGCCGACGCAGGCTTTCGCCGCTGTTCAGGACGTCTTCACGGGCTGGTCGACCGGCGAGGCGGAGACGACGTCCATGCTTCGCCGCGCCTATGAGGCCTATGGCGAACTGGTCGATCCCCACACCGCCGTCGCCCTCGCCGCGCCTCGTCCCGAGATCGCCGCCGGAACGCCGCTGATCGTCCTCTCCACCGCCCACCCCGCCAAGTTCCCTGAAGCCGTCGAGGCCGGGACCGGCGCCGTTCCGCCGCTTCCGGCTAGGGCCGCGGGCCTCTACGCCCGCCCCGAAAGGTTCGACCGCCTGCCGGCCGAGGTAGACGCGGTGAAGGCCTATGTGCGGAGCTTCGCGGCATGAGCGGCCCTTCGGTCCATACTCTGTCTAACGGCGTCCGCGTCGTTTGCGACCCCATCGGCGGCCTGGAGAGCCTCGCCCTGTCGGTGGTGATCGACGGCGGCGCGCGCTGGGAGACGCCGGAGACGGCGGGCTGGGCGCACATGCTGGAGCACATGGTCTTCAAGGGCGCCGGCGCGCGCTCGGCCCGCGAGATCGTCGAGGCGATCGAAGGGGAGGGCGGCCACATCAACGCCGCCACGGGGCAGGAGCGCACCAGCTTTCAGGTGCGCTGCCTGAAGGACGGCTTGCCCCTGGGGATGGCCGTGCTGGTCGACCTCGTCCGCCGCCCGACCCTCGATCCCGCCGACCTCGATAAAGAAAAGGGCGTCATCGCCCAGGAGATCGCCGAGGCCGCCGACACACCGGACGACAAGGTGTTCGAACTCGCCCAGGCGCGAGCCTATCGCGGGGCCCTGGGCCGCCCGATCCTCGGCGCGGTGGAGACCCTGGCGCCCGCCACCGCCGAGACCCTGTCCGCCTTCCACCAGGGCCTCTACGCCGCCGACCGGATCGTCGTCTCCGCCGCCGGGGCGGTGGACGAGGCGGCGTTGCTGCGCCTGACCGAGCAAGCCTTCGGCGACGCCCGCCCGCCCGCGACGCCGCTCGAGCGCCCCGCGCCCACGGCCTTCGAAGGCGGCCACGCCCGCGAGGCGCGCAAGCTGGAACAGGCGCACCTCGTGCTGCTGCTGCCGGCCCTCTCGCGGCATGATCCCGACTATTTCGCCCTGACGCTCTTCACCGAGATCCTTGGCGGCGGCATGGCCTCCCGCCTGTTCCAGACTGTGCGGGAGACGCACGGCCTCGCCTACGCCATCGACGCCTACGCCGACGTCTATGAGGACATCGGGGCGCTCGGCGTCTACGCCGGCACGAGCGCCAAGGACGCCGCCCCCGCCGCGCGCCTGACGGCCGAGGCGATCAAGGCCCTGGCCGCAGATGGCGTGTCGGAAGGCGAACTCCGACGCGCCAAGGCTCAGACCAAGGGCGGGCTCTTCATGCGCCGGGAATCGCCCCTGGCGCGGGCGGAGGCCAACGCGTCGAACCTCCTCTCCTTCGGCCGCCTGTTCGGCGCGGACGAGCTGGCGGCGCGCATCGACGCGGTGACGGCCGAGGACCTCCGCCGCGTCGGCGAGCGCGTCCTCGCCCCCCGCCGCGCCGCCACCGCCGTGCTCGGGCCGAAAGCCGCCACCGGCGCGGGCGAAGCGTTCAGCGAGGCGCTTACGGCGGGGTGAGCGTCAAGGCGCGCTCGCCAGCGCCCGCTCGACGGCCTCAGGCTCCTGCTCGATCACCCTCATCAGCACCGAGGCGGAGACATCCAGCTTGCGGCCCTGCTCCCAGCCCTCCAGCGTCCGCGCTGGCACCCCGAAACGCCGTTCGAACTCTCGGGGGCTTTTCGCCACCTTCTTGCGGATTTCCTTCACCCGCGACGGCGCCAGCACCGCAACTTCGCGAACGGGCAGATGAAGCTCGCCGCGTCGGTGAGCGATCGCCTCCTTGAGGCCCGCCTCGATCTCCAGGCCCAGGTCAGTTCTTTCGGACATCGTTCAACTCCTTCACCAGCGCCTTGAACAGCCGCGTCTCCTCCGCGGTCAGATCGCTCTTATCGACCTTGGCGTAGGCGGTGATCAGATAGATCACGCCGTCGCTCAGGAGCGCGTAGTAGATGGTCCGCCCGCCTCCGCGCTTGCCGACCTGGCCGTAGGCGAAACGCATCTTCCGCAAACCGCCGCCGCCTGGGATCACCTCGCCCGTCTCCGGCGCGAAGGCTATGGCGTCTTCCATGGCCTCCACGTCGGCCCGCGTCGCACCGAGTTTTGAAAGCCGCTTCAGCGCCCGCGCGTAGACGCCTGTACGGACCAACTTCATGATCATCATGATACGCTATTAGCGTATCATATCAAGGGCGTCAGATCGTCAGCCCCCTCACCACGTGCGGCGTCAGGCCGGCGCGGGCCTCCGGGCTGATGGGGATCACCTCGCGGGCGTCGAGGTCGAAGTTCACGGCTACGGCCTCCGCCGCCCCCCAGGGCTTGCCCGAGACGGGGTCGAGCAGCCAGTGCACCAGCCGCTGGGTCTTGTCCTCGACGCCGGCGAGGCCGGAGCGCAGCTCCAGGTGGTCGCCCGCCTCGGGCCAGGCCAGATAGAGGAGGCGATATTCCAGCACCGCGCCGCCGATCCGCGTCACGCCCTCCGGCGCGCTCGCCATCACCGCCTCGCGGATCGGGCCGACCAGGGTCGGCACGCCGTCCGACACGCGGCCGATGAACTCCTCCGGCCGCATGCGCCCGAAGACGTCGCAGGCTTGCGGTCCGATCGCCCCGCGCGCGACGCAGCGAAGGCCGAGGGCGTCGGCCCGATCGAGCGAGGCCGTCGGGGTCAAGGGTCCGGCGGCGACGCTGCGGGGCTCGGCGTAGGGCGGCGGCTCCACGTGCAGCGCCTCTGCCGCCGCCCGCGACCGCGCCGGCCAGGGGAAGGCGCGGCCAGACTTCGGCTCGGCGTGGAGAAGGCGCGTGCGAAAGCTGGCCGCCGGCTCGCCGGTGCGGGCGTGAAACAGCACCTGCACGACCTCCGCCTCGCTTTCGCCCAGGCGGACCACCCCGCCGGTCATGTGCAGGGGCGCGCCGGCGTGCGCCTCCTTCAGGAAGCGGATGTGGTGCTCGGAGACCATCAGCGTCGAGGCGGCGTGGGCGGCGAAGGCGTCGGGCATGCCGAGCCGCAGGGCCAGGGCCGCCAGCCCCTCCATGGCCCGAACGACGTAGAAGCGCACGTTCATGTGCCCCATCTCGTCGCAATCCCAGGTGTTGACCCCGCCCCGCCAGAGCTCGGGCCAGGTTTCGGCGCCGGTCATCACATCTTTTCGGAGATGCGGATCGCCGCCTTGCAGCCGGCGCGGATGACGGCGGCGAGAAGCGGATAGCCCGGCGCGTCCTTGGCGCCTTCCTCGATGGCCTTGTCGCGGTGGGCGAGTTCGTCGTCCCGGAACCTGGAGAGGTCGGCGGCGAGCGCGGGATCGCGGTCCTTCAGCTCGGCGATCTGTCCGGCGTAGTGGGCCTCGATCACGCTCTCCACCGCCTCGGTGCAGGCGTGGGCCGCCTTCTCGCCCATCAGAGCCGTGCCGGCGCCGAGGGCGAATCCCGCCGCCCGCCAGAGGGGCGTGAACAGGGTTGGGCGGATGCCGTGGTCGGTCAGCAGCGCGTCGAACGCCTTCAGGTGCACGGCCTCGTGCCCCTCCATCTCGCCGAGCTGGTCGGAGATGGCCTCGCGGCCCTTGGCGGCGGCGAAGACCGCCCTTTGGCCGCGATAGATGTGCACGGCGCCGAGCTCGCCCGCATGATCCACCCGGAGGATCTCCGCCAAACGCGCGCGGCCGGAGCCTTGACCGGGGCGGGGCAGGGGGATGGCGCGGGCGTCAGTCATGGTGGGGGCTCCTCACCGCATAGAAGGTGCTGATCGCCGTCCACTTCAAGGCCGCCAGCGCATTCCACCCCGCCATGGAGAGGCCGAGGAAGCGCCAGGCGGCCACGTCGCACTGCACGATATGCTGCGGCTTGCCGGAGAGGAGGGCGGTCATGTCCGCCGCCGTCACCTCCTTCACGCCGGCCCCGGTGCAGGTGGAGGGGCCGGGCCACCATTTCCACTCGACGCCCGCGTGATAGGCCGCAAGGGCGCATTCGGCCAGGAACAACAGGGCCAGGACGGCGCAGGCCGCGCGCAGCCACGCCGGCCGCAGCCGCGTGGCGATCGCCAGCCCCAGGCCCACCCACAGGATCGCCCAATAGACGTCCCGCTGCTTCAGGCAGAGCTCGCAGGGCGGATAATGGCCGAAAGTCTCGAAGGCGTGGGCGGCCGCCAGCATGAAGGCGGCGGCGACGGCGGCCAGGGCGGGCCACCAACGGCCGAAGCGGTCGATGGGGGAGGGTGTCATGGCCTCGCTTCTACCGCGTCCGCCTCAATGAAGGAACTTGAACAGCAAGAGCCCGCCCACGAGGGCCAGGGCGACGGCGGATATCACGAGGGCGAGGCGCTTTTCGATGAAGGCGCGGATCGGCTCGCCATAGACCCGAAGAAGCCCGGCCACGAGGAAGAAGCGCGCGCCCCGGATCAGCGTCGAGGCGATGAGGAAGGTCGGATAGCTGAAGCGCGCGAAGCCTGAAGCGATGGCGATGAGCTTATAGGGGATCGGCAAGGCGATCAGGATCAGGCCGAATTGCGCGTACATCCTGCGGAAGCTGTCGAGGCCGTTCGCATTGCCCGTCAGCGCCAGGATCGCCCGCCCCACCGGCTCGGCGAAATAACCGACCGCATAGCCGACCGAGCCGCCGCAGATCGAAGCGATCAGGCAGAGCCCTGCATAGAGCCAAGCCCGCTTCCGGTTCGCCAGCACCATGGGCATCAGCATCAGGTCCGGCGGAATGGGGAAGAAGATCCCCTCGCAGAACGCCTCCAGCATCAGCCAGCCGGCGGCGTAGCGCGAGCCCGCCAGCCGCATCAGCCGGTCATAAAGTGATCGAAGCAAGAGAGGCGCCCCTGAAACGTTGCGGCGTCCTGCTAGCAGGGTTCGCCGGATTTATCGACGGCGGCCTTTTCGGCGTGTCGGTTGAAGCCGCCCGGCGCGGAGCCGATATTGCCGGCCTGCGAACAGGGAGGCGCGGGCCTTTGACCGACATCCTGAAGGAGGAGCTGGCCGCCATGGCCGCGGAGGAGCTGGAACGGGCCTGCTCCTTGCCCTGGCGCGCCCTGTCGAAAGTGACGCCCTGGGGCGACACGCACGAGGCGTTTTCACCCTCCGGCCGAAATGTCGAGATCGAGCGCAACTACCTTTGGGCGGGGGCGGTCGGGGGCGACGTGCTGGTCGAGGTCGTCGTTTTTCAAAATGCGGCGCTTTACGACGAGGGCGCCCGGGTCAGCCGGTTGATCCGCAAACCCTGACGGCCGGATTCCCGCCTTGGGCGCATCGGCTGGACCGGAATAGGGTTAACAGAGAGGTTGCGGGCGAGGTGGCGGAGGCTCATTCTCAAGCTCCAGCCCGGAACGATTCATGAGCCTCGACTACGTCGAACCTTCCGCGCCCCCGCCCGTCGACTGGGTGGGCCAAACGTTCCCCGAGCCCTTGCTCTATGGCGGAGCGGCGCTGTGGTTCATCCTGTTCGTCGCCGCCCTGGCCGGCATGGCCATGTTCCGCCAACGGCTCATGGAGGAGCGGGCGATTCGCCGGCGGGCGCCCGAGCTGATCTTCGCCGCCGTTCGAAAAACCATCGACCAGGCCCTGATGAAGACGGGCGCTGAGACCATCGGCGGCGGACGGCGGGTGGCGGAGGCCCTGCAGCAGCACCTTGGCCCCCTTATCTCGTTCAGCGGCGCCCTGGGTGGCCCCCTCGGCAAGCTGAAGAAGGCGCTCGAGGGCAAGGCGGACGAGTCGGCCGCGCACGGCGGCGCGTCTCACGGCCATGGGCACGGCGAATCGCACGGCGCTCCGGCGCAGACCGCTCTGGTGGTCACGGCGAACGCCGACCAGCACCTGACCATCGCGCCGGGCAAGGTCGTCTCGGACGGTCCCGCGCCCCATCACCCGCCCCCGCCGCACAAACCGGCCGAAATGACCGCCCGTGAACAGATCATCGCCGTGCGCGAGGCGCTGGAGCTGTTGTCCGAGTCCTGGCGCAAGGAGGCGGTGGAAGGGGACCTCCGCAAGATCCAGGACGCCTTGTTGATCCGGTCCATTCCCGGCGGCTCCCCCGCTCGGCCGTTGCGTCCCCTGGCGCCCGCGCCCGCACCCCGCGCCCCATCCCGCCGAGGGCCCGACGCGGCCCCCCGCAAGCCAACGCCCAAGGTGCTCTGAGGAGCCTGATCGGGCGGCGCGCGATTGCGCCTTTGCGGGGGGAGGCGCATCTACCAGGTCTATCCGCTTGCTCCCGTGCCCTGGAGGCGCGCCATGACCTCTCTTCCCGCCCTGACTGAACCCGCCGCGGCCGAAGGCCGCTCCGCCGTCCTCGGGATGAAGCGGGGGGTGCGACGGCGGTGTCCCCACTGCGGCGAGGGCGCGCTGTTCATGGGCTATCTGAAAGTCCGCCCCATCTGCCCGGCGTGCGGTCACGACAACGGTCATTATCGCGCCGACGACGGCCCCGCCTATTTCACCATCCTCCTCGTCGGCCACCTCGTGGTCGCGCCACTTCTGGCCCTGTCGTTCCTGTGGAGCTTTCCGCCGCTGCTGATCGTCGCTCTGGGGCTGCCCCTGGTTGGCGCGGCCACGCTGGCGGCCTTGCCCTTCATAAAAGGCGCGTGGATCGGCGTCCTCTGGGGCACGGGCGCCAGCGCCGGCGACGAAGGTCTGACCGATCGCTAGGCTTTCCGGCCGCCCCCGCTCCGCCGGCGGGCCGGCGGCTTGACTTCGCCTGATCCGCCCTGACAGCCTCCGCCGCCTGTAGTCGGGAGATTAAGGCGCATGGAGACGACGCGGCCGCTGCCGCCCCTTTGGGTGATGGGCCTGGGTTTTCTGCCCCTCGGCGTGTTCGGCTCCGTGATGCTGATCACCGTCCCTGAACTCCTCGCCGCCGACCACGTGCCTGAGCCGCAGATCGCCATGGCGACCGCCATCGGCTTGACGCCGGGGTTTCTCAGCATCGCCGTCGCGCCGTTGCTGGATTGGCGCTTCTCCCGCCGCGTTTACGCCATCGGTCTGGCCCTGGCCGGCGCGATCCTCAACTTCCTCAGCCTGATGGCGATCCGGAATGTCGAACTTCTGACCTTGTTTCTGTTCCTTGGAAACATGGCGATCTCCCTCTGCGTCTCGGCGGTGGGCGGCTGGTTCGGCAACCTCGTCCCGACGGAGGACAAGGGCCGCCTCGGCGCCTGGTTCACCGTGGCCAACATCGGCGGGGGCGGGGCTGTGGCGGCGGCCGCCATCTTCCTTCTGCGGGCGCTGCCCTATGAGATCGGCGCCATCATCATCAGCGTGCTGGTGATCGCCGTCCTGCCGCTGTTCTTCCTCACGCCCTGCCCCCCGGCGGACGGGCGGCTGGCGAGCGAAAGCTTCCGGGATTTTGTGCGCGACGTCCTGGCCCTCCTGCGCATGCCCATAGTGCTCTGGACGCTGCTGTTGTTCTTGATGCCCTCCGCCTCCTTCGCCCTGACCAACACCCTCGGCGGGTTCGGGCGGGATTTCCACACGTCCGAACAGCTTGTCGGCCTCCTTGGCGGCGTCGGATCGACCGTCGCGGGCGTGGTGGGCAGCCTTTTGATGCCGCCGCTGGCCAATCGGGTCGAGCCGCGGGGGCTTTACCTCATGGTCGGGACGGTGGGCGCGGCCTTCACCCTGGCGCTGACCTTGATCCCGCACACGCCGGCGTCCTTCGGCCTCGCCATGCTGGGCGAGAACGTGTTCCAGGCGGCGGCCTTCGCCACGGCCTACGCCATCATCCTGCGCACCATCGGCCACGAGAATCCGCTGGCCTCGACCCAGTTCGGCCTTTTGCTCGGCGCCTCGGTTGTGCCGCTCAGCTACATGCAGGTGATCGACGGACACGCCTACGGGTTCGGCGGCGTGAACGGCAGCTATCTGGCCGACGCCCTGATCAGCGGCGGGGTCTGCCTCGCCCTCGCAGCTTTATTCTGGGCGCTCAGGCGGAGCATCCCGTCGGTGGACGCCTATCGCGCCTCGCCGCCGCTCTTGTAGACCGTGCCGTCCTTCATCACGAAGGCGACGTGCTGGAGCAGGGTGATGTCCGAAAGGGGATCGCCGTCCACGGCGATGATGTCGGCATAGTAGCCCGGCGCGAGGCGTCCGACCCGGTCGCCCCAGCCCATGATCTCCGCGCCTGAAACGGTGGCCGAGGCGATCGCCTGCATCGGCGTCATGCCCCAGTCGGTCATGGTCTTGAGCTGCTTGGCGTTCCAGCCATGGGGATAGACGCCGGCGTCGGTGGCGAAGCCCATCTTGCAGCCGGCCATCAGCGCCTTCCGGAAGTTCTCCCGCTGCAGCCGGCCCACCTGCCGCTCCTTGTCCATGGAGGCGGGCTCGACGCCGTTCTTCGCCCCCTCGGCCAGGATGTAGTCGTCGTCGTAGATGTCCATGTCGAGCCAGGTCCCCCTGGCCTTGGCCATCTTGATCCCTTCGTCGTCGATCAGGGAGGCGTGCTCGATGGTGTCGGCGCCGGCGCGGATGGCGGTCTTGATCGCCTCGGTGCCGTGGTCGTGGACGGCGACCTTCTTGCCCCACATGTGGGCCTCCTCGACGATGGCGTTCATCTCCTCCTGGGTCAGCTGCTGGCCGCCGACGCTGTCGCCATGCGAGAGCACCCCGCCCGAGCCCATGAACTTGATCAGGTCCGCACCGTACTTGAAGTTCTGCCGCACCTTGGCCCTGAGCTCCCAAGGCCCGTCGGCGATCCCCTCGCCCTTGAAGTGGAACTCGAAGGGCAGGAGGTTCTCGTCCGCATGGCCGCCCGTGGCGCCGAGCGGGGGGCCGGACACCTGCAGACGCGGCCCGGGCACCTTGCCGGCGTTGATGGCTTCGCGCAGGGCCACGTCCGTGTACTCGCCCGCGCCCACGTTGCGCGCGCTGGTGAAGCCGGCGAGGAGGGTCTTGCGCGCGTTCGCCACCCCGTTGATCGCCTCCATGGGCGTCGAGAGCGTCAGCCCCATCAGCCCGGAGTCCTC
>Ga0116229_10014266_pt1 | contig 11060 bp, 11 predicted proteins | sample S1TSphgellanicum_3_FD_87313 | JGI IMG/M metagenome (GOLD analysis project Ga0116229, IMG submission 87313) | Host-associated microbial communities from peat moss isolated from Minnesota, USA - S1T2_Fc - Sphagnum magellanicum MG | ecosystem: Host-associated > Plants > Peat moss > Unclassified... | reverse complement strand
TCTAATTGTGGGTACTTGCTGAATCCTATGCTAAAAATATAACAATTATTATTTCTATTTATATTGAAATCTGGCATATTTTAATTTATTTTTCAAAGAAATTATTTTGAACATGTTTTCACTGGCTTTTATCTGTTTTTCCAAAAATGACGAAACTTTGCTCCAAGAAAATGCTGGTCTGCTTAGTCAGCAGTAACTAACCATGGAGTATGGTTGTTCACTGTGTTTTAGTTGCCACAACTTTTGCATTGTGCACTGCTGCTGTGCCTACGCTTGTACACAACTAGATAATACAAAAAGTTCGTCTTAAAAGTAAAACTCTACTACAAAAACTCAGTTGTTGTCTTGTTCAGCATTCCAAAAAAATTCTTGTTCAGAAATTTGGATGGAACCATCAGTTTGGAACATTTTTTCCCCATTTCTAAACAAAAATTCACCAAAAAACAAACATGTCTTTTTCATTGGTTACAATGATTTTTTTTTCAGTTTTACAATGTTGCCAGAGTACTGATCATTGATAATAAGATTTAGCCGGAGTAGATCTGATAATAAAAATGTTTTTCAGAATCCTTCTATACAATGGCTACTACCTACTAGAGCCTAAGGTAGAAATCTGGTTCTTTTTAATTTTATCTTTTTGAAATCTGGTGAATTTTGGTCACACATATTTCCAAAAAAATCCATTGTTGATGTTGCTGGGCCATTTTTATTTTTTTTCGCAAAATGGCAAAAGTTTGCGACAATAAAAAGTACTGGTTTAAATTCCCCGGCGTTTATCATGATGCCTAGGGCCAAGTAAAAAAGCCTGTGAGCATGTGCCAACTGCTGGTACCTAGGGGCTTTAAACATTGCATGTGCACAGAGTTCTTATTGCACTCAGGACAAGCGTACTACCTGCTTCGTTTTTCTCACGAGTGCCCTTTTGCCCGTGCAGATGTGTCTGGTGCTGCCCACACACCCTTTGGGCTCTGGTATGGTTTGCATGCTTGTAATGGACACCTTGTGCCCTTTACAAGCTCAAAACGTGCATAACATGAGCCTAAAGTGTGTCTGGGCATCACCAATCTGTTTTGAGAAATAGATGGAGCAGGCTATGGGCGGATAATGAGAAAAAGAAGCAAGTCACATACTCTTGTACCACATACAACAACAACTGTGTGCAGATATATAATCTGGGGCAGTGTAGAAGTCTGGGTTCACAATTATGAGCCTACTGCACATAGCGAGTGATGGTTCCCAGTCTTATTCATTGATGCTATTTTGATGATGAAACCCTGGCCAAATCCGTTGAACAAAGCACCCAGCCCGGGGGGAGAAGAAGGAAGAGAGAGAGAGAGAGAGAGAAACCAAGTTAGAGCCAAAAGAGCAACACAGTGAGTATAAATGTCATGCATACTACCATAATATGTTGAACTGATGTTCATCACAAAACAATTCATAAAAGGAAGGGTTGGAGAAAAACAATTTTTTTCTGGTCCATGTTGAAATCAATCTAAACTCCCACCTGTCCAATATCCCTACCATTGGATTCTCATTGTGAAGGGGAAAAATTTAATGTGTACTCTTGTGTTCTTACTCCTTAATTGTGTTAATTCTGGATACTGAAATTTGAGAATGCTGGACTTTTTGAAATAAATAAACATTTGAACAAGATGGGCCCCCCATCAGTAGTAACTGTTGCCCCCTCCCCCCTTAATAATGTGTGTTGCAAATTGGGGATGTGGTTTCTCTCATCCTTCTCTCTGGTTTCCTTGTAAACTTCTATGGGGATGATAAAACCATGAAGTCGCATTCTTTTTAAGTCTGCATGAAAACCTTGTTCCAGCTGTTGCTTGACATGATGAATTACATTTTTCTTTGTTACACAGGATATTTAGTCTACAAGATCATTGCCTGACATTGTAAGTAGAGCTTTTTTTACATCTCTAGTTGGTTTCTTAATTGATCTCTGTATTCTTACTTGCCATTCTCTTCATCGCGCTTGAGGCAGATTGGCCAGAGATGCACATCCAAGACAGTCGGTCCGTTGGCTTGGATGATCAGTCTGTCGGCTTCGACAATCAGTGCATCATCGGCTTCTCCTGGCTGGATGGAAATTTCTTGACTAAAAATTTGGGCGTATTTCAGGAAATTATAATATAAAGAAACTAACATAAGCAGATTTTGGGGAAGGTTGGAACCTGGAAAGAATACCAGGACTTCACCTTACTACCATGGTGCTTCCTCATCGAAACAACAAGGATATTGCCATTTCCATTGTCAAACCCTACTTGTTGCCCCCTATTATAATCATCCCAGTTGATTGCCTGGATATGAGATTCAAGTAATTCATCAAAACCATGCAAAACTTTACATGTAAAATACACCGCATATTTGGAAAATATACAAAGGTGTTAAAAAGAAGGGAGACTTTAAAGGACCTATCAAAACTTTAAAAATATCCAAAAAATGGAAATTATGAACTCCATGCCATTGTTTATGCCAAAGAAACCCAAGTGAGATATACATGTTATTCTTTAATTTCAAAAGACCCCTTTCTAAAACTATTTTCATTAGCCACCATGCGGTATGTTCACCGGTAAGTTCTTGTTGTTGTAACCACCTTAGTAGGATGTTGATGAATGTAAAGTTAATAATGATATAATTTGGAGTTGAATGGCATTGGTTACAAATTGGTATTTCATAATTATTCAAAGTTTGCATCAAACACATGATACACATTAATATGCAAGTTTGAAAAATGTAAACCAAACCCAAAAAACATTACATGGGTACGAACATATATCATCTATTAGATATTTTTTATAAAAAGAAATTTTGGATTAAAAAAATAAGAAATAAAAGAAACAGAAAGACAAACTTAATCTTTTGGAATTTTAAAATTTAGAAAATAGAGGGAAAATTTTAGGAAAAATATATGAAAAAAGTAACATTGAAAAAAACCAAAACATTTGGAAAAATAAGGCCAAAAAAACCCCAAAAAATCTTTTTTATTTTTACATAAATAAATAAAACCTCAAAAAAAGGAAAAGAAAACTTGAATTCTTCTTCTTGAATTAGAAATATATATCTTCAAAAAAAAAATTAAAGGAAAAGGAAAAAAAAAACTTCTTTTTCTAGAATTTAAAAATAGAAAAACTAGGAAAACACAAAAACAATATTTGTCTTGTTCTAATTTTTTTATTTCCTTCTTTTTCATTGTTTTGTCTTCTTCTCCTTTTTTTTCACTTCTTTCTTTTTATTTTGCTCTTGTTTCACAAAACAAAACAAAACAAAAAATACAAGAAAAAGGACAAAGGCATATTTGGCATGACATGCATAACTAAGTGATGATGCAACAAACAATGGCAACAAGCACAATGATGTGATGAAAAAGAGGGAAAAATAAAACATAGAAAGAACAAGATGAAGAAGAAAAAGTTGTTGCAACAATAGAAGAGAAGAGATAAACAAAAGATGAAAAAAAAAACTAAATTGACAACAAAAATGAAAGAAATGATAAGAAGAAGAATTTAAGCAAAAAAAAAAAAGAAGAAGAAAAATAATAACAATAGTAGTTTTTGCAAAAAGTCGAAAAAATGATGAAGAAGAAACCACAACATTGACAATGGAAGAGAAGATGATGGTGGAAGAGAAGAAAAACAAAGAAAAAACAAAAGAGGAAGAGAAGAAGGGGAAAAAGGGAAAAAAGGGAAAAAAGGAGGGGAAACTTTTGAAATCTAAAGGAAAGGTGAATTAGTGAAAGAAAAAAACAACCCACTTCAACATTTGGTTTGGTTTAAGTGAAATGGTTGAAATTCATCCCAAAACAACCAAAAACAACTTCATCCAGAACTAGTGCATTGGTGGGTGTTGGGTCACAATGGCCCTTTCAAATATGATAAAAATATGTCACCATATTTAGACAATAGGTTTTAGCATGTCATCAACATGTAACAACATTCCTAAAATTTTCTACTTTCCTCTCTATCCTATAGCCAAATTTGTTTAAACTCATTTTTTGGATGGTCCTTGACTAAACTACCTCACAAATTTGAGAAAAGAAAAAACATTGATCATCACGTGTTTTTGAACTAATTTTTCAAAAACCTAGGTTTCATTTTTGTAAGTTCATTTTAACCCCTCAATTTTAAATTTTCACCCTTTTTTGAATTTATTGGAACATGTCATAAGAGAGTTGTTGCACTTTCATTTCAACCCTTCAAATGACATTTTGTTGAATTTCAAGCCTCCTAAAGTCCTTTTATTAATATAGTGCTCCCAAAAAAATCATGCACTTACTAAATAACGTGGGTTGGATGCGAAATCTACTAATAACACATTTATTTTACAATCCCCCACATGTTTTGGACAAAATCCAAAGCTACTATTGGAATTTTGTGTGTATTGCCCAACTTCAACAACAATTGTTAGTATGTTTGAATTATGACTTATAATAATATAAAGTATAGACTAATCTTGGACTAGTACCAACTTTTGAACATACCAAATTAGTATTGCTATATGGTATTAAAAAATCGCCTATTTACATACTAGGATTATAGGATTACAATATCCATTAAGAAATTATACAAGGTCTCTAGAACAAGTTTATGTCATTGCGTGTTATTAGATCAACACCCAACACTATCAAAACTAACAAAGTCACACGCATAAAAACATTCACACAAAACATACTCATGTTTCTCATGTGTGCTTTGGAATTTCAAAACATGAAAGATGAAGATTTAAGGAATCCAAATGCCATGAAGAGGAAAATAACAAATCCTTGCTCAATATGTCAATGACACCTCCTTTATTTTGACAAGGAATGAAAGCAATATTGACAAGGCAGTAAACATCTTCAATAAATTTCCAACAATATTAGGGTTGGAACTCACTTGGCATAAGAGCATGCCTTTATGATCAAACATTTCTAACTTCTAACCCAATTGGTTTTAGAAACATAATTGGAAATGGGTAGTAGATGGAAAGATGTCAAAATTATTAGGTGTTACATTTGGATTAAATCTAGAGGTGCAAGATGTGGATGCATTTATTATGGAAAAAAATCAAAAGAAATTCAAGTTTTGAAGTACTATTCACCTCCCACTTGCTAGAATTGGTATCATTGTCAACTCAATACTTAGTTTTTCCCTTTGGTTTTTCATGGCAATTTGGTATGGATCTGTCAAAGCAATATGGAAATGTAAAGCAATGTTGAGAAATTATTTATGGAGTGGGTGGGATCACAACACAAAGATCAAAGTCTATTAGATAGATTGTTGTGCAAAACAAAAAGATTGGAGGCTTGAACCTAGTGGATTTATAAAATACACTCAATGCATTGCTATGCAAATGGGTGTTAAAGGCCTTAAAACCTGATGTGTCCAATTTAAAGACTTTTTTGAGATGTACAAATCCAATAAGATGAACAAATCCAATCCATCCAAACATAAGAAGTGAGTACCTAATGTTCATTGGGCCTTGGTCCAAAGTTACATACCATCTATTGGATCTAAGATTTGGAGCAAAACATCTACAACTTGGAAGGTGGTGAGTAAGGTTATCAACCTTAAACCTTTTGCTTTTGTTGAAGCTATCTATAGTGTAAAGATCTAATGGTCTACATGTTTCAAAGGGTAAGAACTTTAGGTGTTCAATGAAAAAGCAAAATAATTAAATCATTATGGTCCTAAGACCATTAAAGATTTCTAAAACCCCCTATTTCATGAATTCAAGACTTGGGAAGAAATTAAAGGTGTTCACTAATTTGAAGAATACAAACAAAGGGTATGGTGACAGATGACTGAAATGTTGCCAATTCATTGGAAAAAAAAACTCAATTCCCCCACATAAAAATGTGAAAAGGGTGTGGATTGGCCTTTCCTTTCTTTTTCTTTTTGCAATGGATTTCTTTCCATTGTTTTTTATTAAAAAAATGATATTCCACGACCAAACCATGGGGATAAATTCCCAAACATGAAAAAGTTGAAACCATGGTCACATTGAACTAGGTTCCAACAACATATTAAAAACTTACCATCATACAATAAATATTTGACAATGACAAGGGGTGAAAAACAATGCAAATGGCCAATTAGATTATTAGAATAGGAGCTTTGAATTCTTTTTAGAGTTAACTTCAATAAAATAGCTTTTAAATTTTGTAATAGCCTCATGGGCTTGTGCTTAAATGGAAAGAAACAATTATTGGCCAAATAGATTGTTCAAGTGGGTCATTAGAAATTTTAAAAATAATTTTTGGTGAACTATCAGTACATGTTTGCATGCAAACAACATGCACTTATGTTGCATGTCAAAAGACATGCAAGGGAATATCTTTTGACATGTATTTCGATGTTGCATGTGTGAGTGTTTTTTTTTTTTGCATCAAGCTAGAGGGATTTTCTACAAACCTTTTAATTCTTTTGTTGCTTCACCTTGGCATTTAGTTTTTCAACATATAACAAGACTTGGGGTGAGATGTGGTTCTTGTATCAAGATTTTCCCTTTCACATTAACAAAGTGTGGTGATTTTTTGGGTAGTGGGTTTGGGTTTGGAAAAGGTGATGTACTTGAACACATGAAAGGGGTACATGACATCATGCACCCCCTACAAACTATGCAAGTGTAAGTTAAGGAGATTCATCCACAATTTTCCAACATCATATCATTACATAACAACAAAACATTTACAAACATGTAAGTTTTCATTCAAAACAAAAAAAATTGAGAAAATAAATAAATTTTATGTTTTGAAAAAAAATTCTTGTCACTGTTGGTGGAATCATCATTTGGATGTTATTTATTTATTAGATATGTAGGTTTGAAAATGATGTGAATGTTTTTTTATATAAACTATCAATATATTGTCAAAATAATTTGTTAAAAGGACATAATTCTAAAAGGCATCATTTGTTTGGGACTAATATGAAGATACATTGCCTTTGGCAATTACTTTCTATTTGTTGACCAATTCGCTTGAAAAGAGAAAATGTGTTCATTGTTAGGTTTTAGTTGTTATGCATGGATTTGCAAATTTTTTTATTAAGATGGATAACGAAAAGTATCATTGTGGGGTCCGAAGGAAGGTCACCCAATTTATTTATTTATTGTTAATAACATCAAGTATTTGGGCAATAATAGTGGAGGCTATGATTGGTGTTATATTCGAAAAGTAGTTAAAGTGGATGGCCACTTTAGACATCACAAACATCATTGAAAAATTGTTGGGATAGTACAAAAAGGAGGTGTGTGTGTGATGGGTTAATACAAAAAAAAATGTTCACTTTCAACTTGGGCTAAAGAATGCACTTTAGTTAAGCTTCAACATTTTTGGTGCTTGTGACCCTTTTATTTTGAATGCACTTGAAAGGTTTTTTTTAAAGCAACATAATTTACTTTAAGTTATTAATTTTCAGCTCAGTGATCAATTGAACTTATTGATGATTTCTTTATTTTAATATATTTCTTATTAACCATGTACAATAGCAATGATCAACCTTACAAAATTCATAAAGTTATGTGTTTTAAAGATGATATGATGTTTATTAAATTATGGATCTTCAAAAGAAAGATTTTAAGACAATGGATGTATTTCAATAATGATGGACTTTCTCACTTCCAATTAACACATGTTCCTCTAAAGAATGATGGAACCGTTAAGGAAAATGCATAGTAGGTCATATATCTCCATGAAATTGGAACTTTTTAAGGAGATGTGATATTTTTGTTTTTGTTATCTAGTTGGTTGTAAATGCATTTGGCTCATGGTTGTGAAGTTCTTTTGTTATTCTTACTATAGGTTCAAATATGCAAACCTAATTCAAACTACCAATGTCTCTTTAAGTTTTGGTATATGGTAGGGAGTTTGTGGACAAAGAAATACAATTAGTTTTTAAAAGCTCTTCAAAAATTGGAAGCAATGTCATGTTTTGTGAGACAAGCCATTTTTGTTGCAATTCTATTATACAATCACATGTGCACAATGTGCACATGAAAGGTGTTGAAAAATCCTTTAATATCAAACCACTAACATTTTTTAATATGCAATGATAGTGAATCAACCATTTACTTCTATAATTGTCTTGTATCTAACTAACAATCAGACATTTGCAATGATCATTTGGTGTAGTACTAAATTTGTCTTAATGATTGGCATTCAATAAAACTATTTAGGTTCCTATTTTACAGACTTCAAAAGAATTCAATTAGTATTCATTAGGTAATGAAGAAATTTGATGATCAATGTTTAGAGTGGGCAAACATGGAAGATCAACCACTAGTAATCAAACCTTCAAATGTGTCTTGCCTTTGAAACTATCCTTATCAATTTTCACATTATGTTTTCTCAAAACACACCCCACTCCTTTGCTCAAGATAAAGGTTGTTAGTTTCTTGTTCCAATTCAAGCCTAATAATTGTATCCATTCCCTTCCCCCAAAAAAGTATGCAACTTGCTCTTGGTTTCAAATCTCACACATTTGGGACATCAACTCAAATATCATTTAAGTTAAGTTACAAGAAAGTTCGCATTTAGATTTATTTCATTCCTTATATTGTCACATTGCATCTTTAATATATCTCAAGTCAACAAATTGATCAAGCCAAGATTGAAATATGTGAATATCATTATACAATTGATTTGTTAAACATATATGGATGTAAAAAGGAGTTGGATGTAATGAAGAGGATTATCTTCAACCTTTGCCCACTAGTGGGCAAAATAAGTACATACACACACTTTTTCCTCTTATTTGTTTTAGGCAACCAAAAGGGAAGCATTGTGAATCTTTGTGATGAGAAATTAGGGGATGAACCCTAAATGGATAATGTGCAATGTTGTCATTTGTCGGAAGTTGAAGACGACAAAATTTCGATAGTTGATGGTGATTGATGGCGAATCTTTATTAGTTTTCTATTCTTGTAATGTCTTGTTCTTTTGCAAGTTATGAGCTTGTTGAAGTCTTTATGAATAACGACATTTAATCTAGGTATGGCTCTCTTAATGGGTGAGTTTTGTGTGGTGTGGCGCTGTTGGGCAAATCTTCCTTATTGGACATCAATCAAGTTTTGATGGAGATTGAAGTTAAAAGGCCACAGAGTTTTTGCTACAAGTAACTAAGTCTTGTAGTTGTTTTGTTTTCGCATTTACTTTTGGGTTTGGTCTGCAAATGATTTTGACATTGGAAGGAAGAATGCCTAAAGGTGTAGGCTATCTGTTCTAAAGGATGAATTATTTGTGTTGCACTATGCACCTTTAGAGAGCTACAATCTCACAATAGGAGTAGGAGTTTGTGATTGGGAGGATGATGAAGATTATTGGGGATATTGAAAGTGATAGAGTTTGGCAAACAAAGGTCTAGGGTATTATGTGGGTATGAGGGAAGAGAGTGCTTGTTGGTTCAAGACCTCTGAATGCACATTGTGTATCTATTTTTGGTGGTGTTTCATCTAGGATTCTAGTAGGGGCTGATGGGTTGCACATGATAAATCTCTAAAGGAAAACATGTCTTCAATATGAATCTCCATTAGATCTTCTCTTCCATTATTTTCTTCAATTTTCAGAATCTTTCTGTCTACTTGTTGTTTCATGATTTAGTGTTCTATTGGGTTGTTCAAATTTGTGAGGATGGGTCTTTTGTTCAGCCAAACACTATCACTCAAAATTCATGAAAGAAAGATCGGAACGATCTAACCCCCATAGACTCGTAGATTTAGTTTCTTGCTTCAATTGGAATAGTTTAAGGTTGGACCTGTGTATTTGTTTTAATCATCAAATTGTTGAAGTTTGTTGATTATTCAAGCTATGTTTAAGTCATGTACATGGTTATGGATTCATTAATGTGAGAGGAACATTCTTATGCCCTTGTTTTTCACTACACTTCATTTGTCCACACTAGATAGGTAGGCTACTAGGTAAGTAGATTCATTAGATAGTTAGCACATAGGTAAGGCCTTAGAGGGTTCTTAGTAGGTGGGTAGTAGCTGAGGTAACCACAGTGGTTAGCTCGGGCATTGTAACCCATGAAAAAGTGTGGTCTATCCATCCATCCATCTCTTATGGTATGCTGGTGGCTGTTGGTTCATTCTTGCAGGGAATTATCCAGTCTTCATTCACTGGCCAAGCACTGCCTTTGTGTTTACGATTTCACTTTTTTACTATTTTTTTGTTATACCCAGTAGATACCCATCTCGAAAAGATTAATGGGTTGTGGTTGGTAATATGAGATCCTTATGAAGTTTGATGATTTTAAACCAAGATTCCCAAAAGGAAGGAGATAGAAAGATGCCAATGTTAGTTAACAACCATGATTGGTTTAGAGTTCCCATCCTAGGACCTACATGGTGTACATGGATGTGTTCAAAGGTGGGTTCACCTGCATGGATGTGATAACCAATGTTGGGCGGGTATCAACTTTTGAATATACCAACTAGTGTTGGAATTAGAATTTAGAAATTGGACATTTTAAACTTTAGGCTTTCATTGGAGCTTGGTCTTGATATTTGGGTCCAAGATTGTTTTTTTGGGCTAGTATGAGGCAACAAGTATACATTTGGTATTGAGATTGGTACAACCCTGACATGAAGCTGGTATTACCTCATTGTCCCTACCAAGCCCTCATTTGATTTTGAATGGAAAAATGAAGATATATAATCATTGTTGCTTTAGTTAGAACTAGAAAATCAAACAAAACTAGGTGCAAGGAAGAAGGATGAACAAAGGAGTGTCATAATAGTAAGTAATGACATTGATGGTGAATAAATTCCATACATGGTAATGAGCCATTCAAAACACTACAACAAATGCAACTTGAACAATACCTTGGAAATTGAACAGATTGGAAACAAATTTAGTTTTGAACTTTTAACTTTTGATTTGAATTTTACTTTGAACTTTGAATGTAGCTATGAATTTGAAAGTTTGAATGTACCTTTGAATATAAAGTTTGAATTTGAAATTGAAAAGTGAAAATTATAAAATTTAAATTTGAAATTGAACATTATTTAAATTTCTAAATTGAAAATTGAAGTTTTGTAAAGCTTTCAAATAAATATATTTAGAGGAAAGCAAAAGG